>VFQT010002287.1_pt1 | contig 20075 bp, 12 predicted proteins | sample 3512381 | NCBI WGS metagenome assembly VFQT01 (sample SAMN10412376, study PRJNA504923) | tailings metagenome | isolation source: Relicate 2 Philex TSF3 active mining site | place: Philippines: Tuba, Benguet | collected 2017-08-29
GGATCCTGATCGTTCCGATCAGCGCGTCATCGACCGTCGCGCCGTCGCCGCCGCCCGGCGTGCCGATCCACTGCAGGTCCGGCTGCAGCGTGATGCCATGCGGCAGCGAGATCAGGTAGAAGGCTTCGAGCACGCTCTCCTGCCCGCCCGTCGAGCCGAGCCGATTCACGTAGACGGCCGGATCGTCGGCGAACTCCGTCACCCCCGCGAGCACGCCCCATTGGTCGTTGGGCCGACCGGGCAAGGGCGCCGAGCAGACCGCGCCGATCGCCAAGCTCAGGTCCGCTGCGTCGCTCTGGGGCGCCGACCATCCGAACTGCGCGAACGCATCCCATCGCGACCCTTGATCGTCGGGCGCGTGCAGCGCGTGCGCGAGCGTCGCGAAGACGCCGCCGGCATCGTCAGCGATCGCGCCGGCGTTGCCCGTGGTCAGCAGCGTCTGACCACCCTGGAACCACCCGCCCACGGTGAAGGTTCCAGCCCACGACTGCTCGCCGATGGTCCACGCGGGACCGCCCTGCGCGATCCAGTACGGCCCCCAGTGTCCATCGAACATGCCCGCGGGCCCGCGATTGCCCGTGCGCGGACCATTCTGCCCGGTGTCGGGGTCATAGGCTGCATTCGATCCATCGAAGACGCCCGCACGAGCCGACCACCCCCGCAGTCCATCGTCATCGAGCCCGCTCCACGACACGACCGCACCCATCGCGGGGTTGGGATAGGTCGGCATGAACACCAGCATCGTGGCGGGCATCGAATCGGCCGTGTGCAGGAACGGGCCCGCGTTGGACACGGTCGCGAACATGCGGTTCGCATCGATCTTGCCCAGCATGATCGCCAAGGCACCATCGGCGATCGACTGCTGCCACCAGACTTCGCTGAGTTGGAAGATCTCTTGTCCGATCGCGGGGTTGATCGCATCCCATCCCCACCAGTCCCCGACCTGCGTGGGCGAATCGCCGAACCAGTCCCACCACTGCAGGCTCGCGAAGACCTCGGCGCCGGGCACCACGCCGAGCCGATCAAGGTTCGCCGTCACCGCGACATCGATCAAGGCCTGCCCGATCGCGGGGCTGCCGATCCCACCCGAGACCTTGGACAGGTCCATCGTCGCCAGCACGAGCGCATCGATGCCCTGCTCGCTGAGCCGACGGCGCCATGGCAACGGCTCGTCGAGCAGCCTGCGATCAAGATCGGGCGACCCCGGCACGACGACGCGCGGACGCTCTGCCTCGGGCTGCAGGCCCGGCAGCTGCATCGGCGCGGCGGGCTGCACCACCGCCGGCGGATCTTGGATCGCCTCAGGTGCCAAGCGGAATGCCCAGGGCGTTCCACGCAACGAGGAACGCCGTCCACAGCACCAGCGCCCACATGCAGTACGGCAAGAGCAGCGCGATCAGCGTGCCCAGCCCCGCATCAGGCTGCCAGCGCCTGATCGCGATCAGGATGATGACGAGGTAGGCGTTCATGGGCGCGATCGGATTCGTGCAGGAATCGCCCACGCGGTACGCCACCTGCACCAGGTCCGGCGACATGCCCGCGGCGCCGAGCATCGGCACCAGGATCGGCGCGAGGAAGGCCCACTTCGCGCTCGCGCTTGATACGAGCAGGTTGAGGATCGCCACCACGACCACGATGGTCGCGAGCATCGGGCCCTGGCCGAAGCCCATCGCCTTGATCAGTTCACCGCCTTCAACGCCCAGCAGCACCGAGAGGTTTGACTGCTTGAACCACGCGATGGTCTGCCCGGCGAAGAACGCGAGCACCAGGTAGGTGCCCATGCCTGCCATCGAATCCCCCATGCGCTTGGCGACGCAGCGGTCGCTGCGGATCTCGCCGCTGACCAGACCGAACGCCACGCCCGGCACCAGGAAGAGCAGCATGATCATCGGGACCAGCGCCTCGCTCCAGGTCGGCACCGGCCGCCCCGTCGAGTGGTGCGCGACCTCGCCCGTCAGCGGACCACCGGGCACGAGCGCCATCGCCAGGAATCCGCCGCCCACCAGCAGCAGCGACGCCAGCGCGGCCACGAGCCCACGCACTTCGCCGGGCTGCATCACGAGCCCGCCGGCATCAAGCCCGCCCTGCTGCACCTGGCGATCGATCGCCGCGCGGTCAAAGCGCGGGGCCACGATGCGCTCCGTCACCCACCAGCCGATGCCAGTGAGCAGGAACGTCGACGCGATCATGAACAGGTAGTTGCAAGTCGGCAGGACCCGCGCCGCGGGATCGAGCGAGCGTGCCGCCGACTCCGTCAGCCCCGACAGCAAGGGATCGAGGCTCGTGACCATCAGGTTCGCGCTGAAGCCGCCAGCCACGCCGAAGGTGGCGGCGGCGATGCCCACCAGTGGCGAGCGCCCCGTGAGGGCGAACACCCCGGCCGCCAAGGGCGGCAGCACCACGTAGCCAGCATCGCTCGCGGCGCTCGAGTTGACGCCAATGAAGACGACCACTGGTGAGAGCGCCCAGGCAGGCGTCACCCGCACCAGGAGCTTCAGCAGCGCCGGGAAGAGGCCCGTCCGCTCCGCCACGCCGATCCCGAGCATGGCCACCAGCACGATCGCCAGCGGCGGGAAGTCCAGGAAGTTCTTGAGCGCGCTGGTCAGGATCCACTTGACGCCATCGGCGTCAACGAGATTGCGGACGGTGGCCGTGGCACCGGGCGTGCGTGGGTCGGCGACCGACCACTCCATGCGGGCGCCGATGAAGCTCAGCGCGAGCACCACCACACCAAGCATGACAAACAGCGTCGCCGGGTCGGGCAGGCGGTTGCCCAACCGCTCGACCATGGCCAACGCACGCGCCGTCACGCCGCGCTGCGCACCGGAACTCAATCCATCGGACTGCTGCATCGCAGGACCTCCTCAAGGTCCGGCGAGTGTAGTCCTGTGGTTTCGGCACGAACCGCAGCCCGTGTCCCCAACGGCCTGCTTCAGGCCTTCAGGTCGAAGCCCACGAGCACGGTCGTGCCCTTGGCGGACTCGATTTCGACCCAGAGCTTGCTGCCAGCGGGCATCGGATCCGGAACCTCGGCGTGCGTGTGCCAGTTGTCGCGCTCGATCGCGGCCTTGGCCTTCAGCGAACCAGCGGCATCCTGCGTGCCGATCCAGAACCTGACCGCTGACACAGGCTCGCCGCCGGTGACCCACACATCGATCGGGGCTTCGCCACCGGCCTTCAGATCTCCGTCACGCGATGCCTTGATGGTGTAGCCGCCCTGCTCCGTGCTTCCGAGTTCGACCACCGGACCATGGCCCTCTTCAGGATCCGTGGCGGGGCCGGGCTTGCCAGCGTGCTGTGGTGAGCCCGCTGCGTGATCATGCCCATGGTCCGCCGAAGGCGCGGCGGTCTGGGAGCCCCGATCGCCGCAGGCGGCGAGCAGTACGGTGGATGCGACGATCGTGAGCGCAGTGCAAACGTTCATGAACATGGATGCCTCCTTCATGGCAGGGTACGGGCCGCCGATGCGGCCGATGTGGTGGGACGCGGCGACAGCAGGCTGCACGCCGCAGGAACGACGAAGAGATTGAGGGCGGTCGACGAGAACAGGCCACCGAGCACGACAGCCGCGAGCGGTGCCAGCAACTCGCTGCCCGGCTGGCCCCAGGCGATCACCAGCGGCAGCAGGCCGAGCGCCGCCGTGAGCGCGGTCATGAGGATCGGCACGATGCGTTCCATGGCCCCGCGCCGGATCGCCTCCTGATGCGGCACGCCCTGTGATTCCAGCGCGCCAACCTGGTTCACCAGCAGAAGCCCGTTTCGTACCGCGATCCCGAAGAGCGTGATGAAGCCCACGAACGAGGCGATCGACAGGTTTGGGAATTGCAGCACGATGGAGCCATCGCGCCACGACCAGCCCTCGATCAGCAGCACGGCCGCAACACCACCGATGAGCGCCAACGGCACGTTGAGCATGACCACCAGCGCATAGGCCAGCCGCCCGGTCGACCACCAGAGCAGCCAGAGCATCACGCCCATCGCCGCTGCACCCGCGAGCCACAGCGTGCGCTGGGCGGATTGCTGCGCCTCGAACTGCCCACCAAACCTCACGGTGCAACCCTCGGCCATCACGATCGGATCGATCCGCAGCCGCGCGCGCGCCACGATGCCGGAAAGGTCCGCTCCCGGTTCGACGTTGCAGGTGACGATCGCGCGGCGCCGACCACCCTCGCGCGCGATCAGGTTGCTCGTGCGTTCGGCGTCGATGCCAGCTATCTCGGCCAGCTGGATCGGTCGCCCGAGCCGATCCTGCAGCACGAGCCCACGCACGTCATCGATGGTCGAACGATCCGGTTCATCCAGTCGAACGACGATATCGAACCGACGCCGCCCATCGATCACCGTTCCCACGCGCTCGCCGCCAAGGGACCAGCCCACCTGCCTCGCTGCGTCGCCGGGCGTGAGCCCCGCGATCGCAAGGTCCTGCGGTCGGTAGCGAATCGGCAGGCTCGTCACGAGCACCTCGCGGCCCGCCGCCACTTCGCTCGTGCCCTCGATCCCCTTAAGTTCAAGGGCGACGCGCGTGGCCAGCGCGCGCAGCACACCCAGGTCCTCGCCCTCGATGCTCACCGTGAGTGCGGCTGGCGTGCCTCCGAGCACGTGCGAAAGCCGATGTTCGATCGGCTGGCCAAGCATCGTCGTCATGCCGGGGATCGCCTCGGTCACCTCGAGGATCGCGCGACGCACCGCATCGGCATCCGCGTCCGGAGCCAGCGTGACTTCAAGCTCTGAGTTGCTCACAGGCTCGGCATGCTCGTCGCGCTCGGCGCGCCCGGTACGGCGCGTCACCGTAGCCACACCCTCGATGCCGGTCAGCTGCAACTCGATCGCGCGCGCGAGTCGGTCGCTCTCGGTGAGCGATGTTCCGGGTGGGGACATCAGGAAGACATTCCACGTGCCTTCTCGGAAGCTTGGCAGGAACGATCGCCCGAACGTCGACGCCAGGGCGAGCGAAGCCACGGTCAGCGCGCCGGCGGACCAGAGCACCACGCGTCGCCGCGCGATCACGGAAGCAAGCCACGGGCCATACGTACGCTTGATCGACCTGACGAGTGCGGGCTCGTGCGAAGCATGGTCCAGGTCAGCACGAAGGAGCAGCACGCACAGCGCGGGCGTGACCGTGAGCGCCACCACGAGGGAGGCCAGGATCGACACGATGTACGCGATCCCCAGCGGCTGGAAGAACCTGCCTTCGAGGCCACCAAGGAGGAGCAGCGGAGCAAAGACCAGGCAGATGATCAGCGTGGCGAACACGACGGATCCGCGCACCTCGTTGCTGGCAGCGATCACGGCATGGACGAGCGATTCCCGCTCCTCGGGCGCGCGCCGCGCCCGCTCACGCAGCCGCTTGACCACGTTTTCCACATCGATGATCGCATCATCCACGAGCTCACCGATGGCCACGGCGAGGCCGCCCAGCGTCATGACATTGAGCGAAAGTCCGAGCGCCCACAGCGCGGCGACCGCCGCAGCGAGCGAGAGCGGAAGCGCCGTCAGCGTGATCAGCGTGGCCCGCCAGTGACCGAGGAAGAGCACCACGATCACGGCCACGACGATCGCGGCCTCGACGAGAACCTTGCGGACATTCGCGACCGAGCGCTCGATGAAGCGGGCAGCACGGAACGCACCGCGGTTCAGCACGACGCCTGATGGCAGCGTGGCCTCGAAGTCATCGAGCTCGGCATCCAGCCGAGCCGTGAGGTCGAGCGTGTTCACCCCCGGCGACTTCTGGACGCTCACGACCACAGCGGCATGGCCGTCCTCACTGGCTGTGCCGCGCAGGGGCGCAGCGCCCACGCGCACATCGGCCACGTCCCCGATGCGAACCATGGCTTCGCCGCGCTGCGCCACGACGACCGCGCGCATGTCGTCAACACTCCCGACCCTCGCGAGCTGTCGGACCGGCAGCTCCATCCGGTCCACATCGGCCAGCACACCCGCCGACGCGGTGGCCTGCGCATCCCGAGCCGCCTCGACCACCTCCTCCATCGTCACGCCGAACGCGCGCAATCGATCCGGCGCGACGCGGACCTGGTACTGCGCCAGTTCACCGCCGATCGGCACGACCTGCGCCACCCCACCAACGGACAGCAAGCGCGGCCGCAGGTCATGCTCGGCCATCGACCTCAGCTCAAGCCCCGGCACGGATCCATCGGGCGAAGCCAGCGAAACCAGCATGACTTCGCCGGTGATGCTCGTGATCGGTGCGATCTCGGCATGCACCCCGGCGGGAAGGTCGTCCACCGTGGCGGAGAGTCGCTCCGCCACCAGTTGCCGAGCGCGGTGCAGGTCCGTCCCCCACTCAAACTCGACCCAGACGATGCCCAGGCTGGTGCTGCTCGCGCTGCGCAGTCGCCGAAGGTCCGGGAGTCCCTGCACCGCCACCTCGATGGGGAAGACCACCGCGCGCTCGACATCCTCGGCCGCAAGGCCGCCAGCCTCGGCCATGATCACGACGGTCGGTGCATTCAGCTCGGGGAAGACATCCACCGGCAGGCGTGGCAGCATCGAACCGACCGCCACCAAGGCACCGATCGCCATGACCGCCACGACCATGGCGTGACGCGCCGACCATTCGATGAGGCGTTGCAGCATCAGTCCTCGCCCTCGTGGAAGGTGCCATCGGCGTGAAAGTGACCGCCCTTGGGCGCGGAGCCGCTCGAGGCGAGCATCAGTTGGTACGCGCCGTCGATCACGACCTCGTCGCCTTCACGCACACCACTGCGGATCACCGTCCATGACCCATCGGTCGCGCCGACATCCGCCTCGAGCCGGATCACCCTGTCGGGAGCCTTTGGATCGCGACGGAAGAGCACGACGGATGCGCCATCCCGTATGAGCGCGCGGGCGGGAACAGCCAGCTGCGGCGACTCGTTTCCATCGGGGACCGACAGCCGCACCGGCATGCCGGCGATCGCCCACGGCTCGATCCGTTCGGGCCGCATGACCACCCGAACTGCACGGGATGCCGGATCCACCTCGCGCGACACGCCGATCACCCCTTGCAGGCTCGCCATGCCGGAGCCGGTGGCGACACCGACCGGATCGGCGCGGCCAAGGCTCCCGTCGACCAGCCGTGCAACCTCGCCAGAGAGCGCCACCGCCGTCACCTCCAGCGCCTCCGGATCATGCATTCGTGCGATCGGGGTGCCGGACTCGACCCGACGCCCAAACGCATCACGCTCCAGCATGACCACGCCCGGGCTTGTGGCGTGCAGCACGATCGCTCCGGCGTCGCCGCCAGTCGTGCCGCCAGCCCACGACTGGATCGCTTGCAGCCGAGCATCCAGCGAAGCTTGCCGCGCCTGCGCTGCCGCACGATCGACCGCCGCCTGCGCCTCATCATCGATCGCCAATGCGCGCGCTGACCGTTGGGCCTCCAGCGCCGTTCGTGCCTCGTGAAGCTGCGGCGCGGAAGCACCTCCGGCCTCGCGAACCCGCTCGAGCTGCGCGACGCGCGCGGTGCAGAGCTCGATCGACGACTCCGCAGCAGCGACCCGTCCACGACACGCCTCGATGCGGCGCTCCAGCGCCTCGAGCTCGAGTCGAGCTGCACTCGCTTGGGCCACGAGCGAACGCCACTCGTCGGAGTCGATGCGTGCGATCGGGTGGCCCGCCGCAACCTGCGCAAGATCGCGAACGAGCGGCGTGGCGACGCCAGCCACGGGCACGCGCGACTCGGTGGCGCTGCCCGGAATCGGCTCGACCGTACCTTGCAGCACCAGCGCGCCGGCAACCGGTCGACTGGCCACGCGCGCGAACGTCATGCCGAGATTTCTCCGCACCGCATCGGGGATATCGATGCGGTTGGTCGGCGCTGACGCGCGATCCTCTTGGGGCGCCGGGGGCGACTTCGAGCACGCGGCAAGCACGCCACCGGCCGCAAGAACTAGGACAAACTTGATCATGGTTTCTGCTCCATGCTGGGATGAATGGTGTGGTCGATGCCGGGCGCCGGTGCGGGGCCGACCACGCGCGCGAGTTCGATCAAGGCGAGCGCCTCACCAAGCCGGGCCTCGAGCCAGCGGCGCCGCGCGACCTGTCCCTGGGCGACCTGCGTGGCGGCCTCGAGACGATCGAGCTCGCCCAACGCCACGAGCTCGCGCGTCAAGGCGGCCTGCCGCTCGATCGACGGCAGCAACGATGCCTCGAGCGCGGTTCGGACCTCGCGCGACGCCACCACGCCCCTGCACGCCTGCGCAGCATCAAGCAGCGCCATCGCCACCGCGTGCTCCACCTCTGCTCGAGCCACACCTCTCAAGGCGACCGCTTCAGCGATGCCACTGCGGTTCGCGTTCAGGATCGGCACGGGGATGTTCAAGCCCAGCTGGAACTGCTCGAATCCATCCTGCTGGCCGAAGCCAGGCCCGACCTGCACATCGGGGTACTGCTTGCGTACTTCGAGGACCAGTCGTGACTCCGCCACGGCGTAGCGGACCAGCGCTCGTCGGATGGATGGGCTTCCATCGATGATCCGGCGTTCGAGCACGCTCTCTTCGTCGCACGTTTCGCCCGAGATGATCGTCGGCAGTTCCGGTATCAGCGCGTTCGCCTCAGAGCCGGGCAATCCGAGGATCCGCATCACGGCCGTGCGCTCCTGGCCTTCACGTGCCATGGCCTGAACCAGCTCGGTACGAGCCACCGCCACGGCGCCTCGCCGGACCTCGCTGTCGGCCACACCAGCCTCGCCAAGGTCAGCCAGCGCCCCCGCCACCGACTCGGCATCCTCGAGCGCACGCAGCTGGTCGGGAGCACCATGGAGCGACTGCACCGTCGCACTCCAACGTGCCCACGCCTCGCGCAGGTCGCAGACGGTGGCCCACTCGAGTGCAGCCACATCGGCGAGTGCGGCACGACTCTCCTCGCCCCGCAACGCGACCTCGGCCTCAAGCCGGCCCGACACAGGGATCGTGAACCACACAAGGCCGAAGAGTTCGTTGGGATTGTCCGCCGCATCGATCAATCGACTGAACTGGAGCCCGATCGATGGATCAGGCCAGAGCCCGGCGTGATCGGCGAGCGCCTGGCTGACGCCGGCCTCAGCGCGCGCGACGCGAAGGTCCGGGTTGAACACCAGGGCCACCCACGCGGCTTCGGCGAGCGTGAGGCCATCTTCGGGATCGATGGTGACGGGCTCCAGATCGAGCACACCACCGGATGGCTTCGGTGCGAGCGTGGCACGTCGGGCGTTGAAGGCCGCCAGTTCTGCGTCGGCATTGATGGGTTCCGGTGGCACCGAGGTGCACGCCGTGAGGCACATCAAGGCCAATGAGGCCAACAGGGGCTGGATGGTTGACATGACGGGGTGCTGCAGATCGCGCGTTCCTCGAGGCCGGAACGCGAAGGCCAACCAAGAGCGCCGTCCGGATGATCCGGAGCGCTTTGATCAGCTCATACCTGCCGTCGAACGGTGCGCCAGGCCTGCAGCGCCGCAGGCGCGCGACCGCCGCCCGGATCTGCGCATCGAGTGAAGCTGCCGTGGCAACCCACCACACGCTCATCCCGTTCAAGAACCCCCAAAGACGGGACGGATGACACGATCACCGATGCATGCTCAAGCGCCCACGACGATCGGGCTGCTCGCGCATCATCAACATCAATGTGCTGGTGATCAGGCACCGGGTGCTCGTTCGTACCGTGACCATCGGTCCCGATCGACGCCGCCAGTGCATGCTCATGATGAGACGCGCGATCCGGCGCATGAAGATGACTGTCGTGGTGATGATCACCGTGCTGGTGGCCGTGCCCTTGCGCGGGTCGGTCACCGTGCTGGTGGCCGTGCGTGGTCCTGTCCACGGGCGCGGACGTGATGCAGATCACCTGCCCACGCCACAGTCCGCAGCAGAGCTGCGGGACCATCGCGAGCAGGAGCAGGATCAGCCGTGCCATGGCCGGCCCAGTATAGGCCGCACAGCCGATCGCCCAAGGCAGTCAGTCGCCGTGAGCGATCGGCTTCGCCCGTTTGCGCTCACCGCCGGCCGCGGAGCGGACGATTCCACCCGCGGCCTGGGGCCGGACGAGCGGTTTCGTTGGCGCCGCCGTTCGTCGTACCGCTTGAGGCGGCCGCACCCTGCGCACCTGGTCGAGGCCCCGTCTCAAACGCAGCCGCGTCACGCTGGTGACCCTTGGGCGATGCGTGCGGCGTGCCGTGACTGCGTGCGCTTGAGCGATCGCCGCGAGGTTCCGGACGACGCTCACGCGCTGGCTCGCCCTGCATCTGGCTTCGCTGCCCACCACGCTTGCCAGCCTGGCCATTGCGTTCGCCACCGCGCGCAGACGATTCGCCGCGCGAACGGCCCCGACCGCCACGCTTGCCACGTCCGCCGCGGCCTTCGCCGCCGCCCGTGGCGGGCTGCTGGGCCGATTCGCCCTGCACCGCCGCGCTCGCCGGCGGTTCCGCCAGCGACAGGTCATTGGGCAGCGGCTGGACCGGGATCTGCTGGCGCGTGAGCTTCTCGATGTCGCGCAGGAGCCCGCGCTCCTCGCCGTCGCAGAAGCTGATCGCCGCGCCGCTCGCACCCGCACGCGCCGTGCGGCCGATGCGATGCACGTACGCCTCGGCTTCCATGGGCAGATCCACGTTCACCACGTGCGTGATGCCGTCGATGTCGAGCCCGCGTGCCGCGATGTCGGTCGCCACCAGCACGCGCACGCGGCCCTCGCGGAACGCCTCGAGCGCGCGGATGCGCTGGTTCTGGCCCTTGTTGCCGTGGATCGCCTCGCTCTTGATGCCGTGGGCGCGCAGGCGCTTCATCACGCGGTCGGCGCCGTGCTTCATCTTGGTGAAGGCGACCACGCGCTCCATGCCGGGATCCTTGAGCAGGTGCACGAGCAACGCGACCTTGTGCGCCTTGGGCACGTGGATCAGCGACTGGGTGATCTTCTCCACCGTCGTGGCCACGGGCGTGACCGCGACCTTGGCCGGATCGCGCAGCAGCTGGTTGGCCAGGTGCTGGATCTCGCTCGGCATCGTCGCGCTGAAGAGCATCGTCTGGCGATCCTTCGGTACCTTTGCGGCGATCCGCTGGATCGGCTTGATGAAGCCCATGTCGAGCATGCGGTCGGCTTCGTCGAGCACGAAGATGCTCACGCGGTCCAGGTGCACGAAGCCCTGGTCCATCAGATCGATGAGTCGACCCGGCGTGGCGACCAGGACATCGACGCCGGCCTTGAGCGCGTTGACCTGCGGGTTCTGGCCGACGCCGCCGAAGATCACGGCATGGCGCAGCGCCAGGTGCTTGCCGTAGGTCGCGAAGCTCTCGCCGATCTGCGCGGCGAGTTCGCGGGTGGGCGCCAGGATCAGTGCGCGCGGGCGCCGGCCCGTGCGCAGGTCGCCCTGCTCGCCGGACTTCATGCGGTGCAGGATCGGCAGTGCGAACGCGGCGGTCTTGCCGGTGCCGGTCTGCGCGATGCCAAGCAGGTCGCGGCCGGTCATGCCGATGGGGATCGTCTGCGCCTGGATCGGCGTGGGCGTGGTGTATCCCTCGGCCTCGACGGCCTTCAGGATCATGGGGTGGAGTCCGAGTTGGGTGAAGCCTGCGGTGGCGGGCACGGTCGAGTGGGTCGATTCAGTCAAAAGAGATAACCAAGTCTGGTTGCAGCCTAGAAACGGATGCAGCAACCGGGATGAGGCTTGTTCGCGATTCCGGGGGCGCTCCGGCAACAACCGGCGGGCGCGGAAACGGGAAAGGCCAGGAGCGACGCCACCCACCGCTTCCGTTGCGATTCGTGGCGTTGCCGGCGCAGTCCCAGAGGTTCGCAAGCGTGGTTCGCTCGCGCTGGTTCACCGGCTGAAGGGACGCAGCATAGCGCCCGCAGGCACTCAACGCAACGGCAGCGTGATCGTGACCTCGACCTCGAACGGGTAGACGCGTTCCTGGCCATTCACGATGGCATCGTTGGGCGTGACGAGCGATCCATCGACGCGGAACTCGGGTTCATATGGGCCACCAGCCGGTCCCGTCACGACCACCGCGAAGCGAACCTTGAGCACGTGTTCGCCATCCTTCAGCGCCTCGACCGGCGCCGTGATCGTGAAGCGATCGGGCTCCGCCAGGCGTCGCTTGAGCTGGGCCTGGACGTCGGCGGACTGTCTGGGCAGCATGGCGAGCGTCGCCGCACGCTGGTCTGCATTCACATCGTCATCCGTGAGCGCGCGTGTCTTCCCGAGCTCCATCGAGACACCATCGAGCGCTGCCTCGAGCAGCACCAACCGTGGCTCGACCCCTGCACCACCGGGTGCTGCGAACAGGTTTTCGCCGATCGTTGGCAAGAGATCGATCGTGAGCACACCCTCCTCAAGACGAGGTTCCGTGCGCACCGAGACCCCCGCCAAGGCCATGCGCTTGGCCCATGACTCATCCAATACGCCGCTCGCCAACGCGCCCGCCAACAGCCCGTTCACGAAGCTCCGACGCTGGCTCGATCGCTCGATGGCTCCAAGCAAGAGCTCCGCTGCCTGCCGCGTTTCGCTCGGCGTGAGCTGCTGCTGCGAGAGCTCGTAGAACAGGAGCGGCGATGGCCCGGTGACGCGCGCCAGCTGCAGCGAAAGCCACGGCGGCAAGGTCACCATCATGGCGGCGAACGGCACGGCGGCCGAGACCACGACCACGGCCAGCATGCCAACGATCCACTTGGATCGTCGCTGCGCACGTTGCACGCTCGTGACCGCGCCCGCCACGGCGAGGTCGGCGTTGCATTCCGGACATCGGGCCGGCGGTTGATCGGCGAGCTCCTGCCCGCACGCGGCGCAGCGCGCACGGCCGCGCCGGCCAGCGAAGGTCGGCGTCAGCACCACCCAGCAGGGCGCAGCGAGCAGCATGAGCATGACGAAGCCTGGCAGGTACACCCCCGACAGGAACCGAACGGCAAGCAGCACGGGCAGCACCAAGCCGAACGAACAGCATGCGGCCACGAGCACTCGGCGGCGCATCGGTACGCCAGGATCGAGAAGGCTGAACATCACACGCCACACCGGGTCGAGCCAGCGCATCCAGCGTCGATGCGCGAAGAGCTGCCGACCGAGCGACATCGACTCGACCACCTGCTGCGTCGCCACGGCTTCCCAGTACCGGATGAGCAGCGTTTGCTGGCCCGCGTGCACCCCATGCTTGCAGGGGTGATCCCGCACCGAAGCCAGGCACGCCGGACACACGCAGCCGTCCTCGTCCCAGATCCGCTCCACCGAGCGCGAGAGTCGACGGTTCTGCCTGAGCGCCGGGACCAGCGACGCGAACACGACCACGTAGGCGACGCCACCCATGAGACGCAACCATGTGCTCCCCAGGGTGAACAGCAGGGCGCTGGCAGCCATGCTCATGACCAAGCCGAACACCATGCCGCCACACTGCTTGCCCAGCGTGATCCGCTGGCCCATCCATTCAGCGCGGGTGATGGTCCACGTCGCCATGGGCGGACTGTACGCGCCTGCGACCGCCCTTCGTTCAGAGCGAACGCAGGAACGCGATCAGTTCATCGCGCTCCGCATCGCCGAGCCGCCTGGCCCATCCAAACCGCTGCTTCGGATCAGCCCAATCCTCCGCAGCATCCTCACGCACTGATTCGCCACTACCGTTCCCCACGTGAGCCGCCCCACCGACTACGTCCTCGGCACGCACGATCCCGAAGCCGATCGCCTGCGCGTGCAGCACGAACTCTGGCTGGATGAAGCCTCGCGCGCGTGGGTGACCATCGGTGTCGCTCCCGGAGCGCATGTGATCGACCTTGGGTGCGGGCCTGGCTTGGTCACCGAGGCGCTCGCGGAGCGCGTGGGACCATCAGGCCTCGCCGTCGGCATCGAGCTCTCGCCCGCGTTCGCGTCGCAGGCTCGTGCTCGCTGCGCGCGCTTCGGCAGCTCCGCATCGATCGAGGAACTCGACCTTGCGGCATCCCACCTGCCGCCCACGCTGCACCGCCAGTTCGATGCCGCGTGGATCCGTTGGCTGCTCATGTTCCTGCCGGATCCGGGTCGTGTGCTCTCGCTGGCGCACGAGGCGCTCCGACCGGGCGGCCTGATCGGCATCCACGAGTACGTGAACTACCCGACCTACGGCCTGCTCGATGGGGGGCCACGACTTGCCGAGTTCGTGCAGCATGCGATGGCGAGCTTCGGCAAGGGTGGAGGCGATGCCAATGTCGCCAAGCGCCTTCCAACCCTGCTCGCCCTGCACGGGTTTGAGCTCGTGCACGTTCGGCCCATCGCGCGCGTGGCCCGGCCGTGCGACCCGCTCTGGCAGTGGCCCGCGGGCTTCGTGCGCACCTACGCGCCGCGACTCGTCGAGCTCGGCTTCGCCGACCAGGCATGGCTCAGGGCAACGCTCGACGAGCTCACCGCGGCGGAGCGTGATCCATCGAGCGTGCTCATGTGCCCGACGTTGCTCGAGCTCGTCGCGCGGCGGCGCTGAACCGTGCCGAGCGTGCGCCGCTGATCACGCGATCCGGCACGCGTCGGCGAACTCAAATCTCGGCGAACGCGGGTAGAGCGCCGCAGCGTCGCCGTGGCCAAGGTTGCAGAGCATGTTTGAGCGCCAGGTCGTGCCGGCAAGGAAGTCGCGATCGACCGCGGCCTTGTCGAAGCCCGACATCGGGCCACAGTCCAGGCCGAGCGCGCGGGCAGCCATCATGAAGTAGGCGCACTGCAGGGAGCTGTTGCGGAACGCCGACTCATCGATCAGGGGCTGGTTGCCCGCGAACCAGCTGCGCGCATCCGCGTGCGGAAAGAGCTTCGGAAGCTGCTCATGGAACTCGGTGTCCATGGCCAGGATCGCGGTCACCGGGGCGGCCTTGGTCTTCTCGACGTTGCCCGGCGCCACGCAGGCGAGCAACCTCGCCTTGGCAGCGGCGCCCTTCACGAACACCACCCTGAGCGGGCAGCAATTGGCGCTCGTCGGAGCCCAGCGCAGCAGATTCCAGATCTCGTGCAGCGTGGCGTCGTCGACCTGCTGTGGCGTCCATCCATTGTGCGTGCGAGCCTTCAGGAAGAGCTGGTCGATGGCCGTCTGATCGATCGTGTTCATGCTCGGAGTCTAGGGATGCGCGCCTCCATCGGTAGACTGCCTCCATGGGAACCCGCCTGCCGCTCGCCAAGATCCTGTCATGCTCGGTGTTCGGCTTGGCGCTCGTGACGGGCCATTCATGGATCGAGCCGGGCTGGATGGATCAGGCCCTGGCAGCTACCGGTTTTTCGCTGCTCATCATCGCGATGGCCGGTCGGATCTGGTGCGGTGCGCACATCGCCGGGCGCAAGACCGTCGAACTGGTGACCGATGGCCCCTACTCCGTCTGCCGCAACCCGCTCTACTTCTTCTCGCTGCTGGCCTTCATCGGTGCCGGGCTGAGCTTCGAGAGCCTTTCGCTGGCGGCCATCTTCGGCGCGGTCTTCTTCTTGACCCACTGGCGCACCATCCACCTGGAGGAGCGCGTGCTGCGTGAGCGCTTCGGTGCGGCGTTCGACGCCTACGAGAAGCGGGTTCCACGCCTGATGCCGCGGCCTTCGCTCTACCACGCCGAGCCCTTCCACAACGTGGGCACGGTCGCGTTCAACCGAATCCTCCGCGAAGCCCTGCTCGTTCCGCTGGTGTATCTCGCTGCGCAGGGCATCGAGTTCGCGCACGATCACGGCGCCGTTCCTGTCCTGCTGCACCTCTACTGAGCATCCAGCGCCGCACGAAGCGCTCGGCCCTCGGCTGCATCGAGCGCGCCGCCCACGCGGCAGCTCGAGTGCAGGTCGCACGACACGCGCATGAACTCACGGGCGTTGCTCGACCGCACACCGCCGCCGGGCACGATCGTCACGCCCCGAGCCCCCCGCGCGGCGGCGTGGGCAGCGGCAGCCTGCGCATCACGCATCAGGCGATCCACGCGTGAGCCGACCGTGGCGACCGACGCGTCCCAGCCGAAAACGCCCGCCGTCACCACCCGCTCCATGCCCAAGTCCACGAGATCACGCATGGCCCGATCCCTGTCGCGCACCAGGTCGAGCGTGCGAAGGAAGGCCACGCCCAATCCAAGCGCGCGTGCCGCACCGGCAAGCCGCTCCATGGCCTCGACATCGATCGATGCGTCGCTGCGCAGGAGCCCGATCGCCACATCATGGGCGCCAGCACGCGCCATGGTCTCGATCTCCCGCTGGCATGCGTCGACCACGATCGGCGTGGCCAAGAACGCCTCGAGCACCGGCGCGACGACGGCTCCCGGAACCCGAGGTCGGATCATCGCCACGACCCGCGCTCCGGGCCGCCCGGCAGCATCCATCGCTCCGCGCACCTCCCGCACCAGGTCCGGGGTCGGCGTCCATCCTTCGGTCGACAGGTCATCGCAGACCTCAAGCCGATCGGCGAACGCCCATGACGCCCTGGCGCCTTCGAGGCTCTCGATCGGAACTTCCAGCATGGGTCTCATGGGGGCTTCTCCTTGGCGAGCGGGGCGATTCCTGGCGGACCGAACGTTGGCCTATCGGTCTCTGCGCCAACTTCGCGCGATCGATCGATTGGGACTTGGAAGATGCCATTATGGGGCTAGATTCCGCCAAGCACCCGGTCGGTCACCCGACCGGGCTGTCCTGTCAGCATCCGAAGATCACCCACGGAGACGAACGACATGTCGCGCCTCACCATTCCAACTGCCCTGACGTTGATCGCCTGCGTGCTCGGCGCTCCATCCGCCCTTGCTGCCAACGACGGAGTCGATGGCCACCCCGCCGTGGGTGTGCAGCAGCCCGCGCAGGAGTCGCTGCCGAGCCTGAGCGAGGCCTTCGGCATGGATTTCGTCCCGGTGCCGCTGCACGTGCTGCCACCGCAGGACAACGAGTTCTTCATCACCGAGGATGTGATCCTTGGCAATGGCACCGGTCAGAACCCCTACCGCTTCGCGGTCCCGACGCCCGCCGCCCTCGAACTCGGCAGCGGTGAGTGGATCGATGTCGAGGGCGGTCGGCTGTGGCGCACGCGCATCGCTTCGCCCAACGCGACGACCGCACGCCTGCATCTGAAGGGCATCGACCTCCCCGCTGGCCAGCAGCTGCGCATGTCGGCGCCGGGGTGGGCGGACTCGGTCATCGGGCCGATCGAGGGCGTTGGCGAGTTCGGCACCGGCGAGGCTTGGAGCCTGTCGCTGCCGACCAACGAAGTGCTCCTGGAGTGGTTCGTGCCGAGCGGCTCGCCTGCGAAGGCCCTGCCCTTCGCCGAGGCCGACTACTACCACGGCTACCGCCAGATCTGGAAGCTCGAGGAAGAGGGCAGCGACGGCGGGCTCGCCGTCGGCACCTGCCACCTCGACCCGATCTGCTTCCCGACGTGGGCCGGCGAGTCAAACGGCACGGTGCGCCTGATCTTCTCGGGTTCGCTCTGCTCGGGCCAGCTCACGGCCACGACCGCAGTCGATGAGACGCCGTACGTCATGACGGCCAACCACTGCATCTCGACACAGTCGATCGCCAACAGCTGCCAGTTCAACTTCTTCTACCGCCGCAACACGTGCGCCGCCTCGGCCACCGCTTCGGCTGGTTCGAGCGTCACCGGCGGCGACCTGGTGGTCACGCAGGCAGCCAGCGACTGCACGCTGCTCATGATCCGTCCGACCCTGCCAGCCAACGTCTACTGGGTCGGCTGGACGAACACGAACATGCCGACCAACACGGCGTCGGTCGGCCTGCACCACCCCGACGGCAGCTACCAGCGCATCTCGTTCGGCACGAAGAACGCTGCGTCATTCAACTGCGGCAGCCCGCAGACGAACTGGTCGAGCCTGTCGTGGAACCCCGCCACCCAGTACGGCGTGACCTCGACCGGCGTGACCGAAGGCGGCTCGTCGGGCAGCGCGATCTACCGCGCCAGCGATCGACGCATGTACGGCGTGCTGACCTGCGGGGCGAGCGATTGCGCGGCCACGGCCGCCGACGACGGCTACGGCCGGCTCGACGTGGCGATCAGCAGCGGCGGCTTCGCCACCCCGCTGGCCGCCGGCACCGATGATGCCCAGGAACCTAACGACTCCTGCGCGGCGCCGCGCGTGCTCGCCAACGGCACGTACAGCGGGCTGACGGTCAAGCGCATTGACGAGGACTGGTACCAAGTCTCGAGCGCGCCCGGCACGGTCGTGACCGCCAGCGCCACGTACACCCACGCCAACGGCGACATCGACCTCGAGCTGTTCTCGTCATGCGGCGGCACGGCGCTGGCCAGCGACCTTGGCAACGTGAACAACGCGTCGATCAACTACACCAACACCAGCGGCTCGAACACGCTCTTCCTGCGCGTGTTCCTGTCCACCGACACCCGCAACGACTACAGCCTGACCGTGTCGAGCTCGGCCCCGCCGACTCCGGCCAACGACGAGTGCGCCGCGGCTGTCGACATCACCGGCTCGATTGCGTTCTCGACCGTCGGGGCCACCGACAGCACGACCGGCACCATCCCGGCCAGCTGCAACGACGGCGCGGGCACGAGCATGCAGCGTGACATCTGGTACCGCATCTTCGCGCAGTGCACGGGCACCGCGACGGTGTCGACCTGCGGCGCATCGTTCGACACGCGCGTCGCGGTCTACCAGGGCTTCACCTGCCCGACCGCCTCGTCGGTCCCGGTCGGCTGCGATGACAACACCGCGGGCTGCGCAGGCAACGGTTCGCAGGTGACCTGGCAGGCCAACGCAGGCTCGGTCTACTACATCCGCATCGGTTCGCCGATCGCGGCCAGTGGCACCGGTCAGCTGGTCTATTCCTGCGTCGAGGTGCCGCAGTGCCCGGCCGACCTCGATGGCGACGGCGTGGTCGGTGGCGGTGACCTTGGCGTGCTGCTGGGCGCTTGGGGCACGGCGAACGCCGACCTCGACGACGACGGCCTCGTCGACGGCAGCGACCTCGGCATCATGCTCGGCGCCTGGGGCAACTGCCCGTAATCCCCCGTCGGATTGCATCACCACCAAGGCCCCCGCCTCGCGCGGGGGCCTTGTTCATTTCGGCGACGCCGCATCACGGTGCGCAAGCGCTCACCCAACCGGCGCACCGCACGCCACCGTGCCTGCAGCGACCACGCCACCCTTCATGAGCACGCTGCCGGGCTCGAGCCGGGCGCCCGCCTCGATCACCGATCCGTAGAAGGTCACGGCGTTCTCGCCGGCGCTCGCGTCGCGCTCGATCCGCACACGATCGATCTTGAGCACACGATCCTCGAACGTGTGCGCCTGGGGGTGGCACGCGATCGCCGAACGGTCGCCGTACGAGAGCATGTCAGGATCGACGATCTGCGTCGCACCGGGCCCGAGCATCACGTCACGACCGATGCGGGTGCCGACCGCACGAAGGCTCCACGCCAGGAGCGGCGTGCCCTCCACGCGGGCGAGCGCCACGCGCGCACTGAACCACCACAGCACGTAGAGGTAATCCCAGCGGCTGCACCAGCAGCTCCACAGCCCGTGCTGCCCGGGCTTCACGCGGCCGAGCAGGATCCACTTGGCGGCGATGCCGAAGGCGACGAGCCACACCCAGGCAGCGCCTGCCGCCAACACACCCCACCACGCCATCGACGCGAGGCCCCCCTGGCCACGGGCGGCCACGTCCAGCCAGATCGCGCCGCCCACCACGGCTGGCACCACCGCCAGGCAGCGCGCGGATTCCCACGACCATCGGTTGATCCGCTGCAACGCCCCCGGCTCGTGCGTCAGGCTTCGATCGACCGACACCACCTCGCGACGCGGCAGGCGCATCGGCGGCACGCCGAACCAGCCATCGCCGTCATGTCCGCCACCAGGCGCCACCGTCGAGACGCCGATGAACAGCCGATCGGGATAGGCATGGCCCGCTGGCACCACCGCGTGGTTGCCCACGAAGGTCTCGTCGCCCAAGCTCGTGCGGGAAACCATCACCACGCCGCGCGACCACTCAGGGCTCGCGAAGTAGATCCCATCGGCGAAGAAGCACCCACTGCCGATCGAAACGGACTCGGGCAGGCAATCGATGATCGAGCTCACTTCGGTGTCACGCCCGATCCTCATGCCCGCCAAGCGCAGCCACATCGGCCAGAACAGCGTGCCGCTGATCCACCGCCCCGCCGATTCGACCATGCCGGTGCGCCACCAGA
>VFQT010002288.1_pt1 | contig 20065 bp, 19 predicted proteins | sample 3512381 | NCBI WGS metagenome assembly VFQT01 (sample SAMN10412376, study PRJNA504923) | tailings metagenome | isolation source: Relicate 2 Philex TSF3 active mining site | place: Philippines: Tuba, Benguet | collected 2017-08-29
CCTCGACCTTTCGGCAGGTTCGACGGATTTCGCGGTTCGTCGCCTCCGTTTGCGCTTCGGTGGCTCACTGTACGACCCACGCCTGACGTTTAACCTCCAGTTGTCATTCTCGCGGTCGGACCAAGACTGGTCTGATACGCAGTTTCCCAACATCATTCGCGACGCGATGATCTTCTGGAACTTCTCCCCGAATCTCCAGGTGGGATTCGGTCAGACGAAGCTCCCTGGCAACCGTCAGCGCGTAGTCTCATCGGCAGACCTTGAGCAGCCGGACCGTTCGATCGTGAACGCTGCGTTCAATCTCGACCGCGACTTCGGCTTCCAGGGCTTCTGGCGTCCGCTCACCGGAAGTGTGATTGTGAACCTTCGTGGTGCCGTATCAACGGGTGATGGACGGAATCAGCCATCGTTGGTTGGTGGCGGTATGGCCTACACTGGTCGCGCTGAAGTGCTTCCGTTTGGAGCCTTCAAGAATGGTGGCGACTACTTTGAAGGCGACATCATGCGTGAAGAGACTCCTAAGCTATCAGTGGGGGTTACCTATCACCACAACGACAATCAAACCAAGACACGCGGACCGCTTGGTCGTGCACTGTATGGACGCCGCTCCTCACAGGTATTCTATGCAGACGCGTTGCTGAAGTATCAAGGCTTCTCGCTCTACACAGAGTACGCACAGCGCACATCCGACAATCCTATCACATACAAGGACACCACACGAAAGGATTATGCTGCAGTGTTTGTCGGCCGCGGTTACATGGCACAGGCCTCGTACGTCTTCCCATCGATGTGGAATGTTGGTGCACGATATGCTGTAGTTGATGCGGGTAGTCAACTTGCGGGACTTGCCGAGTACCAAAAGCAGGTCAATATCAGTGGCGTGCTCGGTTACTACATCAACCGTCATCGTATCAAGGCTAACGTCGAACTCGGCACGAATCGCATCACCCTGCTGAATTCGGGCAGCGAAGTGCAGCACTCACTCTACGCTCGCTTCAACATGGAGCTCGGCATCTAAGGTGTTATGATGTGATAACACATCTGCTCAGGCCCCGCTGGTCAGCTAATTTGCTCCTCGTTCTGTTCACTCACTCACAACGACACTATGCAACTCATTCGTCGCATCATCCCATTTATCGTCGTCATCGCCTTCACAGCAATTGCATTCGCACTCCCGAAGGAGCGCGTCACCATCAAGGGCTCCGACACGATGGTGATTCTCGTCCAGCGTTGGACTGAGGCATTTCCAGACAAGACAACCACCGAGTTCCAAGTCACTGGTGGTGGCTCGGGCACAGGTATCGCAGCGCTGATCAACGGTACCACCAACATCTGTGCATCATCCCGTCCAATCAAGAAGGACGAAGTCGCACAGCTCGAAAAGAAGTTTGGCTACAAGGGGCTTGAAATCCGTGTTGCAATGGATGGACTTGCGATCTACGTGCACAAGTCGAATCCTGTGAAGCAACTCACGATGGCGCAAGTGAAGGACATCTTCACGGGCAAGGTCACCAATTGGAAGCAGGTCGGCGGCAACGACAAGCCAATCCTGCTCTACTCGCGCGAAAACAACTCGGGTACCTACGAGTTCTTCAAGGAGCACGTGCTCAACAAGCAGGATTTCGCTGCATCTGCTCAGCACATGGCAGGTACAGCTGCCCTGATCAATGCCGTGTCCAAGGATAACAATGCAATCGGCTTCGGTGGTGCAGCCTATGCCAAGAATGTCAAGGCGCTTCCAATCGCAAAGGATCCATCGGCGAAGGCTGTTACCCCAACAGCCGCCACGATCCACGACGGATCGTACCCGATTTCGCGATTCCTGTACTTCTATCTCAATCAAAAGCCAGCTGGTAGCGTCAAGAAGTTCATTGACTGGGTAATTTCGCCTGCTGGACAAAAGGTTGTGTCAGAAGTTGGTTACTATCCGATCAAGCGCAAGTAACTTTGCGCCAGGGATTTTGAGGGCGCAGTGAATAATCCGTTTCGAGCTACACGAAGAAATATCGGTGAACTGATGGCGGAGTGGTCCATTCGGGCCATTGCATCGCTGTCGATTATCGTGATCTTCTTGATCTTCATCTTCGTGTTCCGCGAAGCATCCACACTGCTCTTTGGCAACGCGGATGCTGCTACGGAGCAGACAACTGCGCCATCATCAGATCAAACGTCTGCACCAACGGCGGCAGAGACCGAACCAGAGGTGTACAATCCCGAAGCTGAAGAGCCAGAGGTATACAACCCTGACGCAGAAGTTCCGGTCTCTGGTGAAGAAGGGGCTCCCGGCGAGTTCATCTATTTCGCGAAGAATCCTGCCTACCCTCACATCTATAATCCGTCATCGGGTCTGATCCCTCCAGATATCGATGCAGAGGCTGCGGAAGAAGAAGTGATCGCCGGCGACACACTGTCATTTGCCGAGAACTTCTTCAGTTCTACGTGGCAACCTGTCGGTGAAGTATCGAAGTTTGGCATCGTACCACTGTTGATCGGCACGGCGAAGACAACCCTGATTGCCATTCTCATTGGTGCGCCCCTTGGCATCCTTGCGGCACTCTTCGTTGCGTTCTTTGCCAAGCCTTGGATTCGTGAAATCGTAAAGCCAGGCATCGAGCTCCTCGCTGGATTCCCATCCGTTGTGATCGGCTTCTTCTGTCTGGTTACGGTTGCATCGTGGGTGCAAGACATCACGGGTGTTCCCTACCGACTCAACGCCATTGTGGGCGGCATTGGATTGTCGCTCGCCGTCATTCCGATTGTCTTCTCGATTGCAGAAGATGCACTCAGTGCAGTACCAAAGACTCTCCGAGAAGCTTCGCTTGCACTTGGCTCCACCGAGTGGCAGACGGCCTACCGTGTGATGTTGCCAGCTGCAGCACCGGGCGTCTTTGCCGCGGTGCTCCTGGGCGTTGGGCGCGCTTTTGGTGAAACAATGATCGCCATCATGGCAACCGGCAACGCTCCATTGTCGAGCTTTTCACCCTTCCAACCTGCACGAACAGTGGCAGCAACCATTGGTAGCGAGATGGGCGAAGTGGTATGGGGCTCGGAGCACTACGGCGTGTTGTTCCTCTTGGGAGTGCTGCTGTTTGTGTTCTCGTTCGGACTGAATGCCGTGACTGAGTTGTACGTGAAGACGCGCTTCATTAAGCGCTTCCAGGGGAAGTAACATGCAGTTTTCCGCATCAACCTTGCCCCTTCCAAAACGCTTGCTCGGCTTCTTTGCTGTGCTTGTTGCACTGACGGCAGCCGTAGCTGTTGTTGGCATCATCCTCGGCATGTTCGGCAACTTCTTGCTCAACGGTGGTTCGCACGTCACGTGGGAGTTTCTCACAGAGTTCCCTCGGAACAGCAACACCGAAGGTGGCATCTGGCCAGCGCTTGCAGGAACCACGCTGCTGGTATTGCTAATGACACTCCTCGGCGTACCCGTAGGTACTGCAACGGCGATCTATCTCACAGAATTTGCGAAGCAGGATTCGTGGTTCGCACGGAGTGTTCGCTTTGCCGTCAACACACTTGCCGGCGTTCCGTCGATCGTGTTTGGTCTGTTCGGTGTAGGCTTCTTTATCCAGTTCATGGGTGGAAGTATCGACGCAGCATTCGGATCATCATCGTTTGGCGACGGATCACTGTTATGGTCGGCGGCAACACTGGCGGTTCTCACCCTACCAGTTGTGATTGTTGCCGTTGAAGAGTCGCTACGCGCCGTTCCACGCGATCTGCGCGAAGCATCACTCGCACTTGGCGCAACGCGCATGCAGACCATTGTGAAGGTTGTGATCCCGAATTCCGTGACGGGTATTCTTACTGGCTCCATTCTTGCCGTTGGCCGTGGTGCCGGTGAAGTAGCAGCAATTCTCTTTGTGGGTGTCACCTATTCATCGGAAGTACTCCCCTCTGCAGTCACTGAAAAGTTCATGCACTTGGGATATCACCTCTTCGTCCTCTCGACCCAGTCGCCTGATGTTGAGAAGACATTGCCATTGCAGTTTGCCACGACGCTGGTGCTGCTTGGGCTGACCTTCCTGTTGAATCTCACAGCAATTCTCATTCGCTCACGTTTGCGGAAGCGGTAGAAAGAATCCTCATGGCCAAGGATCTTCAGACAAAGATTGAAGCGCAGGGTTTCAACTTCCATTACGGACAGAAACAGGCGCTCTTCGACATCAACCTCAGCATTCCTGAGCGCAAAGTCACGGCCTTCATCGGTCCGTCTGGCTGTGGAAAGTCGACATTTCTGCGTTCGATTAATCGTATGAACGATTTGATCGAAGGCACGCGCATTGGCGGACAAATGGTGGTCGACGGTGTGAATGTGTACGATAAGGAAGTCGACGTTGTCACGCTTCGTCGTCGTATTGGCATGGTGTTCCAGAAATCGATTCCATTTCCGAAGTCGATCTATGAGAACATCACGTATGGCCTCACATTGAACGAATCACGCACGAAGGCAGAACTCGACGAGATCGTCGAATCGAGCCTCCGTCGTTCGGCGTTGTGGGATGAAGTCAAGGATCGCCTCCATCACTCTGCACTTGGCATGTCGGGCGGACAGCAACAACGTCTGTGTATTGCCCGCGCGATTGCTATCAACCCAGAGATTCTCCTCATGGACGAGCCATGTTCGGCGCTCGATCCAATCTCTACAGCAAAGGTTGAGGAACTGATTGAAGAATTGAAGGACACGTATACGATCGTGCTGGTAACACACAACATGCAGCAGGCTGGTCGCGTGTCGGACTTTACAGGGTTCTTCCTGATGGGCTCACTCATTGAATTCGATCGTACACGAACGATCTTCACGAGTCCGTCAAAGAAGGAGACCGAAGATTACATCACTGGCCGATTTGGATAAGACGTATGCACCGTTCCTTTGAAGAAGATCTCGACAAACTCCGTACGCGACTTATCCGCATGGGTTCGCTCGTTGAAGAGCAGGTAGAATTTGCGCTGCGCTCGCTTCGTGAGGGCAACCAAGAGCTTGCTCGTATCGTGATTGATCGCGACGATAAGGTCGACAAACTCGATCTCAAAATCGACAAGCAGTGTCAGCGCATCTTTGCGCTCAATCAACCGGTTGCATCCGACCTTCGCTTGCTGCTTGCTGCGGTGAAGATCAATAACGAGCTCGAGCGGATTGGTGATCAGGCAACGAACCTTGCACAGATCGTGATCGATTCGCCGACTGCCGTGCAGTTGGCAAATCAGATTGACCTGCATCGTATTGCGCAAGCGGCCTACACGATGGTGAAGTCGAGTCTCGACTCCTTCATCAATAACGACCCAGATCTGGCAGCACACATTCTGCCGTCCGATCAAACCGTTGACCAACTGTACAACAGCCTCCGTAGTGATCTCATTGAGATCATGAAGGACGACAGCTCGCTCGTTCCTGATGGTGCACAACTGCTCTTGGCACTCCACGACCTTGAGCGCATGGCCGACCACTCGACCAACATCGCTGAGAACGTGATCTTCCTCACGCACGCGAAACTGGTCCGTCACCGCGCTGTGAACGAGGACGCTTCGGAGTAATGAACTCCGTACCTTTGTGGCATGACCACAAAGGGTATCATCCTGGCAGGTGGAAGCGGCACACGTCTGCACCCCCTTACGGCTGCATTTTCGAAGCAGCTGCAGCCGGTGTACGACAAGCCGATGATTTACTACCCTCTGTCCACGCTCATGATGGCGGGGATTCGAGAGGTGCTGATCATCTCCACGCCACAAGACACACCCGTCTTCGAGCGTCTGCTTGGTGATGGAGCACGCCTTGGTATTTCGATCTCCTACGCCGTCCAGGATCAGCCTCGCGGTATCGCGGATGCATTCCGTGTTGGTCGCGATATGATTGGCACGTCGCCTGTATGTCTGATCCTCGGCGACAACGTCTTCTACGGTAAGCTCGATTTTCTGCGGACCGCACTTGCGACGAATACTGGCGCAACAATCTTCGGGTATCCGGTGACCGACCCACAGCGCTACGGTGTTGTGGAGCTTGATGCTGCCGGACGGGTTGTGTCGATTGAGGAGAAGCCAACGGCACCACGCTCGAATCTGGCAATCCCAGGTCTGTACGTCTACACAAACGACGTTGTCGACATCGCAGCATCGCTCCAGCCAGGACGCCGGGGAGAGCTCGAGATCACCGACGTGCATCGCGAATACATGCAGCGCGGCAACCTACAGGTGGTACCACTTGGCCGTGGCATTGCGTGGCTCGATACGGGTACTCCCGAGAGTCTGCTCGATGCGAGTACGTTCATCCACGCAATCGAAAAGCGACAGGGTCTCAAGATCGGATGTCTCGAAGAAGTAGCTCTTCATCAGGGATTTCTCTCGATGGACGCATTTCGCGAGAGCGTGAGCATGCTCCCACATTCAGACTACCGCACGTATTGTGAATCTCTCATTGTAATGCAATGAACTCGAAGCTCTCATCGCTCACCTCAACGATTCAGTCGTCGTTTGTTGAGTTCTTCCAGCGGTCTACCTCCACAGGCATTATCATCCTTGTGGCGTCAGCCCTTGCCTTGCTGTGGACAAACTCACCGTTCCATGGTAGTTACGGAGCACTACGACATCAGCCGATAGAGATTGTCCTCTCGACACTTCACCTAGAGTTCTCATTTGAGCATTTCGTCAACGATGGGTTGATGGTGCTCTTCTTCCTCGTGGTCGGACTCGAAATCAAACGCGAGCTCCTTGTTGGTGAGCTTTCGTCCCGACAGACCGCAATGCTGCCGTTCATCGCAGCTGTGTTCGGCATGATCGGCCCTGCAGTTGTGTACCTCGCGTTCAATTCGGGGACTGATGCAGCCCGGGGATGGGGCGTTCCCGTTGCCACCGATATCGCATTCGCGCTGGGCATTCTAGCCCTGCTTGGTGATCGCATTCCTCTCGGACTCCGCGTGTTTCTCGCTGCGCTGGCGATCGTCGACGACCTCCTGGCGGTCCTGGTGATTGCAATCTTCTACACCGCGTCGCTTAACGTCGGCATGCTGTTGCTTGCTGCGGCGATCACCGCTGTGCTGTTCATCGGTAATCGCATGCGTGTGATCTCGTTGTGGTTCTACGGTTTACTCGGCGTCGCACTGTGGGTAGCGGTGTTGTTCAGCGGGATTCACGCAACGATTGCTGGTGTTGTGCTCGCAATGTGCATCCCCGCGACGAGTCGCATCGATCGCGTATCGTTTTTCCAGCGGAGCCGTGAGCTTATTACACGTATCACGCAGCGCGCCGAATCCAATGAAGACGAAGGCGAACAGCTCGATGCAATTCATGCACTTGAGCAGATGTGTGAGCATGCGCAATCGCCCCTTCATCGCATCGAACACGGTCTTGGCAAGGTAGTATCATTTGTGATCATGCCTGTGTTTGCACTCGTGAATGCCGGCATCGTTATCGACACGTCGCTTGTGTCGTCGCTGACATCATCCGTCGGACTCGGGGTTATCCTCGGTCTGTTTATCGGCAAGCAGGTCGGTATATCGATCGCAGTGGCGTTGTCGGTCAAGCTTGGCATCGCTTCCATGCCGCGTGGCGTGCGTCCGGTCCATCTGTATGGCGTTGCGCTCTTGTGCGGTATTGGCTTTACCATGGCGCTCTTCGTCGCGAATCTTGCCTTCATCGACCCTGCACACCTGGATGTTGCGAAGCTGAGCATTATTGCTGGGTCGGCGCTGAGCGCAATAGCAGGTGCCATAGTTCTGCGGGCCACAACATGATCACCTACATCGTTGAAGTCCGCGTGCCGGTCTCACGTGTCGATGAATGGGTGGACTACATGACGAACGGACACATTGCCGACGTTGTTGCAACAGGGTACGTTACCTCAGGTACACTTGCTCGCTGGTCGACTCGCTGATTCGATGATTGTAAGGGGCTAGCATAGCCCCTACACTCGAAAACATAGGGCGTTGCCCTACGCGGGTATGTATCGGGCTTTCAGCCCTCACTAGAAATCGTAAAGCGCCAACGGCGCGTTCTATCTCAGCCCGGGGCATCGCCCCGGGTTTTCGTGTGCGATATCGTGTGCGATATCGTGTGCGATATCATGTGCGATATCATGCACGATATCATGCACGATCATGCACGATAGCTACAACGAGCTCTATCGAATCATTCTAGCTCTATCAAACTCAATCGAAAACATAGGGCGTTGCCCTACGCGGGTATGTATCGGGCTTTCAGCCCTCACTTGAGAGATATCGCATACTAGTTAAACTCACTCGGAAACCCTAGATTTTCGAGAAGGGTTAACCCTGACTATTCGTAATCCGATACTCTTCCACTACCACACCGCCGATGAGGTGCTCTTGGATGATCCGCTCTAACACCTTCGGTGTGCATGAGTGATACCAGACGTTATCCGGTTGCACAACAACGATTGGGCCCATCACACAGAGACGAAGACAGTTTGCCTTGGTGCGGAACACCCTCCCTGGCTGGTCGAGCTCAAGCTCCTTGAGACGGGTCTTGAGATAGTCCCATGCTTCGAGCCCCTTTTCCATACTGCAGCACTTCGGCTTCGATTGATCAGCACAGATCATCACATGACGCTCGTGCGTACCGATATCGAGCGCTGATGCTTTTTCGCGGAGCTTAGCTTCGGGTTTCACTTCTTCTTGAGCTTGAGTTGATTCTTCGGGCGCGCAACCATCAATCCAGACGCAAACGTTGTGAGTGTCGCGGACACTTCCTTAAAGAGTTCACCATGGCATGCTGCAAGAGCCATCGCGACACCGCGTGCACCAGCATGCAAGTAGCCGTAGTAGCGAACTGGTGTCTGATCAACTGGCATGTCAATCTGCACCTCGATCACCTTTTCGCCGTTGACTGTTACATCACGCTTCGACACAAGCTTTGTGCCAGGGTACGACTCTGCCATACCACCAACAAAGCTGTCGAGAAACTCAGTAGCAGGTTGGAATTCCTTTACCGACATGACCATACCGCGGATGTTGCCATCGACGTGCTGAAACTGTCCATCGAATGACTCATTCGGAAGCGAGTCTGGCAGCAACGTCCACTCGGCTGGATCATACATAAACTGCGCATTCTTCATTTCGAGTGTCGACGTGGCAGACTTCGACTTCACAAATGAGGTCTCTTGCGACGTAGCGGGAATCCATACGCCTGCCGACACATGTGCGCCGTGTACTGCGGCTGCATACGCGCAGTGCACGCATGCTTCAGCCGATGTTGTTGCAATGAGAGCTGCCAGAACAAGAAGAACGCTTCGCATGAGATGTCCAACGAGAAGTAACGTGATGAATCAGGCCTCGCGCTGTACTGAGCGCACCAACAATCGAATAGTGAGCGTTGCATGAGCTAAGCACAGCAAGGCTGCAAGACCGAGAACAAAAATAGGTGCCGGAACATTCTCTCCGCCGCCGAAGAGCACCATAACCGTCCGAGGAAGCGCGGTTGCGAAGAAGAGCATCGGTACCAGACTCGCTACGAGCATGGCGGCCAGCCAAAGCGTGGTACTGCCGTGCTTGAGCATCCGGTAGCCGCCGCCAGCAAGCGCTACACCAGGAACCAGAATTGGCAGAGTTAGGAGTGACTGCGTGGCCATAAAGCCACCAGCTCCTGTCATTACCAACAACAGTCCGATCACCAGAGAGCTCATCTGCTTACGCGGGATTCATGGACGGTGGTTCAACCAGACGTGAGAACCGGATGCGCAGCGTTTCGGCTGCACGAATGATATCCATGTTCATCTCGTGACGGAACACAAGATCTTCACTGACCTTCTTCGCGTCGATGAACATTGATGCTGCGACAACGTATCCGACGTTCGAGACACCTGTGACACCGACGACAATCTTCTGTGGATCCTTCAGCGTCAGTGGATGCGTCGTGATCAGCGAGCGAATCTCGTCGACAAACTCTTGCACCTTCGCAGACGGTGTGTAGTGGTCGACAACGAATTCGGCCTTGTAGAGTCGATACGAGCGGACACCAAGGTTGTCGATTGTCATATTCGCGAGTGTTCCATTCGGAATACTCACAATGCTATCCGCCGCTGTGCGAAGGCGCGTGCTGCGGAAGCCGATTTCCTCGACGATTCCATCAACACCATCAACGGTGATCAAATCGCCGACATCAAATGGATGGTCAGCGATGAGCATCATCGAACCAAAGAGGTTCTTGATTGTGTCTTGCGATGCAAGTGCGAGCGCAGCGCCACCAATCGAGAGACCAGTGATGATGGCAAGGACATTGACGCCGAGCATGCCGAGCACAACCGTTACACCCACGGCCGCAATCACAACCTTGATGGTCGACGAGAGCAGTGGTGCGAGTGTGCGAGCAATATCACCGCGGTTTGAGCGATGCTTCAGAATCTGTTCAATCACGTGCGCACACAGCAGATCGATCATGCGGTAGGCACCGATCACGAATGCACTTGCCGAGAGCACGTCCATCCATACGCTGACGCGGATCGTTGTACTTGGACTGAAGCCTACGAGCCAAAACCACGTACCCACAAGCTCTGCTACGATACCGAGCGCGAGACTGCGCGTAGTAACCAGCAGTACCTGCTGGTTCGGCTTCAACTTCCACTTCTTGAAGAGCGATGCAGTGAGCGAAATCAAACCGCGCGAGATGCCTTCGACGGCAATCATCGAACCGGCGAGCATGCCGAAGAAGATCAGCCACTGTGTTGTTGAGAGTCCCATCATGCCTGTTCACCTGGTTGATTGAGACGTGTAAACAACTCCTTGATCTCCGAGATCTTCATCTGCCCCTTATCGCCCTCGCCGTGTACACGAACCGATGCGGCATCGTTTTCGATTTCCTTGTTGCCAATAACGAGCGCGAACGGAATCTTCTTCTGCTCGCTCTCGGCAACCTTGCGGTTAATCTTCTCGTTGCGAAGGTCGCAGTTGACACGCAGTCCCATACGCTCGAACTCGGCTGCGAGATCTTGCGCGAAGGTGTGGTGTGCATCTGCGATTGGGAGGATGCTCACCTGAGTTGGTGCAATCCAGAATGGGAAGTTGCCAGCATAGTGCTCGATGAGGATCGAGATGAATCGCTCCATCGATCCGAACGGCGCACGGTGGATAATCACCGGACGGTGCTTCTGATTGTCGGCGCCAACATACTCGAGATTGAAGCGCTCCGGCATGACGTAGTCTACCTGCACCGTGCCAAGCTGCCACTTCCGTCCGATTGCATCGCGCACGATGAAGTCAATCTTCGGTCCGTAGAACGCAGCTTCTCCAAGTCCGATGAAGTACTCAAGACCCATCTCGTCGGCAACCTGCTTGATCTCGGCTTGCGCGCGATCCCAGTGTTCGATGTCGCCACCGTACTTCGCATCATTATCATCACGGAACGACAGACGTGTTGTAACGTCCATGCCGAATGTTGTGAAGACTTTCTGCGTGAGTTCAACGACGTTCTTGATTTCGTCCTTGAGTTGGTCGTGCGTGCAGTAGATGTGCGCATCATCCTGCGTAAAGCCGCGAACGCGCGACAAGCCATTGAGCTCGCCTGATTGTTCGTAGCGGTACACAGTGCCAAACTCGGCGAAGCGCGCTGGAAGGTCGCGATACGAGCGTGGCTTCGATGCATAGATCTGGTGGTGGTGCGGACAGTTCATGGGCTTGAGCATGTACTGTTCGTCTTCCACCGTAATCGGATCGAATTGCGAATCAGCATAGTACGGGTAGTGACCCGATGTCTTGTACAGATTCAGATTGCCGATGTGTGGCGTGATAACTTCCTGATACCCACGCTTGACTTGTTCATCACGCAGGAATGCTTCAAGACGACGACGCAAGATGGTGCCGTTTGGCAGCCATACAGGCAGACCACCACCGACCATCGGTGTGATCATGTAGATCTCGAGTTCCTTCCCAAGCTTGCGGTGATCGCGACGTTCCGCTTCTTCGCGCTGCTTGATGAACTCTTCGAGCTGCTGCTTCTTTGGAAACGACACACCATAGATGCGCGTAAGCTGCTTCCGCTTTTCGTCGCCGCGCCAGTATGCACCAGCAACCGAGATCAACTTTGGATACTTGATGTGTCCTGTCGATGGCACGTGTGTACCACGGCAAAGGTCTGTGAACTCACCCTGACGGTAGAACGTAATCTCCGAGTCCTTGAGTCCGTCGAGCAACTCAAGCTTGTACTCGTCGCCCTTCTGACGGAAGTATGCTACGGCGTCGTCCCAGTTCATCTCAATACGCTCGTACGGCACATCGCGCTTGGCGAGCTCAGCCATCTTGGCTTCGATGCGCGGCAAGTCTTCAACAGAGATGCGCAGATCACCCGGAAGGTCTACGTCGTAGTAAAAGCCCTGCTCAATGGGAGGTCCGATACCAAACTTTACACCAGGGTACAGAGCCTCAAGCGCTTCGGCCATCAAGTGGGCCGTCGAGTGCCAGAAGATCTCTTTGCCTTCATCGTTATCGAACGTAACAATGCGAACGTGCGCGTCGGAGGTAATCGGACGGGAGAGATCGTAGGGGGCGTCGTTCACGTAGATCCCGACCGCCACGCGTGCGAGTCCGTCGGAGATGCTCTTGGCTACGTCCATGCCCGATGTACCTGCTGGGTACTGGCGGACGTCGCCATTGGGGAGTGTAAGGTTGATCATGCGGCAAAGTTACGGAGAGAGGTCTCTCTGTCTCACTGTCTCTACCACGTTTGGTCGGATCATACAATGTCGGGTCGACCACGTAGGGTCGACCCTGCTGTTTCACCGTCCCGAATCTTCTTCGTGCCCTGGTAGAGCTCAAACTCGAGCAAACGGCACTCGAGATCCGCACTCCAGAACGTCATGCGTCGGCTGGAGCGCAATCCGACCTCCTTGGCCAGACGGAAATTGCCTGTGAATACGTAGCCTGTGTAGCCCTGGAACTGCTGCTTGAACACATCGCCAATCGTGCGGTACACGTCGCGCAACTGGCGTTCATCGCCAAGACGGATGCCGAATTCAGGGTTCACGATAACAATCGGGGTACCAGCATCGTGATCTGCTGGAAGAGGCACATTCGGTGGACGCACATCGACGATGTCAGCCACGCGGAATGATGCAGACACACCCGCACGCTTTGCGTTATCGCGTGCTTGTCGGATGACTCGCTGATCGATATCGGAGCAATGGATTTCGAGCCTTCTTGACATGTCGGCCTGTGCCAGTGCAGCGTCGCGCAGCTCGTGCCACATGCGCGGACGGAACGGCAATAGATGGCGGAAGCCAAAATTGGTCCTCATTGAGCCGGGCGCAATGCGATGTCCGATCAGCGCCGCTTCGATTCCGAGTGTTCCACTACCGCACATTGGGTTCACAAATGGAAACTCCGGCGACCAGCGTGTGGACATAATCACTGCCGCCGCAAGGGTCTCGCGCATTGGCGCCTTTGCCGGATGCACGCGATATCCACGATCGGAAAGGGGCGTCCCAGATGTATCGACATACACCATCAGTGTTTCGTCGTGCCAATACAAGAACACCACCGAGCCCGTGTTACCCGGACCCGAGTCGGGCCGCACGCCCTTCTTACTGCGGATACGATCAACAACGGCATCCTTGCAGCGCATGTTGGCGTACATCACGTTATCGATCGACTTCGTATCGACCGAACTAATCACACTCAGAAATCCATTCGAAGGGATCCACTCTTCCCATGCAACGGAGTTTACAGCCTCGTACATCGCATCGGGCGTAATGGCCGTAAACGAGCCCAGGCGTAACAACACGCGGTGCGCGGTGCGCAACCAAAGGTTCAGTCGAAGACAATCTTCGAGTGTGCCGAGGGTTTCAACACCTGCTGGCATTTCGGCCACAACGGGCAAACCGAGTTCAGTAATCTCGCGCGCACAAATGGCGGGAAGTTCACGTGGACACGTGACAAGGATTGGATACATCAAGGAAGTTACGACAATGGTTGCGTGTCGAGTTCGAGCTGCGTAAGAATCATCATCGCTTCACCTGCATCAGTGCCGCACATCTCACGATGTGGCCGCAGCGACGAACACACACGTGGACGCTCCGGTGCGTCGAAGATGCGACACTCCAGATCATCTGTAAGCTGCACACAGCGAACACCAGCAGGCTTGCCGTTCGGCATACCGGGTATCGGTGATGTGATCGAGGGGGCAATGCAGCACGCCCCACACTGCGGACGGCAGTCCATCAGGCAGTGAGCACCCGTCGGAGTGCGTGCTCAAGTTCATCAACATCCGCACGTTGAATCACGAATGGCGGAACGAAGCGGATCACATTACCTGCCGTCGCATTCGCGATCACGCCTTGCTCGAGAAGCTTCGGGATATACGGAGCCGACTCGTCGTGCAGCACCACACCGACCATGCATCCCCTGCCGCGGATTTCACGAATACGCGTTGGCAGTTCGGCTCGTAGCGCTTCCATGCGCTCGATGAAGTACGCACCAATCTCGCGAACGTGCATCATCAGTCCGTTCATCACTTCGTCAACAACCACACTTCCGGCCACGCAAGCAACAGGATTGCCACCATATGTTGTGCCGTGCATGCCTCGATCGAAGAGCGATGCTGCTTCGTCGGTTGCAAGAATCGCACCCAGCGGCAAACCGCCACCCATTGCCTTTGCAACAGTGACAATGTCGGGACGAACTCCATATCGTTCGAACGCAAAGAAGTCGCCCGTGCGACCAATGCCGCTCTGCACTTCATCGGCAATGACGAGGAACCCATAGCGTTCCTTGAGCGACCACAGTGCTGCGACAAACTCCTCGGTTGCACTGCTAATTCCGCCTTCACCCTGCAGCACCTCAATCATTACAGCACATGTGTTCTCGTCGACGCGCGCTTCGAGCGCATCAATGTCGTTGTACGGAAGAACGATCGTATTCGGCAGAAACGGACCCATACCTTCTTTGTAGAGTGGCTTGTCCATAATGGACAACGCACCATACGTCCGACCATGAAAGCCGCCTGTAAATCCTACGATGTCGTAGCGACCATGAGCACTGCCAAACCGGCGTGCCATCTTGATCGCCCCCTCAGTTGCTTCGGCACCCGAGTTCGAGAAAAAGACACGCGGATATCCCGATGCTTCTACGAGTTGCTCTGCCAGTCGCACTTGCGGTTCTTGGTAAAACACGTTCGACACGTGCATATACTTACGAATCTGCTGTTCGATCGCGGCAATGATCTTCGGATGTGAATGTCCGAGAGCATTCACTGCAATACCACCGAGCATATCGAGGTACGACTTCCCATCGAGGTCGTAGATACGTGCACCTTCTGCGCGTTCGATGGCAACAGGAATGCGACGGTATGTTTGGAAGACCACGGCGTGCTCACGCTCCATGAGCATGGCACTGTGCGATTGTTCGCTCATACAGGTTCGTTACTTGGTAAGAATTTCAATCTCGACGCGACGGTTATTCGCACGTCCTTCTGCAGTGTCGTTCGTGTCGCGCGGTTTCGTTTCGCCATAGCCCTTGGCGACCAATCGTGCAGGATCAATCTTGCTCTTTCCGAGCAGGTAGGTAACAACAGACTGCGCGCGCGCTTCCGAGAGACGCATGTTGTACTCGTCGCCACCCTTGCTGTCGGTATGGCCAGCAATCTCCATCGTGATGGTCGATGACGCCAGGAGCATCTCCGCTACACGGTTCAACTCGGGATACGAATCTGTCGTCAGCGTTGCCTTGTTGTACTCGAACGAAATGTTCTTCAACTCCACTACGCTCCCAACTTCAATCGGCACGAGGAACAGGTCGCGCGTAATCGTCGTGTATTCCTGCTGCTCCGACAAATCAAGGTTGTCGTTCACCGACACGTAGCCATCTGCAGAAGCTCGGAATCCGTACTTCGCACCAGCAGGCAGTACAATCTTGTACTGTCCGGTCGTTGGGGCCGAACGAGCACGTCCCTCCTCGATTCCCGCTGGAAGAATTTCATAAATGATGTTCGCTTCAACGGGCTCGTTTGTCTTCTTGTTCAACACGCGTCCATTAACAAGCACCACTGGACGCGGACGGACTTTTTCCGGCAGTTTGATACGGAAGATGTCGCCCGAGCCAAGCGTGTTGGTAAACGACACGAAGTAAGCGTAATCGCCCGAGGCTGGAACTGTATAGTACAGGTCCCATCCCGGTGTGTTGATCGTCGAACAAAGGTTCTCCGGCTTCGACCACTTCGTCCATGAGGAGTCAAGGCGACGCGTAACGAATACGTCGAACGCGCCATAGCCACCATGTCCATCCGATGCGAAGTACAACGATGTACCGTCGGATGCGATGAATGGCGTGCCTTCTTGCAACATGGAATTCACCGAGTCGCCCATGTTGAGGGGCTCAGAGAACGAACTGTCAGGCTGCAGGAAGCACACATAGAGATCCTTTCCGCCGCGCGAATCTTTTCGGTCGGCAGCAAGGATCAATGTTCGTGCATCATTAGCGAGTGTGTACTCTGTGTAGCGGCTGTCGTTGTAATAGTTGCGGATGTTGACTGGTCGTGGAACCGACCAACCATCAGCCGTGCGACGCGAGATTGCGATGCTTCGCTGACCATTCGATGGCGAGCTATAGGCATCGCTGATAAGCACCGTATTTCCGTCTGGCGTGATCGCGCAGAGGTAATTGTTTTCGCGGTTGTTCAGTGGGATGCCGATGTTCTTCGCCATGCCCCACGTACCATCTGGCTGCTTCTCGCTGTACCAGATGTCTTGCTTTCCACCGCCAATGTTCTCCGGCGAATGTCCACGGCAGAAGAACAACGTATTACCGTCCGGTGAGATCACCGGAAGGATGTCATCGAATGCACCGTTAATGTTCGGACCGAGGTTGACTGGCGTCATCGCAGAGTCAACAACCTGTGCATGCATTGTGCCAACAAGGCACAATGCACACACGAGGAGAATGATTGTTCTGCGGACGTGTTGCGTCACCTTACTTGCCCTTTGCAACCGTAAAGGTGATCTTCTCGAGCGGATTGTCGCGTGGATCGCGTGGTGTGTTCACAACCATGTCTGCGACTTCCATACCGCTGACAACTTCACCGAAGGCTGTGTACTGATTGTCGAGCCATGGCGAATCTGCTACGCAGAGGAAGAACTGTCCGCTAAAGCTGTTTGGATCGTTTGTGCGTGCAGCCGAGAGAACGCCGCGCACGTGCTTCTTTGCGCTGAACTCAGCAGGTACTGTTTCCTTGTATCCACCTGTGCCCCATGATTCACGTGCCTGATCCTTCGAATTTGGATCGCCCCCTTGAATCATGAATCCAGGGATTACGCGGTGAAAGGCTGAACCGTCGTACCAACCTTCGGCAACGCGTGCATCCCAGAACGCACAGTGCTTCGGTGCGATTTCTGGCCACAGCTTGATTGTGATCTTGCCGAGTTCCTTGTTGCCTTGCTTGACGGTCATGATGTAGGTCATAGCCTTCTTGTCCTGCTTTGCTGATGATGAAGATGATTGTGCGGTTACCGTTGAGAATCCAACACTCATTGCGAGAACGAGTGTGACTGCCATTGCGAACATGCGCATGTGTAGCTCCTAAAAAGTTTACCGTCGTTGAATTGACTTGATTGTGATCGTCGAGCGCGGAATTCCGTCGGTGTCTCCGAGTGGACCCGGCTCAACTTCGACCCGCCCCATTGCTTCGACAACCTTCATTCCATCGAGGACGGTTCCAAAAATCGTGTATTGGTACGGAAGTGTCGCAGCTTTCTCGAGACAAATGAAAAATTGACTCGTGGCAGAGTTCGGACTCTGCTTGCGGGCCATCGCAACAACTCCTTTTGCATACCCACGTTGCGCCGATGGAAGAGCCGGATCGAGCTCGTCTGGCAACGGATCTCCGGTGGCGGTTTGCCCGCCCCTTCCCCACTCAGATCGCAGCTGCGGATCCTTTGTGGTGGGATCTCCCATCTGCACGAGATACTCTTGGACGACACGGTGAACGAGGATGCCGTTGTACTTCTTGGCATCAACCAGGGCTAGGAAGTTTGCAACTGCCTTTGGCGCATCTTCACCGTACAGACCAATGGTGAACGTGCCTTTGCTCGTGACCACGCGGACGGTATCGGTGATGACGGCTTCGACAGAATCCGTTGAGTCCGCGTCCACTCGCTGCGTGCGCTCGGGCGGTGCAAGTTCCTTGAGAGCGACGGCATCCTGCTCGGATTGCTGGGGCGTGCAGGCCGTAAAGAGCAACACGGCTCCAATAGCAAGGCGATAGATGATGAACGGACGCATGCTGTGTGTACGAAGGAACTTCAGCAAGAATGCGATCGACCAGTAGCCGCTGATACCACCAGCGACCGTTGCTACAACAAGCGCAGGGATTTCTCCCGAGGCTTGAATCTCATCAATCGAACCCACAAACTGGAGAATGCCTGCACCGAGAATGGCGGGGATGGACAGCAAGAACGAAAACCTCGCGGCGTGCTCACGCGTCATGTCGCGGAACATGGCGGCCATCATCGTCGACCCACTGCGCGAATTACCTGGGAAGAGCGCCAAACATTGCGCCGCACCAATGATGATCGAGTCCAACATCGTGAGATCGGTTGTTGAGCGCGTGAACTTGCCACGTCGCTCCGCAAGCCACAGGAGAAGCGCACCACCGATCAAACTAAACCCAATGACGGTAAGACTCTTGGTGAGCGAGCCTTCAATGATGGGCTTGAGAAGGAGTCCGACAACAACAATGGGAATGGACCCCACAATGACGAACCATCCGAGTCGAGCTTCGGCGCTTTGAAGCGCCATCGGCGTCCTGCGCGATCCGATATTCTCGGTGACCCATGCGTGGGCCGACGCGATGATATCGCTACGGAAGTAGGCAAGAACCGCAACGAGCGTACCCAACTGGATCGTTGCCATAAAGGCCGTCCACCGCGCTGCACTATCGGGTGCATCGAGCACGCCAAGCGCATATGCAGCTGCCGTGAGGTGCGCAGTGCTCGAGATGGGGATGAACTCGGTGAGACCTTGAATGAGTCCCAACAAGAGTGCAGTGAGAATGGACATGGCAGCAAAACTATGACATCAATGGGCTTCGTACCACGAGCCCCCTACACCGGTTTCGACAACGACAGGCACGCCCTCGAGGGGGAGGGCCTGCTGCATCTCCTCACGCGCAATGGCAGTGATGAGGTCGACTTCCGATGTTGGACATTCGAAGACGAGTTCGTCGTGCACCTGGAGCATGAGCAATGATGAGCAGCCTTCACGGCGCATGCGATCATGCACACGCACCATGGCAAGCTTCATCATGTCGGCAGCTGTTCCCTGAATTGGCATGTTGATCGCAGCACGCTCGGCTGCAGTGCGCAAGCCACGGTTGTTACTCATGATGGTTGGGAAGTAGCGGCGACGTCCAAGAACGGTGGTGGCGTACCCGCGATCACGCGTCGATGCGACGGTTTCGTCGATATAACGCTTGATCCCGGCGTACTTCTCAAAGTAGTTGTTGATGATGTCCTGGGCTTCCCCGCGTGAGATGCCGAGCTGTCCGGCCAAACCGAAGGCACCCTGACCGTACATGATGCCGAAGTTCACGGTCTTCGCAATGCGACGCTGCTCGGATGTTACGGCCGATCGATCGACATCAAACAACACCGCTGCTGTAGCAGCATGGATGTCGGCCCCCTGAGCGAAGGCATCGAGAAGCCCCGCATCACGCGAGAACGATGCCATGATTCGCAACTCAATCTGCGAGTAGTCGGCCGATACGATCACGTGTCCATCACGCTGTGGGACAAAGGCCTTGCGAATCTGCTGACCAAGCTCGGTGCGAATTGGGATGTTCTGGAGATTCGGTTCCGTCGACGAAAGACGTCCGGTTGCAGCAACAGTTTGGTTGAACGTTGTGTGCACGCGACCGGTGTGCGGGTTGATCAGACGTGGAAGCGATTCAACGTATGTGCTGCGAAGCTTCTCGACTTGACGGTAATCGAGTACCATCTGCGCAATCGGATACATTTCGGCGAGTTCCGACAGCACGCTTGAATCGGTCGAGTATCCCGTCTTCGTCTTCTTCGATGCGGGTAGCATCAGATCTTCAAACAACACCTCTGCAAGCTGCTTCGGTGACGAGATGG
>VFQT010002291.1_pt1 | contig 20041 bp, 13 predicted proteins | sample 3512381 | NCBI WGS metagenome assembly VFQT01 (sample SAMN10412376, study PRJNA504923) | tailings metagenome | isolation source: Relicate 2 Philex TSF3 active mining site | place: Philippines: Tuba, Benguet | collected 2017-08-29
AGCTCGAGCTCGATGGTGCGGCTGATGTCCTTTCTTTCGACCTCACCGAAGATTGTTGCGCGGTCGGTGCCGAAGCGGATGAGCTCCGGGTTCTTCGCGTCGCGCGCACTACGGAAAGTGGACAGCAGCACGACGGCCTCGAGGAGGTTCGTCTTGCCCTGACCATTGCGGCCTTCGAAGAGATTGAAGCGCTCGCCGAGTTCGATCCGGAACGGGTCGAGGTTCCTGAACTGCTCGGCGGCGAGGACCTGGAGATGCACGTCAGACGCGCATCGGCATGACGACGAAGATGGCCCCCGGCTCGGACGGGGAGGTCATCACCGTCGGGGAGAACTCGTCGGTCATCTCGAAGACGACGGTCTCACCCTTCACGACCCCGAGGACGTCGAGGAGGTAATTGTAGTTGAAGCCGACGACAATGCCTTGACCCTTGTAGTCGACATCGAGCTCGTCCCGGCCTTCGCCGTAGTCGGGGTTCGAGGCTGTGACCGCGAGCTTGTTCGGGCCAAGCTCGACCTTGACGATGAAGGTCTTGTTCGAGGTGAGAATGGCGTTCTTGCGGATAGCGCGCAGGAGACGCTCACGCGGGACGACCACCTTGACGGGTGAGTTCGAGGGGATGACGCGCGTGTAGTCCGGGTAGTTGTCCTCGATCTGACGGACGGAAAACGTCGTGCCAGAAGCGCGGAATAGGATGACGCCAGTCGTGAAGCCGACTTCGAGGACGTCAGCGTCGACGTCGAAGATGCGCTTGACCTCGTTGACACCCTTTTTGTGGATGATGGCTGAGTACTGGTCTTTGCCCGAACGGCCCTCGACCTCGGCTTCGATCTCGACCTTCGAGAGGCGGTGGCCATCGGTCGAGACCATGGTGAGCTTCGTCAGGCCGTCACCTGATCCAGGCGAGACCTTGAAGAATACACCGTTGAGGTTCATGCGTGTCTCGTCTGAAGACATCGAGAACGAGGTCTTGTCGAAGAGGTCGCGGAGCGCAGACTTCGGGATCTTGAGCCAGTTCACCTCTGATGGTGTTTTGATCTCCGGGAAGTCGTTTGGAGTGACACCAGCGAGCTTGAAGTGGGCGCGGCCCGCCGAGAGTTCGGACCAGTCGTTGGGAAGAGCGCGCAGGTGAAGCGGGGTCTCGTCGAGGTTCTTCACCACGTCGAAGAGGCTCTTGCCGTTGATGAGGGCTTGCCCGGACACGACGACCTCTGCGGGGATCTCGGCGAGGATTGTCACGTCATAGTCGGTGCTCACGAGGCGAGCTTTGCCATTAGGCAGGCTTTCGATGAGGACATGTGAGAGCACGTTGCTCGTGCTCTTGCGGTCGACGACGCCCTGCGTCTTGTAGACAGCGCCCAGAAAAGTCGTCCGATCGAGTCTCAGCTCAAGCGTGGCCATGGGTCTCCCTCATCGCAGTTCGCGCTTCCGCCCGTTGGGGCGTCACGACGCGCGTCGCTTCTTCCGACGTGAGGCCCGATGCTTACCCGTCTTTTCGATGGCACTCAAGCTGATGGTGGGGCTTGTGCGAGATCCTTCGAATGGAGAGCAGACGGAGGGCCGAATCGGACGCCCTTGCCAGGGTGGCGGATAGTTTCGGGGGACTGCCTGACTCATGAGAAGAAAGAGTCAGAAGAAAGAAGAGCCAAGTAGAAAGGAACACAAGGGGCTGTGGAACTTGGGTATAAGTTTGTAAGATATCGTTATGTTTAGACTATTATCCAGACCGAGCGGTGGATGAACTGGGGAGGAATGGGGTGGAGCAGGTGTGGACGGTTGTGGACAAGCCGACCCTCGGAAAACTTGCCCACATTCGTCCACGAGATGACCCACGGGTCGTGCACAGCCTTTTCCCCAGATGATCCACAGGACGACGCGGTCGATCTCCGAGCGCTTCGGGTCGCAGGTCGGTGATCCTCTAAAAGCCGCATGAAATGGGCTTCTCAAGGGATTCTAGATCCATCCGAATCTAGAGGCTCAGAGTCAGGTCGAGATCAAGCCGAACCTTTTTCTTTCGTCGATCTCGTCAGAAGACCTGCGGTTGTGTCGTCACAAAGGATCACGTTCCATAGTGGGCTTGCGATCGCCGAAAGTCGGGTGTTAGCTACTTCCTGTCTTCGGCGCTCGGGCTAAATGTCCTCTTCGAAGGCCAAGGTGTCCAAGCGTCACCGAACCCCGTCCTGTTGAAGGTAGCCGCTCACGAATGAGCGCGCTCGATTCACGGGACCGGCAGCGAAAGAACCCCAGACAGAAGGGTAGGAAGTCGACCTACCACCTAGAGAACTGCGCCGCGAATTATCGAGACCCAGGCGGCCTGCAGCAGATGTTGTTTTGTCTTCGCTTCCCAACGCGAACCTGCCCTCAGGCGAAGGCCTGCCATTGAATACCTCCCTGAGCACGTGCTCAGGCAGGGCCCCGAGTCGAGCCACACGGACGGTACGACCTTTGGACCTCTGGAAGAAAACACTCACAGGCCTGCAGGAGATCGTCGAACCATGGGACTACTCCCACTGGATTCAGCCGGTCCAATGCAACAACCTCGATGAGAAGGCCCGCGAGATCACCCTCGCAGCGCCCGACGAGTCACATGGCCGCTGGGTTCAGGATCACTTCGCATCCTTCATCCAGGGCGAGCTCAAACGGCTCACCCAGGCCGACTACCGTATCCACTTCACCACTTACGGTGAACGGCCTGCCGTCGGCACTCGAACGATCGAGGTCGTACAGGGCTCACTCTCGCTCGATGGCCACGCTCGCTCGAACGAGACCGTCGAAGCGCCAGCTCGCGTCGAACGAAAAGACGCCTCCGAGCCGACAGGTCAGGTCGAGGATCGCCCACCCCTCTTCGAGAAGTACACCTTCGGGAGCTTCGTCGACGGACCGACGAACCAGTTTGCCATGACGGCCGCGCGGGCGGTCGCCGATCACCCCGGGCTCCGCTACAACCCGCTCTTCATCTTCGGTGGGGTGGGCCTTGGCAAGACCCACCTGCTACACGCCGTGGGCATCGAGGTCCTTCAGCGAAACCCACGCGCTCGGGTCCGCTATGTAACGAGTGAAGTCTTCGTCAACGACCTCATCACGGCGATCCGGACCGACAAGATGCAGGCCTTCCGAAGCCGCTATCGCGACCGTTGCGACGTGCTGCTCGTCGACGACATCCAGTTCATCGCCGGCAAGGACCGCACCCAGGAGGAGTTTTTCCATCTCTTCAACACGCTGCACGGCTCGGGCAAGCAGATCGTGCTGACCTGCGATCAGCTCCCCCAATCGATCCCAGATATGGAGGATCGACTGAAGTCCCGCCTGCAATGGGGGCTCATCGCTGACATTAAGCCGCCAGGTTTCGAGACGCGCGTCGCGATCCTGAAATCGAAGGCCGAGGTCGAGGGTGTCGAGCTGCCAGACGATGTGGCGATGCTCGTCGCCCGACATGTCACGCGCAACGTGCGCGAGCTCGAGGGGGCGCTGAAACAGCTCCTCGCGAGCTCGAAGATGCTGAGGGTGCCGATCACCGTCGGCCTCGTCGAACAGGCGCTCGGCACCCTGCTCGGCGAGCGGCTCGAGAAGATCGCTCCCGACGCGATCCTCAAGGCCGTCTCGGCGGACTTCAAGGTCAGCCTTTCCGACCTGAAGGGTCCACGTCGCCATCGCAACATCACGATCCCTCGGCAGATCGCGATGTACCTCGTGCGCGAGCTCACCGACGAGTCCCTGCCTCAGATCGGAGCCCTCTTCGGAGGCCGTGATCACTCCACGGTCATCAACTCTCTCAAGCGCGTCGAGGCCCTCCGCGACGCCAATCCCGAGACCCGCAGCCAGATCGATCGCATCCGGCGGTCGCTTCGGGACTGAGGTCCTCTGGTCTGGGCGAACAGGGACGCCGCCTCAGACGTCGCAGGGCTTTTGCCCTCTCCCTTTCAACCTTGTCCCAAAACCCTTGACACCCCGGGGCGGTCGATGATTGATACGCCCCTCGTTTTCGTCCGGGAGACACAACGTGTCCAAGCGCACCTATCAGCCTCACAATCGCAAGCGGAAGAACACCCACGGTTTCCGTGCGCGCATGGCCAGCCACGGCGGCCGCAAGGTCCTCTCGAATCGCCGCAAGAAGGGCCGCAAGCGCCTGACGGTCTCGACCCCGAAGAAGTGACCCTCGTAGGAGCGTGGGCGTCGCCTTGAAGGGCGACTACACAACTCCAACCACGGTTCATCATCTCCGCGAGCTGTCCGCAGTCGTGTTAAATCCCTCGAAAAGCGAGATGCTCGTTTTGCGAGGGATTCACTGGAACTCAGGCTCGAACGGACTTGGGCTTTAGGGACACGCGAGGAGTCATCGGAACCGATGAGGCCAACCGACTCTACCGGTCTCGCGTGAAACGGGCCCAAGGCACGTTTCAGGGCATGACAGGCCGCCCTCCCTTCGGCGATGGAGACTCGAGGTGGGACCTTCGACCGAGCCTCTCAAAGAGCGATTCCCAAAAGCCTGCCGGGTCCTCAAACGGCGGGAATTCTTGCGGATCCAGGGACAGGGCCATCGCATTCATGGGCGTCGTCTCATCTTCCAGTTCTTGCCCGGTTCGGGGGCGCAGTGTCGACTCGGGAGCACGGCCGCGAAGAAGGTCGGCAACCCGCCTGTTCGAAGCCAGATCAAGCGCTGGATTCGCGAGTCTTTCCGACGCCACCCTGAACTCCGGCCTTTACGCGGGGTCGGTCCTGTCTTCGACCTCGTCGTCACCGCGAAACGCGAGGTCGACGATTTCTCGTGGGCAGCGATCGACGCCGAGATCGTCCATGCTCTGCACAAGTACCTCGCGAACCCCCTCAAGCCCCATCGCGGCCGAGGCGGACCTCGCGACACGCGAGGCGCAAAGCCCCGAGACCAGAGACCGGGTGACGCCCCGCCTCCTCCAGAGGCCGGAGCGGCCGATGAATGAGCCGGAAAGGCGCGGCGGTCTCCGTCGGAGGCTCTCTCCGTTCGTGGCGCTGCTTGCGCTCATCGGCGGAATCGAGCGACTCCTCGGCCTCCCAATGCGCGGGCTCATCTGGTTCTACCGCAGGGCGATCTCTCCTCTGCTCCCTCCCGCCTGCCGCTTCTATCCGTCCTGCTCTGCCTACGCAGACGAGAGCCTCAAGCGCTTCGGCCTCGTCCGCGGTGGTGCGCTCATGGTCTGGCGGCTCTTGCGCTGCCAGCCTTTTTCGCGCGGTGGCTATGACCCCGTGCCAGGTTCAATACCCCCCAAGGACTCTGCAAATTGCAGGTCCCATCACGCTGATGAGGACTCCAGCCGATGCTGCGTCTGACCATCCTCTCCTTGTCGATTCTCTCGAGCTTGCTGCTCCGCGATGCTCTGGCCCAGGACGGAGGGTCAGGCGGGACGCCCACCATCGTGCCTGGCAAGGTCGAAACACGCTCGGTCGAGACGAAGACCGGGCAGGTCCACCGGGAGGAGCGGCTCACTGTCGCCTTCCCAGCCGACAAGCCTGCGGTCGTCTACACCTTCACCTCCCGAGGTGCGACCGCGGCCAGGGCCGTTTTGCAGGAGCCACGTTACACGCGTGATCCCCACTCGGCGCTGCCGGGTGTGCCCGCCGAGAAGGTCGCGGGTGGGCCGATCGACCTCGTGTCGACCTGGGACCCTTCGTTGCTCCCCTTTTCTACCTATTTCGTCGACCTGCAGGCGACTGAGGGCACCCTGCTCTTGAGGCGGGCGACCGATGGTGTCATCGCCGAGGGGCAGCTCAAGGCGCCCGAAAAGCGCGATGGGCTCGTCGTCGATCGGCCCGTCAAGGAAGGCGATACGCTCACGGTGACGGCGCCTGCCGAGGTCGCTGGAACCTATCGAATCGTCTCGGTGGGTGCTGGTGGGGCAGTCAAGGTTGCTCGCGTCGTCGACCAGAAGGAGGCCATCGACTTTCCGGTGAAGGCGCTCACGGGTGTGAGCTACAGCATCGAGCGGACGGGGGCGCCGAAGTCGCTCTTCGAGTCCGAGCCTAGCTTCAAGCGCGTCTCGACCGAGCCCGGACTGCCGCTCGTCTATGTGTGGCCAAACCCCGACTTCGATCGGTCGCCCGTCTGGATCGAGCGGCGCATCGAGGCGGGAACGCACCCTTACGAGCTCAAGCTGACGGTCACGATCCACAACCTCGGAGACAAGTCGCTCAAGGTCCTCGGCGGTCTCAAAATCGGCGGCTGGCAACACCCGGAGACCAAGGGCCCTGGCATGTTCAGCGTGCCGACGGGAGTTCTTCAAGCGAGCTGCCAGCATGTGGACGGGGTCGAGCACGTCGCGTTCGGTGTATTCCAGGAGGAGGCGCACGAAAGCTACGAGAACGGCGGCGACGCCAAGGCAGGACGCTCGTTCCCCGTCGGTGCGCAGTGGGTCTCGATCGATACGAACTACTTCCTGCTCGCTGCGATCCCGACGCCGATCACCGAGGTTGGAGGCCAGTGCCAGCTCGAGTTCCGCGAGTACAGCATGCAGACGCCGGGGGCATGGATGATCGCAGGGAGCATCGTGCAGCCAAATAGCACCGAGCTGCCTGGTCGCCTCACGGGTTGTGTCCCGGGGTGGTTGCCCGAAAGTTCGGTCGTGGCAAGCGGTGCGCGCCGCTGTGACGCAGCCTATCAGGCCCTTGGGGCGGATCGCAGCACGAACCCTGACACGCTAAAGAGCCTCTATGAGGCGAAACGCAAGACCGTTGGGGCAGACGCGAATGCGGTCAAGGCGCTCGACGAGGCCTGGGACATGCTGAAAGAGCAGCGCCTGCATCAAGCCGTCTGGCGCTACAACCTCGTCAGCGGACCCAAGGACACGAATTACCTGAGCTTGAGCCATCCGGAGCTTCAGAAGGCCGTGAAGTTCGGTTGGATGACCTTTGTCGGTGCTCCCCTTCACAAGGTGATGGTGTGGCTCCATGAGGTCGTCGGGAACTGGCCGTTCGCCATCATCATCCTGACCCTCATCCTCAAGCTGCTGACCTGGCCGCTCTCCCAGAAGAGCTACACGTCCATGCAGAAGATGAAGGACCTCAAGCCCAAGCTCGATGAGCTCAAGCTGAAGCACGCCAATGACCGGCAGAAGTTTGCCCAGGAGCAGATGGCCCTCATGAAGCGCGAGGGCGTCAATCCCTTCGCCGGTTGTCTGCCCATGCTCATCCAGATCCCCATCTGGATGGGGCTCTATGGCGCTATCCTCGGCTCGGTCGAACTCTACCGTGAGCCCCTGGGGTTGTGGGTGCCCGATCTCTCCTCGTCCGACCCCTACTTCGTCATGCCCATTCTCCTCGGCATCCTCATGTTCGTTCAGACTCTTCTCACGCCGCAGAGCGGCATGGAGGAGATGCAGGCGAAGATCATGAAGTATGGCATGCCGATCATGTTCACCGTCTTCATGTTGTTCCTGCCGTCTGGTCTGGTGCTCTACATTCTCGTCAACACCCTCCTGACCATCGGCCAGAACCTCCTCATCAAGCGCAAAATGGAGGCCGCCAAATGACCACCCCATCGACTTACACCGGAAAGAACCTCGAAACCGCCCTTCAAAAGGCCTCAACCGCCCTTCAGATCCCTGTCGAATCGATTCGATATGAGATCCTCGCAGGCAAGACCGGCGGCTACGCGCTGATCCGCGTCACAGGGCAGGCCTCCGCTGGACCCGCGCCTGCGCTCGTCGAGAGCCTGTCAGGCGATCCGACCACGACTGTCGAGCGCGAGCCGAGGGAGCGTCGCGAAGGCCGCAACGATCGTGGTGACCGCGGCGATCGTGGCGATCGTGGACCCCGTGGCGACCGGGGTGACCGTGGACCTCGTGGTGACCGTCCTGACCGTGGACCTCGCGGTGATCGTGGTGATCGGGGTGATCGTGGTGATCGGGGTGACCGTGGACCTCGCGGTGATCGTGGTGACCGTGGACCTCGTGGTGACCGTGGCGATCGCGGCGAGCGTCGTCGTCGTGAGGATGAGCCCGTGCCCGTTCCGCAGGACGGACCGACCGCGATCGAGGTCGAGTTGAAGCCCGAGGCCCCGCTTTCGGCCTTCGGAGAGCGTGCGCGCGCAGCCCTCGTCGGGTTGCTCGAGCGCATGGGCTTCGGCATGAAGCTCGTCATCGGCGAGAACGCGGACGAGGTCTATGTCGACCTCATCACGAGCCACTATCACGAGGCCCTCGTCGCTCGAGAGCTCGAGCTGCTCGACTCGATCGAGCACCTTGTCGAGAAGGCCGCCATCGGTCATGGCCAGCTCGAGGAAGGGGCGCCCAAGAAGAAGGTCAACCTCGACGCGAACGGCATCCGCGCAAAGGCCGATGTCGACCTCGCGCACTCGGCTCGCCAGATGGCTGAGCGCGCCATCGAGGAGGACCGCGTCTTCAAGCTCGGACCTCTCGATCCCCGCGCCCGACGCGTGGTCCACCTCACGCTGAAGGAGTTCCCCGGAGTCGTCACGAAGTCCGAAGGCGAGGGTGTCTTCCGCCGCGTCTGCATCATCCCGAAGAGCACGCCAGAGAACGTCTCCGTCGAGGCGACCTCGGTCGGAGATTCGGACTCGTCCGAGGGTTGAAATCAGAACGTTTGAATTTCGAGTAGTTCGAAATTCGAATCAAAAGGCCGGTCGCGTTGCGATCGGCCTTTTTTTGTGAACTCGAAGGAGAGCTACTTGAGCCAGCCAATCGGTTCGATCGCGACGCCGTCCTTGCGGAGCTCGAGATAGAGTCTGGGCCCGAAGTAGCTCTCGGTGTCGCCCATGAGACCGAGGATGTCCCCCGAGGCGACCTTGGTCCCGACCTCGACCTCGATGGAGGCGAGGTGAGCGTACAGTGAGACGTAGCCGAGAGTGTGGTCGACCATGACGACCTGGCCGAGGCCCTGCATCCAGCCCGTCCAGAGGACGTAGCCCCAGTAGATGCTCCGGACTTCGGTTTTGCCCGAGGCGGGAGGTCTCAGCGGAACGAGATGGGCGCCGCGCCAGACTGAGCGGATGCCCTTGTAGTTACGCGTGCCAAAGCCACCGACCACATCCGAATTGCGGATGGGCCAGGCGAGCCCGCCGCGGGTTTCTTCGATGTAGAGGCGGCCGCGATCGGCGGGGACTTTCGTAAGCAGGTCTCGCACCTTTGCTGCGAGGGTCTCGTCGAGCGTCTCAATCTCGCGCGCATAGGTCGCGTAGAACTCCGGTTCTTCGACGACCGCGGTCTGCAGCGCCTCGCGCTCCTCGCGATCCCAGGCGAGTTCCTGCTCGAGGTAACGAAGCGAGAGCGAGAGCCTCTCGAGGTTCAGCGAGCGCCGCTCGAGGTCCTGCTTGCGCTCGCGCCAGGAGGCGAGGTGTGCCGCATATCGCCGGATCCTCTCTCGGTCTGCGAGGTCGAGGACTGCTTCGGCGTTGCGTTGCTTCTCGAAGGTGCTCCACGACGGAGTAGGGGAGGCGCTCGTGGAGAGGAGGTCTGCGAGAGCCCGCGTCCTCTCGACCCTCCCGAGGGCCGCGAGACGCGTTTTGACGAGGACTCGCTCAGTCTCGAGGGCCGCAGTCATATCGGCGAAGCGGCGCGTGTTGACCTCGAGGTCCGCCTTGACGCGGCTCATAAGGTCGGTCTTGACCTCGAGTTCTTGCTGACGTCTCTGCAGGTCGCGGTCAAGGCGATTGCGGGCTTCGAGGATCGAGGCCTCGGGTCTCAAGAGGCGCCGAATGTCCTCCTTGGGCGTTCGCGAGGTTGGTGCGACGGGAGCCTCGACGACGAGGGTCTCGAGATCGACTCGAGGGGCCTCCTCGGGCGAGGCGAGGCTCCGCGGTGATGCGAGAAGGCAGAGGCACAGCGCGAGGATTGGCCTCAAGGCTTTGCTCCACGCGGGCGGGAGAGGGCGAGAACGCAGCCGAGGAGGCCGAGAGAGGGGCCGCCGAGTAGCGACCAAAGGAGAAAGCCAGGGCCGAAGAGGCCGCCCGCGGGTTCGCCGCCGCCATGGGGGAGGAGGCCGATGAGGCCCGCGAGAGGGCCTTCGAGGGCGATGCCAAAGATGAGGGCGCCGAGCCCAGCAAGGAGCCCGATGAGGGCTGCGAGGACGACGAAGCGGGCGCGCATGAAGGCGGGCGTTGCGCCAAAGGCAGACAGGAGGTCGAGGAGTTTGTCGTTTCGCTGCAAGGCGTCTCGGATGACGAGGAAGGTCGCGAGCAGCGCACCGAGGAGGGCGAAGAGGGCGATGAGGGTACCTGCGAGGCGCACGAACGAGGTGGCGCGGAAAAGGACCTGGATGTGTGAGGCATCGTAGGGCAGGGCGGTCACGCCTGCGACGCCCGCGATGGAGGCGATCTTCGAGGTGAGCGAGGTCGCACCCTCTTCCGAATCGAGGGCGTCACGACGGAGGGCGATGGCGGCCATGCCCCCTTCTGGGAAGACACCGTCGTCGAGACCTTCGAGGAGCTCGGCGCCGAGGGTTTCGACAAGGACCTGGCGTTGTTCTTTCGGGCCAATCCAGCGTACGGTCTCGACCCCGTCGATGGCGCCGATGGCGAGCAGAGTGCTGTGAGTCGAGGCCTCGTCGAGGGCGGGGTCGAGGGCTGCATGCAGCTCGAGATCGGCGTCGATGGCGCTGACGAGGTCCGAGGAGCGGCCGAGAAACCAGGTGACGAAGGCCGTCAGGACAAGCGCGAGGCAGATGGCAATCGCGGTTCCGAGGCCCGCGACGAGGCGGGTCGAGAGCAGTCTAAGGGCCTCGCGGCCATGGATGATGGCTGCGTCCACAGAGGTTTGACGGGTGCTGACCATGGGATCTCTGCCGCTCATGGTGAGACCGCCTGAGTGTCGTCATCGTTGCGGTGATTGCCGTCGTCTTCGATGAGGAAGCCCTTGTTGAGCAGGACCACCCGCTCCTGGAACTCCGCTGTCAGGTTGCGGTCGTGAGTCGCGACGAGGACGGTCATGCCGCGCCTATGGAGACTCCGCAGGACCTGGATGACCTCGCGTGCGGCGTCCGGGTCGAGGTTGCCCGTCGGTTCATCGGCGAGCAGGAGGGAGGGCTCGTGGATGATGGCGCGCGCGATGGCGACCCGCTGCTGTTCGAGGCCGGAGAGCCAGCTCGGCAGGGCATCTCCGTGTCGGTCCATACCGACTGTCTCGAGGGCCTGGGTGACCCGCTGGGCGATTTGTCGCCGGTCGAGACCCAGGATTTCGAGAGGGAGGGCCACGTTGTCGCGGACGCTGCGGTCTTGAAGCAGGCCCGGGTTCTGCCAGAGACGCCCGATGAGGCGGCGGAGCCAGGGGATCTGACCTGGTTTGATGACCGTGAGGTTGCGTCCTGCGACGAGAAGCTGACCCTCAGTCGGCTGAAGCTCTGCCACGATCAGCTTCAGCAGCGTGCTCTTTCCCGATCCTGACCGACCGGACAAGAATACGAATTCACCTTCTTGGACGCGCGTGGAGATATCACGCAAAGCTTCGATACCACTTGGGAAACGCATCGTCAGGCGGTGGATCTGGATCACGCTTCGGCTTCTAGCACGCCTCAGAAGGCCGGTCGAAAACCTCGGCCAACTCACGGTCAATCAAGCATTAACCCTTCTACACCAAGAGCGCCGAAGCGGTTGACGCTCCCTCCGATACGCGGTACGCGCCCGCGACCTTTTCGAAGACGTCGAAGACGTTGAAGAACGTCTGCCGGACGCGGAGCTCCGATGAAATTCCACCGTCTCATCCTCCCGATCGCATCGCTGCCCCTCCTCGCCACATCAGCATCCGCGACCGAGGCGCGTATCGAGGCCATGGGCGGCGGCATCAAGCTCTGGACGATCGAGGACGAGTCCAACATCTTCGACTTTCCCTCCCTTCTCGAGCGCTGGGGTAATCGCGTCTACCTCGACAACCTCGGCGGAGGGGGCGACTTTCCGAATGGTCGTTTCGGTTTTCACTACAACCTCTCCGACGAGACCGTCCTCGCCGTCATCGGGGCTCACTCGAACGCGACCACACGCGGCATCGGTAACGGCTTCATCGGCACGGGTAACGCACTCACGGGCGGACAGGCCCTGGGTATCGCTTTTCAGGCGAGCCAGGCGGGCGACACCGGGGATGGCGCGTCGACGAGCCCCGCCGTGGTCGGCGGAGACGCGATCGGCAATGTCGATTTCCGCTACGGGCTTATGTTCGCGACGACCCTAGGCGCGAAGACTCGGTTCGGTGTGTCCCTGAATGTGCTCGGCGACAACGCCGACATCGACGCTCCCAACAATGCACAGGTCGACCAGGGCGCGCTCCTCTTCGACCTCGGCTTTGGCTTCGGCTTTGATTTCGAGGGCAGCGAGCTCGAACTCTCCGCGGGTCTCGAAATCGGTTCTCTCGAAGACAATCGCGACGAACCCGAAGCGGTCTCGGGTGTGCCTGGAAACCTCCTCGAGCATTGGTCTGGAAGTCATTTCGGCTTTCGCCTGCAGGGGCGCTGGACCATCGACTTCTTCGACCAGACGAAGATCGTCGCCTACTCGCAGTTCCTCCTCGGCAGCCAGTCCGTCGACCGCATCAACACCGCGTCGATCCCTCCCGAAAGCGGCGCCTATAGCGCGATGGCCTTCACACTCGGCGCCGACCTGCGCATCGAGCCCTTCCAGGACGTCATCGTCAGTCCAGGGCTCGGGTTCTTCTTCGCCCAGCAGACCATCGACGGCCCGGTCGTCGTCGATCGCGACGCTGACCTGCTCTTTGGCCTTCCCTTCTACGGTCTCGGCGTCGATCTCCGGCTTGCGAGCTGGGTCGACATGCGCTTTGGGGCCCAGCAATTCGTGACGTCGCTGCGCGAATCGACGACCGAGGGCGGCATCACGACGACCGCCTCGACCACCGATGTCACGACGACCTTCGCCTGGGGGCTCGGCTTCAACGTGCCCGTCGCCGAGTCGACCCTCGCCATCGATCTGGCCCTCAACCCGACCTTCCTCACCAACGGCCCCCACGTGCTTACGGGCAACGCGACGGGACCATTCGCGCTGAATGCTGGCATGCGCTATAGCTGGTGAAGCCTGGTTCAAAAATCGGGTCTTCGGGTGTCAGGCCTTTGACTTGGCCCGACCCGAGTCTGGATACTCAAGAACACGAAAGAGCGCGCCTTTGCGGGGCGCAGCCGAACAGGGCCGACAAGGCCCGAGCCCAGGGGTCGTCGATGTCTCGTGTGTGGTGGTTGACAATCTTTGCCTCGAGCGCGCTCACGGGCTGCCCAGAAGACAAGACGCCGGTCGCCGAAGACGTCATCGAAGTCCTTCCCGACGGGCAACAATGCGAACCGGGAAGCGTCGTCGCCTGCGTCGAGGAGGGGAGTCCGAACGCCAGATTCTGCGGGGCCGACGGCATCACGACCTTCGTCGAGACCTGTCCTGGAGAAAACCCACAGTGCCGACGCGACCAGTGCGTCGACTTCGAGCCAGGCCAGATCTGTTATCCGGGGGAGGTAGAGGCGTGCGTCGTCGAGGGGGGCAAGGAGGCGCGCATCTGCAATCAGTCGCGCACGGCCTTCGTCAACTCGATCTGCGTCGGGCCTGATGGGCTCGAGAGCCAGTGCCGCAACGGGGAGTGCACGAACTGCTTCCCGGGCACGAAGAAGTGCCAGGATGACCAGACGGTGCTCGTTTGCAAGGCCGATGGGTCGGACTGGGAGGTCTATGCGACGTGCAATGGCACTTCCCAGGTCTGCACCGGGCAGTTCTGCGAGGAGCTCTGCGAACGCAACATCAAGTTCAACAGCTATATCGGGTGTGACTACTTCGCGGTCGATCTCGACAATGCCTTCGTGCCAGGTGGTAATGGCGGCTTCCTTGACGCTCAGGGGGCGCAATTCGCCGTGGTCGTGGCGAATCCTCCAGATGCGACCCTGCCAGCGAGTGTAAAGGTCGAGCAGCTCGAGGCGGGTCAGGTCGAGGAGGTCCTTTACGACTCGAAGGGCGAGGCCTTCCCGACCGAACCGCTTGCGCCTGGTGAACTGCGAACCTATCGCCTCCCGCGTCGCGATATCAACGGGACGACCATCGCGCCGCTCGCCTACAAGTTCTCGGCGAACATCCCGATCATCGCCTACCAGTTCAATCCGCTCGAGAACGAGAACGTGTTTTCGAATGACGCGAGCCTGCTGCTGCCAGCATCCCTTCTGGGTAGCGAGTACTATGTCATGACGCGCGAGCAGACCTTCAACGAGCTGCGGGGCTACGTCACGATCGTGGCGGTGATGGAGGGGGAGACGACGGTCGCCGTGACTGTGACTTCGACGACCCAGCCTGGTATCGCCTACGAGGGGGACCCGGAGAAGCAGGCCGATATCGAGCATATGAAGCCGGGCGAGACGAAAATCTGGAAGCTCAAGCAGTTCGACGTACTGAATCTCGAGACCGACCGTCCAGGTGCGGACCTCACTGGCACGCGGGTCGTCGCGGACAAGCGGGTCGCGGTCTTTGGCGGCTCCGAGGCTGCGAATGCACCGAATACCGCGCGCTGCATCGACATCGATGAGTTCACGGGTGAGGGGGTCTGCGAGTGGGATGGCAAGACGACGTGCCGGTCACTCCTCGATTGCGTCAACGCTGGCTTCAACACCTGCTGCGCCGACCACCTCGAACAGCAGATGTTCCCGCTCAAGACCTGGGGCAGCTCCTATGTGGCGAGCAAGACCTGGGACCGCGGGCTCGAAAAGGACATCTATCGACTCATGGCGGGCGCCGACAATACGCGCGTCGTCCTCGTCCCGCCGCAGCCCGGGGTGCAGGTGCCCATCCTGAATCGCGGCGAGCACTTCGAGTTCGAGACGGCGGGCAATTTCGAGATTCACGCGCAGGACGAAAAGCCGTTGCTCGTCGGGCAGTTCCTTGCAGCCCAGGACGCGCCAGACCCGAACGTCGGCGGGGTTGCTTCCGCGGGCGATGCGGGGACTGGTGACCCGGCGTTCATGTTGCTCATCCCGGTCGAGCAGTACCGCACAGACTTCGTCATCCTGACGCCCGCCGAGTACGCCGAGAACTACATCAACGTCACCGTACCGACGGGAGCGAGCGTCGAGGTCGACGGCGAGGAGATTCCGCCCGGATTCTTCACGATCATCGGCTCGGGAGAGTATAGCGTCTATCGCCAGCTCGTCCCGCCGGGGACGCACACGATCCGCGCGAGCGAGCCCGCAGGTGTCATCGTCTACGGCTGGGACCAGTATGTGTCCTACGCCTACACGGGTGGGCTCGACCTCGAGGAAATCCGGAGAGAGACCCCGTTTACCGAATCGCCCGGCAACTGAGCCCGCATCCGATGTTCGAGGAGACCCCCGCACCATGATGACGCTTCGGACCTCTCCCATCTTCGCACGTCACCTTGCACTCATCGCACTGCTCGTGGGCGGGGGCGCGTGCTCGGACGATCCGACTCAGTCACCGGACGACGTCGCCGACAGCGACTCCACAGACGCCAGCGCCGATGTGTTCGATTCTCAGGACGATGTCCCTTTCGAAGACGACTCGTCTTCCGCTGAGGACGGCAGCACGGAGCCTGGGGAGGACGCCGTCGCCTCCGAGTTGCTCGTGACCGAGGTCATCCCTGGCAAGGGGCTCACCATCGGCCTCGAGCAGGTCGAAATCGTCGGAGACGGTTTCTTCCAGGGTGTACAGGTCTTCTTCGGCGAGAGCCTCGCGCAGGACATCTTCGTCCTCAACGCAAAGCGCCTCATCGTCCTCACGCCGCCAAGAGGGCCCGGACTCGTCGACGTGCGCGTCGTCGACCCGGAGAGCGGAGAATCGTCGCTCCTCGAGGCGGGATTCCTCTACTTCAACTCGATTTCCATCGTGTCAGTCGAGCCTCCCGTCGGTCACGTCCTCGGCGGCGAGCGCGTCACCGTGCGCGGGTCGGGCTTCCGTCAAGGGTCTGCGCTGCTTTTCGGCCACAAGTCGGCGCTGCAGGTTCAAGTCCTCGATGACCAGACCATCTCCGCCATCGTTCCAGACGGCGGTGAAGGCGGTGCGGTTGATGTCCACGTCGCAAACGATCAGGGTGTGGGTACCCTCGATGACGGCTTCCTCTACGTCGACGTGCCGCGCATCGAGTCTGTCATCGCTGCCGCTGGACCGGTCGAAGGCGGCAACGCGATCGAGATTCGCGGCAGGAGTTTCCACGACCCGCTCGTCGTCCTCCTCGGAGGTAAGCCGCTCGTCAACGCAAAGCGCGCGAGCGAGAACCGCATCACCGGCGTCGTACCCGAAGGGACCGCACAGGGCCCGGTCGACGTCATCGTGTCGACCCCCTACGGCACGGGTGCGCGCCCCTCGGGCTACACCTACCTCGCCGACCCGAACCCGGGCTCCACCCTCGACCTCCTCGCGGTCTCCCCCGCCACTGGCTCTGCCCGCGGTGGCGAGGTCGTCACCCTCATCGCGAAGGGGCTCGGCACGAGCCTCGATACGACCGTGACGATCGGTGGCGTCTCTGCGACCGTGCTGTCCGTAGATGCCGCCGCGCACGTCGCGCTCGTCGAGGCGCCCCCTGGCAATGGCACGGTCGATGTCGCCGTCTCGCGCGCTGGCCAGCGTAGCGTTTTGACCGACGCCTACACCTATCTCCCGGTCTTTTCGATCAGCGGGGTCTCGCCCGACGCCGGCCCTGCAGCGGGCGGCACCTCCATCGAGGTCACGGGCGAAGGCTTCCTGCCAGGTCTCGAGCTTCGCATCGGCGCCATGGCAGCCGCTTCCGTGCGCGTCGTCTCCTCGACCCTCATCCGCGCCACGACCCCACCGGGGGCGCCAGGTCTCGCTGACATCATCGTGCTCCAATCCGGGCAGATCGCCCGACTCGAGGACGCCTTCGCGTACGATGCCGACTACCGCCTCTGGCTCGTCGACCCCTCACAAGGCAGTCAGGCCGGAGGCACCCAGGTGACCCTCGTCGGGAGCGGCTTCCCGACTGACGCGAAGGTCAAGTTCGGCAACAGCGCCGCGACCCACGTCGACGTCGTCTCCCCGACCGTCATCACCTGCAAGAGCCCGCCCGGCGAGCTCGGCACGGTGCCCGTGAAGGTGACGTCGGTCACGAAGGGCGACCTCGTCGTCGCCGATGCCTTCACCTACTACGACCCCTCGAGCGTCTATGGCGGCACCTGGGGCGGTCAGATCGAAAACGACGTCAACGTCACCGTTCTCGACAGCGGTACGGGTGGTCCCATCGCCGACGCCTTCGTCATGCTCTGGACCGACCCGCGCACACCCTACCAGGGCTTCACGAACGCGGACGGCCAGGTCACTTTCTCAGGGCCCGACCTCGAGGGCGAGCAGATGGTCTCCGCGAGTAAGCCCGCTTATTCCCGCGCCTCTGTCGTCGAGTACGACGCTACCAACGTCACACTTTACTTGAACCCGATCACCCCTCCCTCGCCCGGTGGACCGCCACCAGGTCTCCCCCCTGCCATCATCCGCGGCCGCATCACGAACCTCGACAAGGCATTCCCCGTCCCATTCGGCCGCTGCGCAAATAAGCCGAACGCCCCCGGTCGCCTCTGTGACTTCTGCCAGGTCGATACCGACTGCGGTGCAGGCTATCGCTGCTCTGAGCTCCCCGACCAGTTCGCCACTGGCGAGTCCGGTCGCTTCTGCACCCAGGACTGCACCTCTAATGCCCAGTGTCCGAGCGACTTCATGTGCGTTCCCCTCCTCCCTGGAGAACCCCAGCAGTGCGCACCAAAGTCCGGCGAAATCACAGCGTTTTGTGACATCACCAACGGCCACATCTTCGACAACGACTGGCTCCCGGACCCGGGCGTTCAGGTCGACGCCAACGACAACTTCGAAATCAACCCGGTCCCCGACCGGCGGCTCGGCGAAATCGCCGTATTCTGCAACGCCGGCGTCGTCGATTGGACCTACGGCCTCTTCACTCCGCTCATGATGGGCGTCGCGCGTCACGTCGTCGTGTATCCTGGAGACGAGATCGAACTCGAGATCGCCCTGACTCATCCACTGTCACGCACCCAGACGGTCGAGCTCGACCCGGTCCCTCGCGGCCCGGAGGGGCCCGACTTCGACTACATCTTCCCCTTCATCGAGCTCGGAAGCGATGGCACGATCTTCCTTCCGACCCAGGCGAAATTCGGCGAGGACCCCTTCATCCTCGAGCACTTCCCGACGGGCCTCACGGGTGATCTCTACGATGCGAGCTTCACCTTCCTCGCGGGTTCCTTCTCGTTTACCGATAACAACCTGCCCTACACCCTGACCCTGCACCAGAACATCACGCGCCTCGACGAGGACACGATGTTCTATCTCGACGATGCCTCTACCAACGCCTGGGGCCCGGTGCGCTCCGGCGTGTCACAAAATGTGAATGGGCTCTTCTGGGCCGGCACCGACCTCGTCGGCGTCGGCTCCGACGGTCTCATCGTTCGCTCCCTTGGCCGCAGCTGGGCGCGCCAGGAGTCCCGCGTCTTCGAAGATCTCCGCGCCGTTCACGGCGTCCCGGGCGGCATTGCGGTGGCGGTCGGCGACGCTGGCACCATCACCCGTTACGACGGGTTCCGTTGGGCGAAGATGGACTCGCCTTCGGCAGGTGACCTCCGCGCCGTATGGCTACAGTCCGCGACCGAGGGCTGGGCGGTCGGTTCCTACAACACCCTTCGCCTGCAGAATGGCACCTGGACGTCCGCTTTTGGCAACGCCTCGAGAAACCTCTACGGTGTCTATGGCTTCGCAGCGAACGACGTCTGGGCGGTCGGGGCCTCGGGCACCATCCTGCGCTACGACGGGCTCAACTGGAACCTCGTCAACTCGGGCACCAACCTCGGTCTCCGCGCGGTCTGGGGAGCGGCCCCCGACGACGTCTGGATGGTCGGCGAGGGCGGCATCGTTCTTCACTGGGACGGGGCCTCGGTCACGAAGGTCGCGGTCGACTCCACGCAGACCCTCACCGCCATCTGGGGACGCAACGCAAGCGACATGGTCATCGTCGGTGGGCGCGGCACCGCCTTTGCGTGGGACGGTGCGACCTTCTCGAAGATCGCGCTCGGGGCCGCCGCACGCGACACCGATCTGCTCGCGGTCTCTGGCCCTCCCTCTGGCGACGGCACGGCGGTCATGACGGGCGCCCACGAGCTCATCCTCGGGCCGATGCTCGCTGTCCCCGAGAAGCTGAACCCTGGCTCGGGCGGCATCATGGGTGACGACTATCGCATCTCGTGGCAGTCTCAACCCGGTCCCGACCCGCACTTCAGCTACGTCGAGGTCGCCATCCCGACCATGTTCGGCCCCGTGCCGGAGTGGACGATGGTCAACGATTTCGACGTCCAATCCATCCTCCTGCCCGATTTCCCGAACATCGAAGGGACTCCGGGTATCGACCCTGGCACGAAGATCCTGACGATCTTCCGGGTCTACAAGGAGGGCTTCGACATCGACAGTTACTCGAATACCGACATCAACATGTTTGGGTGGCGCTCTTGGTCTCTTCAATCCATCGTTTTCGCGAAGCTCTGAGTTCGAAAGCGCCAATCGGTGTCGCTCTCCTGACCCTCGCCTTCGAGGCGGGTTGCGGCAGTGAACTCGAAGGCCGCTCCCCCTCGGTCGAGATCGACACGGTCGAGGCCGACGCGGGTGACGTGGACGTCAGTGACGCATCGGCTGACACCGAGGACGTCGCAGCGGACGTGGCGAACGACGTCGAGGTCGGGCCCGACACCGTGGCGCCGAACTTCCAGTGGGAGACCTTCAGCATCGGCGATGTCGGTCGCATCGACGGCCTCGCCCTCGCCACCGCCGAGCTCGGTTTTGCCGCGAGCGGCCCGCGTGTCCTCCGCTGGGATGGCCGGAGCTTCGGTCCTTACGGCGAGCCTTTTCGAGAGGGCGAAGAGGCCCCCGATGTCCACGGCGTCGCGGTCGCGGGCGAGACCGTGTGGGCGGTCGGTGACGGCGGGCTCGTCGCCCGTCGCCCAGTCTCGGGTGGGGAGTGGGAGCGCGTGACGAGTCCCCTCACGGTCGACCTCTGGGCCGCCGCATTCCGAGGTGAATCCCTCTTCGTCGCCGGCGATGACGGAACGATTGCTCGATTTTCAAACGATT
>VFQT010002292.1_pt1 | contig 20038 bp, 16 predicted proteins | sample 3512381 | NCBI WGS metagenome assembly VFQT01 (sample SAMN10412376, study PRJNA504923) | tailings metagenome | isolation source: Relicate 2 Philex TSF3 active mining site | place: Philippines: Tuba, Benguet | collected 2017-08-29
ACTTTCCATTCGCTACCAATTCCTTCTCCTTTTTGTACTTGAGCCAAAATGGTTTGCATGAATGAGTTCAAAACTGAGAACAATTCTTCGTGGTCGTATTCTGTTTTTCCGTTCAATCCGGTGTAAACGTCTTTTGGTACGATACCGTAGCGCTTGATCACCCACGGAATGTCATGAAAAGCACCACCTTCACCAAAGTTCGTTTTTCCATCCATGCGAATGAAACGATCAGCTTTTGCCTCATACGCCTTACGCACAATGTACATCACCGAAAGGTTGCTTGGGTTCTTCACACCCAAACGGATCAATTCAGATTCAAAGAAAGAAAGTGAAGAGAAGCTCCAACAAGTTCCTGTCATTCCTTGATCTTGAACCGGAGTTGCATCCAAATGGTAAACCTTTGTAAATTGATATTTGCTATCAGGGGCATTGGTTACGGTTTGCGCTTCTGTGAGGAATGAACAAACCAACCCCAGAGCTAAAAGTGTTCTTTTCATGTGTGGGAATTCTTTTCATGTGTGGGAATTTTCGACTAAGTTACAATTTTCGTTGTATTACAAACTTGTCTAAATGAGTGAAAAACGTCTGCCGGGCAAACACCTCACAACTCCTTTGAATTCTAGACCCAACAATTGGCTCGAAACGGAACTCACAGCTAGTTCCGCCAGATAAGCAATGGCATCTACAGAAAGTTCTTGCTCATTTTGCAGGATTTTCACGATCTGTTGCTCGGGTTCGGTAAGGTCAACGAATAATTGCCGTTGTGTGATAGCTGGTGTTTTCACGCCCCAATTCATTTCGCGAATCAAGTCGCTGGAAGAGGTGATCAATCGGGCTTTATCTTCCCGGATCAATTTATTACAGCCTTTGGAAGCATTGCGATGAACGTCACCCGGATAAGCAAACACATCCCTATTATAATCCAAGGCCAATTGAGCGGTGATCAAGGATCCGCCACTTTCACCACTTTCGATCACCAAGGTGGCGTCGGCCAAACCGGCTACGATCCGATTGCGCATCGGAAAATGAGGCGGTTCTGGTTTTTGCATCGGGATGAATTCCGAGATCAAGCCACCCTGTTCCATCATTTTAAGCGCCATGCCGCGATGTTCCGCCGGATACATAAAATCAAAGCCATGTCCCAAAACGCCCCAGGTAGGAAGCTTGTTCTTCAACGCTGCACGATGCGCAAAACCATCTATACCAGCAGCCATTCCACTGACCACGGTAACATCGTGTTGGGCCAAACCGTCAATCAATTCATCGGTGATCTGTTTTCCGTAATTAGTAGCATTGCGCGTACCGACAACGGCAATGATCCGCTCCGGATTCCAATTGAAATTTCCTTGCGCATAGAGTAACAAAGGAGCGTCCTCACACTGCTTCAATCTGCGTGGATAACTCCCATCGGTGAAAAACGAGGTTTGCACCTTGCGCGCTTCGAGGGCCTCAACAATTTTATCGGCTTCTACAAGTGCTTCAACGCGTTGCCGGAAGGAAATACTATCTACAGGAATTCCTGGTATTTTCGCAAGATTCAATCTTTTCTCGCTAAAAAAGGCCTCTAAGTCAGAAAAATGCCCGATGATTGTACGGGCTCGTCGGCTTCCAATTCCACTTAAAAGTGTGAGACCAATCTGGTGGTGTAAGGTTGTAAAGTTCAAAAGAAATGGTATTTTGGTCTATTGAATTTACAACAATTTACCATTATGAAGCAACTACTACTCCTGCTTTTTTGCATCCCTTTTGCACTTTTTTCACAACAACTGAAAGGGGTAGTTTTGGACGATGAATCGTCTGCACCGGTACCTTTTGCACAAGTGATCACACCAGAAAAATTGGCGGCTGTTGCCAATGAGTTAGGAGAATTTACGCTTGAAATGAAGTCGCTTCCAGCAGTGCTAATCGTTACTGCAGCGGATTATCAAACCGACACGATCGAGGTGAATTCCTGGACAGTACAAATACGTTTGAAATTGATCGAAGCGGAAGAGATCGGAATGGTGGTTGTTGCAGCATCACGGAGAAAACAAGCCATAGAGGAAGTTCCCATTTCACTGGAAATCATCAAACCGGATTTGATCACCAACAAAGGAATTACGGATTTGGAACAGGCCGTGGATCAAGCGCCAGGCGCCTACGCCATGGACGGACAGATCTCCATTCGCGGAGGAAGTGGATTTTCTTATGGAGCGGGAAGCCGCGTGTTGGTTTTATGGAATGAAGTTCCGTTGCTTTCAGGAGACGCGGGAGATACGAAATGGAACTCGATTCCGATAGAACAAGCACAACAGATAGAAATTATCAAAGGAGCTTCTTCGGTTCTTTACGGTAGTGGCGCCTTGAATGGAATGGTTTCTCTTATCGAACGCGAACCAAGTCCCGAAGCGGCGTTTTCGGCACGTTATCAAACAGGAATTTACGACAATCCAAGACGCGCAACCTTGAAGTGGTGGGATAAAAACCCTATGCAACATCAAGCTGATGTGACATTCAGCAAGCAGTTCAAGCGCATCGGACTAAACGTGGGTGCTTATGGATTTACCAATGATGGATACCGCCAAGGGGAAACAGAGGACCGCATTCGTTTTAACGGAACTATTTACTGGAAACCGGCGAAGATCGAAAAATTGAAAGTAAGCTTGGGTTGGAACGCTCAGATACAAAAGACCGGAAACTTCATTATTTGGGCGAGCGATACTTTTGCCTATCAGCCGGCAGGAGGAGCAGACACGGCGGTTGCAGGATCTACACTTACGTACAATCGAGGAGATCGATTGACAATTGATCCAAGTTTGAAGTACTTTGACAAATTCGGGAACCGCCATCAATTGCGTTCGCGTTTGTATTACATCGACAACCGCAACTTTACCAACTTGGCGCAAAGTTCAAATTCACAAGTTTACTATGGAGATTATCAGTTCCAACGCTCTTTTGGTAAACAACCATTTGTGGTCACAGCCGGAACATCTGCCATACGGAGTGTTGTGAATTCCAGTCTCTTCGGCGATCATTATTCAAATAATTTTGCGGGTTACTTACAACTTGAAAAGAAATGGAAGAAGTTCGATATCACCGTCGGTGTTCGCGCTGAATACTTTGAAATGGACGGTCGATCTGTGGATACAACCGGCAAAAAAGTTACACCCATCTTCCGCACAGGTGTGCATTATGAACTATTCAAATTCACGCATCTACGTGCATCTTACGGACAAGGGGTGCGCTATCCGAGTGTAGCAGAACGCTACACACAAACCGCGGTGGGTTCTTTATTGATCTTCCCAAATCCGAATTTGCAACCCGAGACCGGACAAGCGGTTGAATTTGGTATCAAACAAGGAATTAAAATCAAAAACTGGAAAGGATTTTTGGATGCTTCAGTTTTCTTGAATCAGTATCAAAACATGATGGAATTTACCTTCGGAAACTACAAGCCAGATTCAATTCCGTATTCCTTCAATCCAAATGATCCGGGTTATCCATTAAAGTGGTTAGGTTTCCGTGCTGAAAATGCAGAGGAAGCACGAATTACCGGTTTCGAATTCTCATTGGCCGGAGAAGGTAAATTAGGTTCGGTAACAGTTCAAACACTGATGGGATACACATATATGAATCCAATTGCCTTGAACATTGATCAGGAATACAAAGAAACGTTTTCAGACACGAATTCCACAATGTTGAAATACCGTTTTCGTCACATGGCAAAAGCAGATGTGCAATTGCTTTGGAAAGGAATCAGCTTGGGTGGATCCATGCGCATGAACAGTTTCATGGAAAACATTGATGCGACTTTTGAGAATGGTGTTTTGGGACAACAGATCTTGGTGGGCCTGAAAGAATACCGTGCAGAGAACAATGGGATAAATTTGGTCTTCGACGCCCGCGTAGGCTATGAATGGAAAGAGCACTACAAAGTGGCGTTCATTATCAACAATTTGGCAAATGCGGAATACACGACCAGACCGGGAGATGTGCAGGCGCCGCGGACGTTCTTGATGCAAATTAGCTATAAACTTTAAAGCGTTTTCCAAGTGTTTGGCAATATTGCAATATTGCAATATTGCAAATTGGTGAGGTCATTTTTCTGAAAAAAATGCCGCAATAATACGCGCTTTCGCTGGCCCAACAACCCCCGCCAACGCCTCCTCGGATTGCTCTTTTACACGCTTTACAGATTTAAATGCCTTGATCAGATCCTGAACGGTCTTCTCACCAATTCCCGGAATTTCTTGTAGTTCATTGCTTATCGCTCCTTTACTTCGACGGTTACGGTGGTGGGTAATCCCAAAGCGATGGGCCTCGTTGCGTAAGTGCTGTATCACCTTTAATGTTTCCGATCTTTTATCCAGGTAAAGCGGCAAACTATCTCCCGGATAGAACAACTCTTCCAGACGTTTCGCAATTCCAATGATGGCAACTTTTCCACGTAAATTCAATTTTTCAAGTGCCTCTAATGCAGCGCCCAACTGACCCTTGCCACCATCAATGATTATAAGTTGCGGCAACTCCTGCTTTTCCTCCATCAAACGATGGTATCTGCGATAAACGACTTCGCGCATAGTGGCAAAATCATCCGGTCCCTCCACTGTTTTCACATTGAAATGACGATAATCCTTTTTGCTCGGTTTGGCATCTTTGAAAACAACACAAGCCGAAACAGGATGTGTACCCTGAATATTTGAGTTATCGAAACATTCAATGTGTCGCGGCAGTTCTTTCAAGCGAAGGTCCTTCATCATGGTTTCCAAAATGCGATTGGTATGGCGCTCCGGATCCTTGATCTTTTCTTGTTTTAATTTTTCTAAGCGGTAAAATTTGGCATTTCGTACGGATAATTCAACAAGTGATTTTTTATCTCCACGTTGCGGGGCAAAAAAGCGATATCCCTCCATTTCCCAGTTTATAGGGTTTTCTACCAAAATTTCTTTAGCTACACTGGAAAACCGTTCACGTAATTCGGGCAATACGTAAGTAATGATGTCTTCCGGTGCTTCGTTTAATTTTCGTTGCACTTCCAAAGTAATACCGTGAACGATAGCACCATTATTAACAACCAGGTAATTGACAAAAACCAAATCGCCATCCTCCACAAGTGTCAGCACATCGACTTCGTGAATTGTTGGCGAAACGACAGTCGACTTCGCTTTGTAGTTCTCAAGGATTGCAATGCGCGTTTTCAATAATTGCGCCTCCTCGAAACGAAAAGCATCAGCGTGTTCCAACATTATCCGTTTTAATTGCGCAATGACACTTGAAATATCTCCTTTGAGAATGCCTTGTATCTGTTCAATGTATTCGTTGTATTCGTTGGGAGTTTGTTTTTTTTCACAAGGACCAAGACATTTTCCGATGTGATACTCCAAACAAACTTTGTAGTCGTATTTCTCAATTTTGTTGGCGCTTAAGTCCAAGGAGCAAGTACGCAATGGAAACAATTCTCGGATGAGGTCCAATAAGGCGTGCATGACCTTTCCACTTGGATAGGGCCCAAAATAGAGTGATCCGTCTTTGATCATTTGACGGGTGCTGAAAACACGCGGAAAAGCTTCTTTTTTAATACAGATCCAAGGATAAGTCTTGTCATCCTTCAGTTGAATGTTGTACTTCGGCTGGTACTTTTTGATGAGATTGTTCTCCAGGAGCAAGGCATCCATCTCGGTTTCAACCACGATATACTGAATATCTGCAATACGCTTAACCAACAACTGGGTTTTTGCCTGATCGTGTTGTTTGGTGAAATACGAATTCACCCGCTTTTTCAGATTCTTTGCTTTTCCGACATAAAGGATCGTACCGTTTTGGTCAAAGTACTGATACACCCCTGGTTTTTCGGGAAGTGTGCGCAATTTGATAGATAACTCGTTCAATCCTGATTTCATCTCGCTAAAAATAACCAATTCATGGCTTTCTTGTGTGGCCCGTTGTTTGATAAACCAATTCTGGTCTTCCACGAAAAAATCTATTTTTGTAAAAAAACTGCCATGAAAAGAATTGCTTTTATCATCATTACGGCATTGAGTTTGAGTTCGATGCTTACCAACTGCAACAACAACAAGGAGTTGGGAAGCGGTTTCAATTTATTCACGATTGATCAAGACCGTCAGCTGGGAGCACAAGTTGCTGCTGAGATCGATGGTAATACCAAAGAGTATCCGTTACTAGATAGCGCATCGAACAAAGAGGTTTACGCATACTTATACAAAATCCGAGACAACATTTTGAACAGTGGCAAGGTGAAACACAAAGAAGATTTTGCATGGCGTTTACGGATCATCCACGACGATTCTACTTTAAATGCATTCTGTACTCCAGGTGGATATATCTATGTGTACACGGGGATCATGAAATATTTGGATAATGAGGCTCAGTTGGCGGGTGTACTTGCTCACGAAATTGCCCACGCAGATTTCCGCCACTCCACACGTCAAATGACTAAGATCTACGGCATTCAAACTTTGGTTGGGATCATTGCAGGCAATCGTGAAATGATCGGACAGGTTACTACAGCAATTATTGGTTTGAAATTTTCACGGGAACACGAATCAGAGGCAGATAAAGGATCTGTTACCTATTTATGTCCAACACCTTACTTAGCAGATGGTGGTGCCGGATTCTTTGAAAAACTAACCGCTTCAGGTTCAGGGCGTGTTCCGGAATTTTTAAGCACACACCCAAGTCCTGAAGGACGTATAGAAGCTTTTCACAATTACAAGTACGAAATGGGCTGTCAGGGATCTGCTGATTATGCCAGTATTTACAAACAGATGGTAGCTAAACTACCGAAATAGATCATGCAGTTATTTCAAGAAGACGGCAGTTATATTTTAATGAATGAAGGACTGGATATTTCCCTGTCTCTCCGACCGACATCCGATAACCCGACGGCATGGTACGTTTCAGAACCGCGTTTTGAGCCTGTGCGGGCAAACGGCTGGATTGGTGCCGTAGCTGAAGGAGGATCCGTGAACTTTAGAGACATCTTCTTCAATCCTCATGGACATGGAACGCATACGGAATGTTTGGGGCATATTACTCCAAAGGTATATTCGGTGAATGGCATGATTAAAAAACTGTTTTATCGAACCATTTTGATCAGCGTAACTCCGGAAAAGCGATTACATGCCGATGGTGATACGGATCATGTGATCACCAGAGCCGTACTGGAACCTGTTTTACAGGATATTTCAGCGGAAGCACTGGTAATTCGAACATTGCCAAATGATGCACAAAAATGTTCAAGACACTATTCGGAAACGAATCCAGCTTACATGGATGTGGATACGATTGAATTACTAAACGAGTGTGGCATTCTTCATTTATTGATTGATACACCATCTGTTGACAGAGAAAAAGATAACGGAGCGTTGGCTTTCCATCATGCTTATTGGGGTGTTCCAGGAAATGAAAGATTTGACCGAACAATTACGGAGTTAGTCTTTGTTCCAGAGGAGATCAAGGATGGTGAATACCTGATGAATCTTCAGACTGCGCCCTTTGAAAATGATGCCACTCCAAGCAGACCACTTTTGTTTCCATTGCATAGAAATCAGGAAGAGGTTTAATCTAATTCAAAGAAAGTGAGCAGAGTGGCACTTTATTTGTGTTCATAATTTTACATTTGCAAAAAAACACGTACAACATGAGAGTATTTCTAGGATTGGCTTTTGTAGCTTTATTGGTTTCCAGTTGTGGTACAATGGTTCCTTATACAGAATCATTGAAGGAGCAATACGATCTGTCTCCGGAGAACTTAGTAAAAGTTCAATTTTACACTTCAGCGAACGTTATTCTTGAAAAAAGTAGTAGCTCAGGCAACCAAACTACAGGAAACGACGGTACTTTGGTGTCCAATACAAGTTCAACACAAGAACGTGTGATTATTCCGAAAAACACCCCGGGAAGATTTGAAAAGATAGGTCCTAATAACGAGATAATTGTTCGTTTCGAAGTTGGAAATGGTAAAACATTGAGCTTTGCTACAAGACCAACTCAAACAAATGGACGTTTTTACCTGGTTGCTGATTGGAAGCAAAACGGAGGGACAGTTGAGTATGGTAACATTACCTACAACGTTCAATCCGGCGGAAGTTCAGCTTTCCTTGTGGTAAAACAACGCAAATTAGCTCGTAAAAAACGCAAAGACAGAATTGTAAAAGGAATGAAGGTGTAAGCCTCATCTCAAACGCATAGAAAGGGACATCAAATCGGATGTCCCTTTTGTTTTGCTATATTTGTAGGGTATGACAACGTTTCTGATCGAGAATTATGCTGTTTGGAAATCACTGCACATCATATTTGTGGTGAGTTGGTTTGCTGGCCTGTTCTACATGGTGCGCTTGTTCATTTATCATACCGAGGCAAACACGAAAACCGAGGTGGAAAAAACCATTTTGCATCAACAATTCAACCTGATGCAATGGCGCTTGTGGTATATCATTACCACTCCGGCAATGATTCTAACTGTGTTATTTGGAACCGTCATGTTGCTGGCTAATTCGGCCTTGTTGCAACTTCCGTGGATGCATTTGAAATTAGGTTTTGTGGTGATCCTTTTGGTTTATCACTTCATCTGTCAAGGATTGATGAATAAACTGAAAACGGGAACAAGTAGGTGGACTTCCGGACATTTGAGATTGTGGAACGAAGTAGCCACCCTGCTGCTTGTTGCAATTGTTTTTCTGGTAGAATTACAATCAACGCTGGGCTGGATAGGTGGCATTGTTGGGTTTTTTGGAACCGGTATCGCATTGATGCTGGGAATTCGTTTGTATAAAAAGTATAGAAAACAATAGATATGGCTTTTGAGAATATTTTGGTAGAGCAAAAAGGACAGATCCAAGTGATTACGATCAACCGTCCGAATCAATTGAACGCGTTGAACAAGCAGACAATTAGCGAATTGAATGCGGCATTGAGCGCGGCTGATGCCGATGCATCAACAGGAGTGGTTATTTTAACTGGATCTGGCGAAAAATCCTTTGTAGCCGGTGCTGACATCAAAGAATTTGCGGATTTTGACGTGAACCAAGGGAAAGAATTAGCAGCAAAAGGTCAAGAGTTATTGTTCTCGTTTATTGAGAACATGACAACTCCGGTAATCGCCGCTGTAAATGGTTTTGCCTTAGGTGGAGGATTGGAATTAGCGATGGCTTCCCATATCCGAATTGCATCTTCCAATGCAAAGCTTGGTCTTCCGGAAGTTTCACTTGGAGTAATTCCCGGTTATGGTGGAACACAACGTTTGGCCCAACTTGTTGGAAAAGGGAAAGCAAATGAAATGATCTTCACAGCTGGAATGATCGGTGCTGATGAAGCACTTTCTTGGGGCTTGGTGAATCATGTTTGTGCGCAAGAGGAATTATTGGAATTAGCTGAGAAAATGGCTACAAAGATCCTAAACAATTCAGGAACCGCTATCGCGTCTGCTATCCGATCAGTGAATGCTTTGTACTCCAAAGGAGGTCAAGCCGGTTTTGACACCGAGATCGATGAGTTTGGTCGTTGTTTTGGGACAGCAGATTTTAAAGAAGGAACCGGCGCATTTCTAGAAAAAAGAAAGCCAAATTTCAGAAATTGATCTCTTGAATCCACTCAAGAAGCTGCTGGGGCAAACAGCCATCTATGGGCTTTCCACAATTCTGGGACGAACGCTCAACTACTTGCTCGTTCCGCTGTACACCTACGTGTTCGTGCAGCCTAGTGACTATGGAGTGATCTCTCAGCTTTACGCCTTCGTTGCTTTCTTGATGGTGGTGCTGACCTTCGGGATGGAAACAGCCTATTTTCGATTCATTCAAGATGCTGAAGACAAGCAACAAGTATTTCGAAATAGCTTTTTGACAATACTTTCGTTGAATGCTGTTTTCTTTCTGTTCGTTTATTTCTTCAATCAATCACTAGCAGATGCGCTCCTGTTTTCGGATCATCCGGAATACATCATTATCATGTGTGCGATCGTGGTAGTGGATGCTGTCAGCGCGCTTCCCATGGCACAATTACGTGCTGAAGAAAAAGCAAGGAAGTTCGCCCTTATTCAGTTTGCAGCGATAGCAGTCAACATATTGCTCAATGTGATCCTATTACTCGGGTTTTTTGATCCGTCACGTCCTGAAGAAGGCATTATGTTTATCCTGATTGCCAATCTGCTTTCCAGTTTGGTCAAACCACTCATGCTCTACAAGAGTTTTGTGGGCATCCGCTTTCAATTCGATTTTATACTCTTGGGCAAAATGCTACGTTATGCGTATCCTATCGTGATTGCTGGATTTGCTGGAATTATTAATGAGACGATCGACAGGATTATGCTCAAACAACTCCTTTACACCGAAGGGTCTGATTACGCGGATGAGCAAATCGGTATCTACAGTGCATGTTACAAACTGGCTATGCTTGTTACCATTTTATTACAAGCGTACCGATATGCTGCCGAGCCATTCTTCTTCAATCAAATGCGGAACGAAGATCGAAATAAGGTCTATATCAAAGTGATGAACTACTTCGTGGCGACTGTTTGTTTTGTTTTCTTGTTGGTTAGTTTGAACGTAGATATTTTCAAACATTTCATTTCCCGAGAGGCTTATTGGGTTGGGTTGGATATTGTTCCTGTTCTTTTATTGGCAAATGTTTTTCTGGGAATTTACCTCAATCAAAGTATCTGGTATAAACTTTCCAACCAAACCAAGTTTGGAGCTTACATCTCCTTGATTGGTGCAGGGCTTACGATTATCATCAATTGGTTATTCATTCCCGAATTTGGTTTTCGGGCAAGTGCATGGGCGACGATGATCGTTTATGCGGTTCAGATGGTCTTATCTTATTTCTTGGGTCAAAAATATTATCCAATAAAGTACAACCGCCGCAAGTTTGCCATGTATGTAGGGGGAAGCATCGTGATCTACTTCATTGCTAATGCCTTAATGCCGGATTCTATTACCTGGTTAAGTTTGCTGATCGGAAACATATTTGTCCTATTATTTATAAGGCTAGTTTTTTTCGTGGAAGGTATTTCTCCTAGGGCTTTATTGAAGCGTATTCGATAATCTGCTTTTTTCTGCAACTCTTTTGTTAAAACTGCGTATACCCACAGGTTCATTTCCTAACTTTGTGATATGATGACAGTTGAAACCCTGATCGGTGATTTATTACTCCAGCACAATTGTGTTGTGGTTCCCAATTTTGGGGGCTTTGTGGCTCAACGTGTTTCTGCTCAGATCGATTTTGAGAAGGGGGTTATGCTACCTGCTCGAAAATCGGTGTTGTTCAATCGTTCCTTGATCAATAATGATGGCTTGTTGGTCACAGCATTGGCGCAACAAAATGAGCTTTCATATCCGCAAGCAACGAACGAGGTTGATCATGCGGTTGCCAATTGGCAGCGGCAATTGCAGGAAGGCCAGCGCATTACGATTGATCGTGTTGGAATCTTGTACATGGACGCCGAAAGAAACTTGTGTTTTGAACAAGATCGCTTTTTCAATCTGTTGCTTGAGTCTTATGGATTAAGTGCCGTACATTTTATAGCCACAGAAGATGTTGTAGCTACTGAAACACTGGCAAATACCAAAGAGTTAGCCGACCAGTTTACTGAAAATCACGAAGTAATTGCCGAGCAAACGGCTCCTATTTTACATGTGGTTGAAGAAACCCGCATTGTACCGATTGGGCGTACACGTACCAGAAAAGCCATGCGCTACGTGGCGGCAGCTTGTCTTTTACCCATTGTGTTCTATTCGGTTTGGATTCCGATGAAGACGGATGTTTTAGAGTCGGGAGTATTGACCCTTCATGATTTCAATCCTTTTTACAAGGTCCCTGCACCAAGTTATAAAAGTACAGGTCATTACGAAATTGCAACGGATCGTGTGGAGCCACAATTAAAAGATCTACCAGCCCATGTTTCGACCTTTGCTTATGAATTAGATGAAGACACGTATATTCCAATTCATGTGAATGAGCGTGGAAACTACCAAGCAAAACTGGAAGTTACTTCCAATGAACCATCTGAAGCGGTTATCGAAGTTCCTCAAAGCACTGGCACACCATCAACATCTGGAAGCCAAATTATCGTTGGAAGTTTTTCATCTCGAGCCAATGCCGATATTCTTGTTCAATCCTTGCGTCAAAAGGGATTTGATGCCGTGATTTTGGAGAACGGTTCTACCATTCGTGTTTCTGCCGGATCAGGTTCTGCCTACAACTCCTTGGCTCCGAAGTTGCGAGCTGAAGGTCTAGAACCGTGGTTGTTGAAATAACATTCGCACTACTTTTTCTTGCTTTTTTGATGAAAATGATTAAATTGGTTCATGCCTTTCAATCGTTTACATCATTCCGTGATGGGCGAGTTGCGTCCGCGATTTGTGCTCCGAATTGACACAGATCCAGAAGAAGCCATGCAACATGTTTCCAAAAGATTATTGGATGATAAAACCGTTTCTGGCGTTCGTTCAAGTGGATACATCTTCATCAAGATCCCGAGTTGGGCTCAACACTATTGGTCTCCGGAAATGTCTGTGAGAATAGAAAAGGAGGATTATCTCGATTATACGACTGTTCATTGTTTGATCGGTCCGAGACAAGCTGTTTGGGCTATGTTTGCGCTGATTTACGCAGCACTCACATTAGCAACACTTTTTGCAGGAATGTTTGGAGCGGTTCAATACCAAACTTATGGGAATCCGTTTTGGTTGTGGTTCATTCCGGTAGGCGCAGTCCTTATTTCTTCGGTATTTATTTTTGCTAAAATGGGTCAACGCAAAGGAAGGGATGAAATGTTGCATTTAGTGAGTTTCCTTTACCATAGCTTGGATGAAATTGCCGAAGTCAAACGCATCGAGGGCTAATTTCTCCAAAAAAGCGATGTAGGTCATTTTATTACAACTTAACAAAGTTTACTTTCGTAAAAAATTAACCTCCATGCGTGTTCTTGCGAGTATGTTTCTGATGTCACTTTTAATCGCTTCTTGCGGGAAAGATCTTGAAACGACAAAACCCAAATATGCGGAAATAACCGAGTCTGTTTATGCCTCAGGATTTGTGCGAGCAGACAATCAGTATCAATTGGTTCCAACAGTAAACGGGACCGTTCAATCTATTCTGGTAGAAGAAGGCGATATCGTTAAAAAAGGACAACCATTGATCGTCCTTGCCAATCTGACACAGCGATTGAACAAAGAAAACGCACAGTTATCAGCCGCCTTCTATGATCAGGATGCCAACAAGCAAAAACTCGAAGAAGCCAGACAAGCAGTAGCATTGGCACGTGAAAAGTTGCGAAATGATAGTCTGATGTTTGTTCGACAACAAGTGTTGTATAAGCAGAACGCTGTATCGCAAGTAGAGTTTGAAAACCGACAATTGGCTTTCGAAAACGCTAAGAATGCATATCATTCGGCGGTCGTACGGTACAACGATTTAAAACGTCAGATCAATTTTTCGGCGGCCCAAGCACAGAAATCCTTGGAGATCTCTGAAAAATTGGAATCGGATTTTACACTTAGAAGCGACATTGATGGAAAAGTGTATTCGTTGAACAAAGAAAAGGGAGAGCTCGTTGGTCCGCAAACTGTAGTAGCGGTTATCGGAGATCCGTCTACATTCGTCTTGGAAATGCAAGTGGATGAATACGATATTGTAAAAGTTCATAAAGGCCAACGCGTGATCATTACCATGGACAGCTACAAATCTCAAGTGTTTGAGGCTACAGTTTCCAAAATTCACCCATTGATCAATGAGCGTACTAAAACATTCACTGTTGAAGCTGTTTTTGTTAACAAGCCACCAGTTTTATATCCCAATGTAAGTTTTGAAGCAAGCATTGTATTGCGCCAAAAATCACACGCGTTATTGATCCCGAGAGCATACTTGAACGCAGACAACACTGTTACTTTGAGCAATGGAGAGCGCGTGAAGGTTAAAACAGGACTGAAAGATTACAAAATGGTTGAGATACTTTCGGGCATAAGTGCAAGTACGGAAATTGTAATTCCGGAATAAGATGAATAAGCTGATCTTTAGTATTGCTCAGTCCTTGTTGCGTGCCCGCATGCGACAAACACTCGTAGCTGCGTTTGGTGTAACCTTCAGTATCACCATGTTTGTGACCCTGCTTGGATTCATGAATGGTTTGAACGAATTGTTGGATGGACTGATCATCAATCGAACGCCTCATGTGCGTTTGTACAATGAGGTGCTCCCTTCTACAAAACAACCTGTTGATAAGGACACGCGTTACAAAGACGGTTACAATTTCGTACAGAACGTAAAACCGAAGAATGAACAGCTGAATTTGCGTAATTCGGCGGCAATTCTTGCAGCTCTGCGTCAGGATAAGCGCGTGCTGGGTGCCGCTCCGAAAATTGCAGCACAAGTCTTTTTCAATGTAGGAGAAATAGATCTAACTGGCGTCATCAATGGTATAGACGTGGAAGAAGAAAATCGCTTGTTTGCATTTGATCAGTACGTTACCACCGGTAATTATGTTGATTTGGAAAACATTCCGAACAGTATTATTCTGGGAAAAGCGGCTGCCGAAAAGATGCTTGCCAATATTGGAGATATCGTGCAGATCACCACTTCTAAAGGAGACCGCATGCAGTTGAAAGTGGTTGGTTTCTTTCAATCGGGACTTACGGAACTGGATAAAACACAAAGTTACGCATCATTAGCCACCACTCAAAAATTGCTGGGGGTTTCAAACAGTTATGTGACCGACATCCAGATCAAATTGCACGACATTACCAAAGCGCCGGCAGTAGCGAAGGAGTTCCATGAAACGTTTGAAACAGAAGCCTTAGACATCAACACGGCGAATGCTCAATTTGACACAGGCTCTTCCGTAAGATCACTGATCTCGTATGCTGTTGGGATCACCCTGCTTATCGTTGCTGGTTTCGGAATCTACAACATTTTGAACATGATGATCTACGAGAAAATGGATACCATCGCGATCTTGAAAGCTACCGGATTTTCTGGTAAAGACGTGAATAAGGTATTCATTGCTATTGCATTGAGCATCGGTGTGATCGGTGGGCTCGTAGGTTTGTTTTTTGGCTTCTTGGTCTCCTTTGGAATTGATAACATCCCTTTCGATACACCAGCACTTCCAACGATCAAAACATTCCCGGTTTCATACAATCCGAAATATTACATCATCGCAACGACCTTCTCCGTGATCACGACGTATTTTGCCGGTTATTTTCCGGCGCGAAAAGCAAGTAAAGTGGATCCTGTAATCATCATTCGTGGAAAATAATATGGAAGGAAAAGTTCTCGAAGCGATTGGGATCAACAAGTATTTTCACGATCCGATTGATATTCAAGTTTTGCGCGATATCACGTTTAGTGTTGACCGTGGTGAATTTGTTTCGGTCATCGGAAAATCCGGTTGCGGAAAATCAACGTTGTTGTATATTCTATCTACGATGGATACTGATTACCAGGGTGGTCTGTTGGTTGACGGAATATCGATGACAATGAAGAAAGAGTCGGAGTTGGCCCGTGTCCGCAATGAAAAGATCGGATTTGTATTTCAGTTCCATTATTTGTTGAACGAATTCTCGGTATTGCGCAACGTGATGCTACCCGGTCTGAAATTAGGCAAGTACAGCACGAAAGAAGTGGAAGCACGAGCGTATGAAAAATTGAAGATCTTGGGCATTCAAAACGAAGCACTTAAATTACCGAATCAATTATCAGGTGGACAAAAACAACGTGTTGCGATTGCCAGGGCTTTGATCAATGATCCCTTGATCATCATGGGGGATGAACCAACGGGAAACCTCGATAAAAAGAACAGTGAGATCGTGTTCCACACTTTTCAGGAACTGGCTTCAGAATACGGACAGTCCTTGTTGATCGTAACCCACGACAACGAATTCGCGGAACGCACAGATCGTATCATCGAAATGGAGGACGGAAGAATTATCCGACAGTAAATAATCTTGTTTTCTTATACCGTTTCATTTTTTTTTTGGAAAAAGTATATCTCGTGTAAATGAAGCTTATCTGCGAACTGCAAATATCATTTCGTCTTCCAGCTGCCCGTTTTTGATCAAAATTTGTGGGATGTGTGCCTCTAAATGAAAGCCAGCCTTTATAAGCACTTGCTGAGAACCTTTATTGCTCCCAAAAGGCCGCGCAAAAATGCGTGTGATCGGAAGTTTTTCAAAGCCATAGGCAACGATTTCCAGCACACAGCTTGTCATAATGCCCTTTCCCCAGAATGGCTCCCCCAACCAATAACCCAACTCAGCATTGTTTCGATAAATATCTTCTTGGGGGTGCAAACCGATGCCGCCAATTGCTTCTTGATCGTTGCAAATAGCAAACAAGCGAATCGGGTCGGCTGATTGTGCCATGGTGATAAAACGCACTGCATCTTCCTCCGTATATGGAGAAGGGAAGGCATCTGTTAATCGCGCAGAAATCTTTAGGTTGTTAGCGTACCGAACCAACGCTGGCACATCGTCCAGATTCCATGGCCGTAAATACGTTTTCATACACTAGAAACGGAACGTAACACCTCCCATTACCTGGAATCCTTGAACTGGATAATTGTACCATCTGCGGTAACGTTGTGCTGCCACGTTATTAAAGTTCAAGAATGCGGAAATGCGTTTGTTATAGCGATACTCCACGCCAATGTTCGCATCTGCAATAAAGCCTAAGTTCTTTGCCAACTGATTATTTTCCTCAACTACGTCATCTTCCATGGTGTAAACCAATCCCTTTCTACCGCCCTCTAGATTGATGTCGGCACTGAAGATGAACTTATCGTACAAGTTGTAAGAACCGCGCAAAATGAACTGAAGTGTTGGCAAATTCCACGCATAAACATTATTGAAGGCATTATAGGAGAAATAGCGACCGATCAAATCGATCTTCGTTTTTTCCTGGTATTGATAAGTTAAGGTACCTTCAACAGTAGCCACATTCATGGTATCATAGATCACGTTAAAGCGATTGCCTTTGCTGTAAAGCGTATCTGTAACGAATAGTGCCTTGTCTTTCACATTCGCAAATCCTGCAAACACGTTGAATCCAATGCGTTTCGATAGCGTTCCCTTAATACCGATTATTCCTTCGATCGCTTTGTGCTCGTTTCTTAAGGTTACGTGTGATAAAACGAACTCGTTGTCATCCGTCAATGATTTGAAACTTTGTTGGGTCATACCACCGTTCACTTGCAAATATGGGATCAAGATGTCATCGAACAGCGAGTACTTCACCTCTGCTTTTGGATACAAATAAGCTTTAACTGATTCGCGCGAGCTGATCGTCAAATCCACCCCGATTTTAGCTTTCAAGCGCTTGTTTTTAGAGTAGGTGGTAATACTTGGACGCAAACTTAAGAGCGTGTTGTTGGATACATAACCCGAATCCAAAGCAGAATTCAGTGTGTCGCCATCTACTCCGTACTGATAACCATTCCATTTCAAGTCTACATCTGCAGCAAAGATCTCATCTCCCCAGCGCATCCAGGCATTGGCAGTTGCACCGAAGTAATTCTCACGTGCGCGCCAGTCCTTCAAACTGTCTTCTCCCGGTTTGCGGTCGTTGAAGTGACGATATTCAAGCGTTCCTTTCCAGTTTACACCCAGACTGTCATGTACGTGCCTGCTATAATACCCTTTACCTGAAATGGTGTTGAAGCGTTGTGCAATGCTGTCTTTCGGGGCGTTTTCATTTTGAAAACCGTAAAAATGTAGACCTTGATTCTTGTAATAAGCCTCGGCACCCCAATCGTATTTTTTCTCTGTCATTCCAACAAAACCACGCAAACTGGTTCGATCGAAATTTGCAGGAGCTACATCACGCATTTTCCCCCACGAACTTAAATGTTGTGCATGAACACCGTAATTCAATTTGCGGGAACGCGTATTGTTGTAATACACCTCACCAAGTGGCATGAGCACAGACCCAATCCCGATTCGTGCATAACCATTGTATAATTGTGGAAGTTTCTGATTTAAATTTACCGTTGCTGGCGCGATTCGCTGCAAATCAAAATACGGTTCGTAATTGATAGCCAACAAAGGGTAATTCGTATTCGGAACCGGAAAAACCGTGTCCAAGATCTTCGGACTTCCGCTCAAACGCACTGCAGGTTCTACCGAACGATTGGCGTTTGTGATGATCACGACTTCATCATCAGGTTGCGCTATGGCAAATACTGAGAAGATACATGCGATCGCTGTGATCCAGATATGGTGAAATGCTTTCATTAGTTCCCTGAATTATCTTCGATTTCAATAACTGTATTCTGATCCGGAGACTGGATCACTTTCGGCTGACTCTTCAGCTGCATAATCTCGTCATACAACTCGCCGGCCTCGGCCTGGATACCATCGTCCATCACCGTGTAATGATCTATCACCGACTTGATCGTATTCTCCGCTTGGAACAAGTCTTTCTTTTGGATCAAAATACGCGTTTGTAAGATCAACGATTTGGCGATCCAATAGTCATAACCCGGTTTCATCTTCAACAACTCGCGAATGGTTGCTTCCGATTTTGCCAAGTCTGGTTTGTTGTAATACCCTTCAGCGATCATGTATTTAGCTTCAGCTGCGGTGATCTTGGTGGTATTTTTCACTACATATTCCAAAGAAGGCAAAGCGTCGTTGAAATTATTGGATTTGGCCAAGGAAATACCGCGAATGTATTCCGCCTCCAGCCTCATTTCAGTAGGCTGCTGAATGGTCAGCACCTTTTTAGCATAATCTGCTGCATTTACGAAATTCTCCAAGATGAAATGACAACGCATTTGACCTATGCGCGCATTGTTCAAAAACTCCGGGCGAATGGTAACACGTTCAAGTCGCTCGTAGTATGGCAAAGCCTCTACGTACTTTTTGGAGTTGTACAAATATTTGGCGCTACGTTGTGCCGCCAGCTCGGTATAATCGTTGTCTGGTCCTTCAAGGATCTCACGATACAACAGAACTGCTTCTTCCTCACGTTTGCTCGCATACAAAATGGCCGCTTTGTAGTAAAGCGCATCTTTGCGGTATTTGCCTGATGGGTATTTATTCAAATAGAAATCGAATTCAGGAAGTGCTTTCGTGTAAGCAGAATCTTCATACAAGGCATAAGCGCGCATGTAGTATTCGTCCTCAACAGAGTTTGAAATGGAATCTGCACAACTGTACAGACTTGACAATTGCTCGATCTTGTTGATGGTTCCCTGACGGCGATATACATCCGCCAAAGCACTTACTTCTCTGCGACAAATAGAATCGTTGATCACAAAATCATTCAACACCTTTTTGTAGTGCTTTTCTGCGATATCGTACTGTCCTCGCTTATAGGCAATGTTCCCCAAGTTATGGTAAGCTTCTTTCACCAAAGTAGAGTTCGGATAATCTGAAATGATCTGTTGGAAATAGCGTTCCGCTTTGTCAATATTACCGGCACCATAATACGTTTGCGCCACATCATACACCGCTGATTGGGTGTATTTAGAACCGTTGTAGTTATTGATGATGTCCAGCAAGGCTTTGATCTTTTCATCGCGATTACCTTTGAAACCATAACAACGCGCCATGTAATACAAAGCCTGGTCTTCAAAACCACTTTTTAGATCCAATGCCGCTTTGTAATTCTGAATGGCCAGATCATCCTCTTTCGTGCGGTAGTATTCATCTGCCAAACGCATGTGCGCATCTGCTTTTTTGCGTTTATCAGTCAGTTTTGTTTCCTTCAGGTAATTACTGAAAGCCTCACGTGTACGTGGATAGTCTTTCATAGCCAGATACACATAACCTTTGTTGTAATATGCATCCGGACGAAGTCCTGAAATGTAAGCGCTCGGCATAGCCAGTAATGCATCGTATTGCTGAATGGATTTGGAATAATTCTTCAATCGGTATTCTGCGTCCGCTGTCCAGAATGTTGATTTTGCAGAAACTTCCTGACTAATCGGATACTTGTCCACCAATTCAAATGCTTTGATCGCATTCACATAGTCACTGTTCAGGAACAATTCTACTCCACGGTTGAAAGCAATTACCTGATATGCTGATTTCAATTTGATATCCTT
>VFQT010002293.1_pt1 | contig 20035 bp, 16 predicted proteins | sample 3512381 | NCBI WGS metagenome assembly VFQT01 (sample SAMN10412376, study PRJNA504923) | tailings metagenome | isolation source: Relicate 2 Philex TSF3 active mining site | place: Philippines: Tuba, Benguet | collected 2017-08-29
CCTCTTGGACTTCCATTTCTAGGTAGCAACTTAGGTTAAGGAGTAAACACTGTACTCACCATAAAGATATACCGAAATTGATAATACATGACTTGCCCCGAAACAACCTTTCTACTTATTTCCTAGATTTTTCATTTGATGATGGATGGAGACATAAAATAACATTACCTTTAGGTGATATTCAGATCTGTACTCCCGATTAGAATTTGAAAAGCCTTAACCATATTCTTTTAAAGCATTTTATAAGATGGGAGTATTTGTATGAATTTCAGAAAAAACCTGTGGATGTTGGCGTTAGCAGTTCTTGTGTTTGCTTCACTCGCATGCAAAGCCATTCAAGCACCGGTACCCACCGGTTTGCCCGAAGAAGAGACAGTGATTCCTGAGCAAACCACTTCTACTACACTTGAATCCAACTCTGAAAGTGAATCACAAGCTGAATCTGGTGGAGAATACGATGGCAGTTGGACAGGTACAAATACTGTGGATAATAAAGAGATCCTATTTACAGTGCAGAATAATCAAGTTACATCGGTTCTTTTGAACTATACCGGTGAAGCCAGTGGGTGTACTTATCAAGGAGCTGTCAGCAAAGGGGTTGATACAGGTGGTATGGATGCGATCGTCATTGAAAACGAAGGTTTTTCAGCCAATGTAGAAAATGTGAACGATGTGCTCACATTCACAGGAACATTTACCGCAGAAGGCGAAGCCAATGGAACATTGAATATCAAATCGTCGGCTTCTGGGCTGTGCGGCGAATATGAAAAGGAAATAGCCTGGACCGCGACAAAGGGCGCAGTTACAGAGACCGAAGGAGAAACCAATGAAGATGCAGCCAGCAGCTCAACATCTGGCGGCGATGTTTCTGGACTTGTTCCTTCTTTCTTTGAGGCTGTCAACGCCGGCGATGTGGATTCTGCCATCAGCCTGGTGGATGAAAACATCATGTTCACTGTTGGGACGACCATTACGAAATTTAACAGCTCTGAATTGGAAAGCTATTTGCAGTCCACTCAAGGAGTTACTTACGAAATAACCGATGTTCAGCCCATGGCTGGCGGAACTCTCGTTCAGTTCAAGGCAAAGGCAAGCGATGGAACAACCTATTCTTACTGTCAGGCGTTTGTACAGGATGGTAAGATCACCATGATGTCGTTGATGCCATAACAGTAACAAGAAGAATTATTGAAAACAAATCAGTCCGCTTCATGAAGTAGCGGGCTGATTTTCATATTCAAACTTTCTTTTCATCCTTTATAATACTTATATCAACCGTAAATCAATACTCCGAAATCAAAAATCATATGCCCACACAACTCATCGAATGCATTCCCAACTTTTCTGAAGCGCGCCGACCTGAGGTAATTGACCAAATCGTCGCTGCCATTCAATCGGTGTCAGAAGTAAAACTACTTGACCGTTCCTCCGACTTTGACCACAACCGCACCGTGCTGACCTTCGCTGGGTCACCTGCAGGAGTGGAAGAAGCCGCTTTCCGTGCGATCAAGACCGCCTCTGAATTGATCGATCTCGACCATCATACCGGCGAACATCCTCGTATTGGTGCAACGGATGTTGTTCCCTTTGTTCCGCTCAGTGGCGCGACAATGGAAGAATGTATCGCTATTGCCAAGCGTCTCGGTGAGCGCGTGGGTAAAGAACTCAATATTCCAATCTATCTTTACGAAGCCGCCGCCACCAAACCCGAACGCACCAACCTTGAGAACATCCGTAAGGGGCAATACGAAGGCTTGAAGACCGAGATCGAAAAACTCGAACGCCAGCCCGATTTTGGTCCCAGCAAACTGCCCAAAGCAGGCGCAACCGTGATCGGTGCCCGTAATCCACTGATCGCTTTCAATGTCTATCTCACCACCGACGATGTCAGCATTGCCAAGAAAATCGCAAAGGCTGTGCGTCAGTCTTCCGGTGGTCTACGTTACGTCAAAGGTCTCGGTCTGCTCGTGGAAGGTCGTGCGCAAGTTTCAATGAATCTCACCAACTTCCGCGAAACACCGATTGCCCGCGTGGTCGAATTCATCCGCCGCGAAGCCGAGCGCTATGGTGTCGGCATTCATCACAGCGAGCTGGTTGGCTTGATTCCACAAGAAGCTCTTGTGGATGCTGCGGTCTGGTACACCCAGTTGGATGCATTCTCTCCCGAGCAGATTCTCGAATCCAGGCTTTTCTCTTCTCCCACCGCGGATCCCGCCTCTTCCTCCACTGGTAACGGTCCCTCATTCATTGAAGAGTTAGCAGCACCGACACCGACTCCTGGCGGCGGTTCTGCTGCAGCCTATTCTGGTGCGATGGGTGCTGCTCTCGTTGCTATGGTGGCGGGTGTCACCATCGGCAAAAAGAAATATGCCGAAGTAGAAGCTGAAATGCAAGCCATCCGGGTGGTTGCAGAGAACCTTCGCAAAGAACTTACCCAAGCTGTAGATGATGACGCTGCTTCCTTTGAAGTGCTCATGGCAAAATTTAAGATGCCAAAAGATACCGACGAACAGAGAGCCGCTCGTGAAGCAGCCATCACTCAAGCAACTTTGAATGCTGCCCATATTCCATTGCACGTTAGCGAACATGCCGTCAAAGTAATGGAACTTGCTCTCAAATGCGCAAAATCAGGTTTACAAAGCGCGATCAGCGATGCCATGTCTGGTTTTGCCATGGCAAAAGCCTCTCTTACTGCGGCTGGCTATAATGTTCGAATCAATATCAACTCACTGGATGACAAATCCATAGGTGAACGAATGTTGGATGAGTTGTCTGACCTTGAAAAAGAGGCAGATAAACTTGAAAGCGAGATCCGGGTTGTAATGAAAGAGCGAGGCGGGATTTAAATCCCGCCTTTTTATTTGAGAAAGACAAGAATGAGTTCAAAAATATCACGAAGAGACTTTCTCCGAATCCTTAAATATATAGGAGCCGCTACAGTCGCCTCCTTTGCTGGGACGTACTATACAACTGAGATTGAACCCTCATGGTTGGAAGTAACACAGGTGGAAATTCCCTTGGGGAGCCTACCGAAGGCATTTGACGGCTACCGAATTGTTCAGATTTCCGATATTCATATCGGCGGTTGGATGAACCGTCAGAAACTGGAAAGAGTCATCGAACTTGTAATGGCACAGAAACCTGATCTGGTTCTGATGACCGGAGATTATGTTATTGGGCGCTCATGGACATCAGCCCTGGATTTTGCCGCTCAGGATTTTGTTGATGTAATCTTGCCATTGACCCAAAATTTCAAAACGATCGGTGTCATGGGTAATCACGACCATTGGACGGATGCAACCCGCACTCGTGACATGCTAAAACGCTCTGGAGTACTTGAATTAAAAAACGATGTCTATCGGTTAGAGCGAAACAATGAAGATTTATTTATCGCAGGTTTGGATGATATTTCGGAAGGCGCACATCGATTGGATGAAGTAGAAGCAAAACTTCCGTCAGGTGCAAATACTATCTTACTCGCACACGAACCGGATTTTGCAGAGATAACAGCAATAACAGGTAAATTTCTTTTACAGTTATCAGGTCATTCTCACGGTGGTCAGGTCGTGATTCCTTTTGTGGGTCCACCAGTATTACCGCGCTGGGCGAGACGCTACCCTGCGGGGTTGTATCAGCTAGGTAATATGTTTCTTTATACCAACCGCGGCGTTGGTATGACGAATCCATTTGTCCGTTTTAATTGCCGTCCCGAGATCACAGTTTTCACCCTGAATGGACCGGAATAAATAATCCGTCAGCTATTGTATAATTTAAATATGAACCCACCAAACATTCAGTATGCTGCCATTTTGATTTTTGCCAGTGTTGCTTGTTTGGTAGTGGCATCCGTAGTTTGGATGCTTCGTGGTAAAGGGGGAGGGGCAATTCCGTTCGCGGCTATGTTGATGGGACTCAGTTGGTGGGATATTACCTACGCTATATTTTGGATTGACTTCCCAGCGCCTAACCCTTATTTTTGGCTTGATATTACACTTGTGGGCGCATTTATTGTTCCTACAGCTTTTCTTATCTTTGTTTTGGGTTATTCCGGTTTGAACCGCTGGTTGCAACGCCCTTTTATATTAATCTTGATGGTCGAACCCATTCTGGCATTTATTCTGCAATGGACAGACCCCTGGCATAACCTGTTCTTTGGTGGGAAACGCGCCTTGAACACCACCATGATTCTAGATGCAGGACCCGTTTCGTGGGCAAATATTTATTACTCCTATTTGTTGATCTTTATTAGTGTGCTCATCCTTTTGGTTTCATTTTTTCGTTCGAAAGGTTTGTATCGCAATCAGACAGGTCTCATTCTTGGAGCTGTGATACTTCCTTGGGTGGCTCACATCGTCTTTGTTATCAATGGCAATGGCTTGTTGCCTAATGCCGACATGACACCTTTTTTATTTTCGATTTCTTCTGTTCTAATAGCCTTTTCTTTATTCCGATATCGTTTTTTGGATATTATCCCAATTGCGCGTAGTATTTTGATAGAAAATATGGGGGAAGGTGTGCTTGTGGTGGATGCAGAGCAACGAGTGCTTGATGTAAACCCAGTAGCTCGACAGGTACTTTTGCCGGGCTTTTCCATCGGAGACAAGCTCGATCAAGCCTTTGAGCATCACCCCAGCCTTGTTTCAATATTTAAAGATGAGACTCAATCCCAATCTGAGGTCACGTTGAATGACCGACATCTCGATTTGCGGATTACGCGTTTGGATGATGCAAAAGGGCAAAAAGTTGGACGGCTGATCATATGGCGAGATGTTACCGACCTGAAAAATTACCAGCTGAAACTAGAGAGACTTGCCACCACTGATGAGCTAACCCTGTTATACAACCGGCGTCATTTTTTGGAGTTGGCTGAGGCGCAGGTCAACCAGGCACACCGCAGAGGGGGACCACTTTCGCTTGCGATGATTGACCTTGATCATTTCAAATCTATCAATGACGAATTTGGGCATCTTTCAGGAGACAAAGTTCTCTCAGAATTTGCCAGAATCATGCGAGAAAATATCCGTGAATTTGATGTTTTTAGCAGATTAGGTGGCGAAGAATTCGCGCTATTGATGGTGGATGCTGATGAAACCTCCGCGGTTCAGATTGTTGAACGTTTGCGTAAAATAATTGCAGAAAGCAAGGTGATCGCTGAGGTAAAACAATTTCCAGTGACGTTTAGCGCCGGGGTTTCAGGATTGATCGACAGAGGGGACACCATGGAAGACCTTCTTCGCCGGGCAGACCATGCTTTGTACATAGCCAAACGAACTGGTAGAAATCGTGTGGTGGTCTCTACCGGTCCGGAGAATGAGACAGTATGAGTTGACCATTCCTCCCGGCTTGTGTATAATCCTGTCACCCAAATAGCGTGGATGGGAACGAGTAAACCGTTCAAAACGAACAGCGAGTCCGTGAAATGGTGTGAGGCGGATACGAGAAGACGGTTGAAAATCCTCCCGGAGCTGCGATCAGAAATCAGTAATTAAAAACTGAAAGTAAGTGAGCCGAAATTGTTCTTCGTTATCAGAACAGGGCGATGGTTGTCGCCCAATGAGCGTTCATCTTCGGATGAAAATCAGAGTGGTACCGCGTGAGCCTTGCTCTCGTCTCTGTATGAGATGAGAGTTTTTCTTTTAATTACTGAACTAGTAACTACCGAACCAGGAGACGAACTTATGTTCAAAGCAGTCAATCCAAAACTCGACGTGCCTTCAATGGAAGATAACGTCCTCAAAATGTGGACGAAGCAAGAGATCTTCAAGAAGACCGTTGACCAGCGCCAAGGCAAACCTGAGTATGTCTTTTACGAAGGTCCGCCCACCGCGAATGGACGCCCCGGTGTACATCACGTCCTTGCACGCGCATTCAAGGATATGTTCCCGCGTTATAAGATCATGCGTGGATATAACGTCTCACGCCGTGGCGGCTGGGATACGCACGGCCTGCCGGTGGAGATCGAAGTGGAGAAGCAGCTTGGCTTCACCAACAAACAACAGATCGAAGAATACGGGATCGACAAGTTCAACGAGCTGTGCAAAAAATCCGTGTTCAACTACATCCAGGAATGGGAAAAGCTCACCGACCGCATCGGTTTCTGGGTGGACTTGGACACGGCCTATGTGACCTATACCAACGACTATATCGAGTCGGTCTGGTGGATATTGAAAAACTTCTGGGAGAAGGACCTGCTGTTCAAGGGCTACAAGATCGTGCCGTATTGCCCGCGTTGCGGCACGCCTCTCTCTGACCATGAAGTTGCTCTCGGCTACGATGACGCGACCGACCCCTCGGTCTTTGTGCGCTTCCCATTGGTGGACAAGCCCGATACATATTTCCTGGTGTGGACGACCACTCCGTGGACGTTGCCTGCCAACGTTGCCATCGCCGCACACCCCGAAGTGGATTATGTGACCGTCGAGCGTGACAATAATGGCACGACCGAAAAGCTGATCCTCGCCAAATCTTTGCTGGAGAAAGTCTTTCGTGGCGAAGAAGTGAAAGTGGTGGATACCTTCAAAGGCAAGAAGTTGAAGGGCATGAAATACAATCCGCTTTACACCTTCGTGCCATTGGACAAACCCGCGCACTTTGTGGTGCTCGGAGATTTTGTTACCACCGAAGATGGCACCGGTCTCGTACATCAGGCACCTGCCTTCGGCGCAGAGGATATGGAAATGTCCAAGCAGAACGATCTGCCTGTCCTCCTTACGGTGCAACCGGATGGCACCTTTATCCCTGAGATCACCCCGTGGCGCGGGATCTTCGTCAAAGATGCCGACCCGCTCATCATCCAGGAATTAGAGTCGCGCGGACTGATGTTCCGCTCGGAGAAGTTTGTTCATACCTATCCGTTCTGCTGGCGTTGTCATACTCCGTTACTGTATTATGCACGTGAGTCTTGGTACATCCGTACCAGCGCGAAGAAGGAAAATCTCGTCAGCCTGAACAAGACCATCAACTGGGTGCCTGATCACATCAAAAACGGGCGCTTCGGCAATTGGCTCGAGAACAACATCGACTGGTCGCTTTCACGTGAACGCTATTGGGGCACACCTTTGCCAGTTTGGGAGTGCGAGAATGGCGAATGCAAACATCGCGAGTGTGTAGGTTCGGTGATTGAACTCTCTGAAAAAGCTGGTCGTGATCTGACCGAGCTCGACCTGCACCGCCCACATGTAGATAACGTTCACTGGAAGTGTGTCCAGTGCGGCGGAGAAATGAGCCGCGTAAAGGATCTCATTGATGTTTGGTTCGACTCGGGTTCCATGCCGTACGCGCAGTGGCATTATCCGTTCGAGAACAAGGATAAGTTCGAAGCGCAGTACCCTGCTGATTACATCTGTGAAGCAGTTGATCAAACACGCGGATGGTTCTATTCATTGCATGCAATCTCGACCTTGCTCAATGACCAGGTCTCATTCAAGAACGTGATCTGTCTTGGACACATTCAGGATGCGGAAGGACGCAAGATGTCCAAGTCGCTTGGCAATATCGTCCAACCTTGGGATGTGATCAACCTGCATGGTGCGGACGCGCTGCGCTGGTATCTATACACAGCCACACCGCCGGGACAGGAACGCCGCTTCTCTTCGGATCTGGTTGGTGAGGTCATCCGTAACTTCACGCTAACGCTGTGGAACGTGTATTCGTTCTTCGTGACCTACGCCAACCTCGATAAGCCACAAGCTTTGAATATCACTGCACCTGCCAATGAACTTGACCGTTGGCTGCTTTCTGAGTTGAATGTCCTTGTACGCGATGTGACCAAAGCTTATGAAGAATATGATGTGACCAATGCTACCCGCCCGGTGGAGCAGTTCGTCGAAACCCTCTCGACCTGGTATGTACGCCGCTCCCGCCGCCGTTTCTGGAAAAATGACTCGGCTGCGGATAAGCAATCGGCATATTCCACGCTTTACACGGCGTTGACTACGGTTGCTAAGCTGATCGCGCCTGCCATGCCATTCCTTGCGGAAGAGTTGTACCAGAACCTCGTCCGCTCTGTGGATGAGACTGCGCCTGAGTCCGTCCATCTCTCTGAATGGCCTGTTGCGATGGAAGAGTTCATCGATGAGTCGCTCAACACCGAAATGAAATTGGTGATGAAACTGGTGTCCCTTGGTCATTCGGCGCGCCAGAAGGCAAACCGCAAGGTACGCCAGCCACTGGCTGAAGCCGCCTTCTCAGTGGGAAACAACTCCGAACGTGCAGCGCTGATTAAGAACGCGGAAGTGGTTCAAGATGAGTTGAATGTCAAACAGGTGCGCCTGCTAGATGCCTCGACAGAAGCTGTCTCTCACACCGTCAAGCCGTTACCCAAGCAGCTTGGACAAAAATATGGCAATAAATTCCCTGCCATTCAGAAGGCGATCATGGCGATGAATGCCGAGGATGTGGCAAAAGCCTTGTTGACCGGCAATCCGCTCGAAGTCCAGGCTGGAGGCGAGACTTTCCACATCATCTCTGAAGAGGTTGAAGTCAAAGCCATGGCAAAAGAAGGTTTTGCTGTGGCGGAAGATGGTGCATACGTTGCTGCACTCGTCACCACATTGACCCCCGAACTCGTCTCCGAAGGTTTGGCGCGTGAATTTGTGCGCCGCGTGCAAGACCTGCGCAAGACCGCCAACCTAGACGTCGCCGACCGCATCGAGCTCTTCGTGGAAGCCAGCGCCGGATTGAAGTCTGCTGTGGAGACGCACGCCGATTACATCAAGTCTGAGACGTTGACGGTCAAGCTGTCCTTTGCTACTCCGCCCGCGAGTGCATCTGTGGTGGAAGATGCCTTTGAAGGTGAGACGGTGAAAGCAGGCTTGGTGAAGAGTGGGTAAGAGCAGTGAATAGGGGATAGTTGATCGTGAATAGGAAGACCTCGGAGGTTTTTAAAACCTCCGAGGTCTTTTTTTTTAAATATCAACTTGAACTTATTTTATTGCCAGAAAAGCCAGTACGAATTGAATCAAAGCAAGCCCAAAGAAAATAATCGCACCAACGAGCGATGACATGGAAGGGGAGATGTTCCCCGGTTCCAACACAGACTTTTGCGGGTCGTTGGGGTCGTAATATACCTGCACCGTCTGCCCGACCTGGTAGGATTTGACATGGTCTTCGGCAACCTTCTTCGTGCCAGTGGAGATCAAATGATCGTTGAAGGCAAAACGCTCACAAACCAGAGCTTGCCCATTGACCGTATACGTACTTTGCACCCACGGACGAAAGTACGATAGATTTCTGCGCTTGACATTGACCCACTCCATGCGGGAGGAAACGATGGTGACCGTTCCCGTCACCGAGGGCCACGAACGGCTGTTTTGCGAATCACGCAGCCCTGGCAGACTACGATTAAGCAGCCGATAACTCTGCCAAAGAAACACCCCGGCAAGGATCAAGAAAAAGAGAAGGGAGATAAATAGTTTCATGGTTTATTTTTGTCTGGTAATTTCAATATATTTAGATCCATTGGACTAACAGTTATTGATTTAGTTCTGTAGTGTCATTCGAGAATTTACCTTTTTTCTCTTCAATCTGGTAGTGGGGGGAATTTTACACTGGAATAATCGACATTCCGTCATTGGGTTGTAAGGGCTTTTTGGATATTCTCTTGATGTTTCCTTTTATAATTAGGAGTGTTAATATGTGAAAACAACAAAAGGAATGGACATGACTACTTCTGCAATTTCTGAAACCAAGCCGAACATAATGCGCGTCATTGCTGCGTGGGGGGTGCATCTCTTTACTGCCACAGGTGCCATCTGGGGCTTGCTGGGTATCTTCGCCGTCTTTGAAGGCAATTACAAAATGATGATCGTCTGGATGATCGTTGCCATGCTGGTGGACGGCTTCGATGGCATGCTGGCTCGCTGGGCAGACGTGAAAAAATATGCAAACGGTATCGATGGTGCCTTACTCGATAACATTCTTGATTATCTCAATTACGTGGTTGTGCCTGCAATCTTCATGATCCACACCGATCTACTGCCTGAGCCAGTCAAATGGCTTACCGCCTGTCTTATCTTGCTTTCGTCTGCCTATCAATTCACCCAAACCGACGCCAAGACTGACGACCATCATTTTAAGGGCTTTCCATCCTATTGGAACGTCGCCGCACTTTATATGCTGTTGATGAACCTGCCGCCCTGGGTTAATTTCGGTTTTCTGATGCTCTTCAATGTCATGGTCTTCATCCCGGTCAAATACATTTATCCCAGCCGCAATAGTTATCTCCGCACGCTCACACTTGTGCTTACTTATGCTTACGGCGCCATTGGTATTTGGGGTCTGCTTTTGTATCCCAATACGCCGTCCTGGATCGTCTGGGCGTCCTTCCTCTATGTTGGGTACTATCTGGTGTTGAGCGTGATTCCCAAGAATAAGAACAACTCTGCCCATGCAAATTGATATCGCCACCCGAGCGGATGATGAACTCTATGAGGCGTTTCAGCGTCTTGTACCACAGTTGACTCAAAACAATCTGCCTCCGACTCGCGAAGACCTGTCTGCTCTTATCAATGATCCTTCATCCACGCTGCTCCTTGCCCGCGATGACAGCGGACAGATCGTCGGCGCTCTCAACCTAACCGTGTATCGCGTCCCGACCGGTATCCGCTCCATCATCGAAGATGTCATCGTAGATATCTCCGCCCGCGGACAAGGTGTTGGCGAAGCCCTAATGCAATATGCTATTGATCTCGCAAAGGGAAAAGGGGCTGCAAACATCTCCCTGACTTCGAATCCGATCCGGGTGGCTGCGAATAAACTGTATCTTAAACTTGGTTTTCAAAAACGCGAAACCAATGCATACCAAAAAAAATTATAAAACCGCAAAAAAAAACTGCACACCGAAAGGTGTGCAGTTTTTTTATCAGCCAGTCACTCTAGGGCTTACCATTTCCATTTCCTTTACCATTGCCGCCCTTGTTCCCATTTTCCTTTTCACCGGAATTGCCATTCCCTTTACCATTGTTGTCACTATTCCCATTGCTGTGTCCATTGGTGGTCTGGGTTTCGAGCGTGGCGGAATCATCGGTTTCAGTCTCAGCCTTGCCAGACATTACACTCCCGAGTTTCTCGCCCTTTTTTAGGCTTTTTACCACATCTCCCCAGTTATCGGGAGTGGAACCATCAGCAAGGGTAATATCGGTAAAATCGCCGGTCTTTTTGGCTTCGAGCAAAGCGGTGAAGGTTTCAGTATCGCCGTCAATTTGTTTGGTCAGCCAGAGCGCCTGAGCAATCACACCGAAACCAAATCCTTCTTCTTTTTGTTCCATGATTATTTCATAGTCTATACCAAGGAGTTCGCCAAAGTATTCACCCAACTTGGCTCCTACAGGGTGTTGAGGTTCTTCTTCTTCACCTTCACCATCAGTAGGAAGAACATCTTCCGGATTGACTGTGATCGGGTCCACAACTTCATTGATGGTAACTTCACCAGTGGTGGTATCCACAGTGATCAACCCAAGTCCTTCAGCTGTGGTCTGGCTAAGGTTCACAACATGCGTTGTCCCGAACTCATCGGTCAGTGTAACGATATAGATCGTTTCGCCTGTGGTTTCATCGAGTTGTGGAACAACACTTTCGACCGTCCCAGTGATGGGAGTGGGATCCTGAGCAAGTGCGACCCCGGTGGTCATGGTCAGTAATGCTGCTGCAAAAATAATAATGGTGAGCAGTTTTTTCATTTTTTATACTCCTTTTCTTTTTACTGATAATTACATTCTATACGGAATATAGAAAATGTGCGCATACAGCTCTGAAAGCGAGTCTGGGACCTTAGTACTATTAGATTCAACCCTTAGAATTTATGGATTTACTAAGAATTTCTCGCTGGCTTTACTCATGTTACTGTATTCACCACGGTATTCTTCCGGCATCATGGCTGCTATCTTGTACATCATCTCATCTACGATCTCCTGGCGCATTTCACTGGTAACCTTGCCATCTGCTTTGACATAGAAGGGGTCGCCAATGCGTATATGAAAATCAGTTCGTTTAAATTGTTTGAGATTTTTTAGGAAAACCTCGCCACCCCAATGCACAACGGGTATCACTGGCGCACCAGATTTCAATGCAAGGATGGCAGCACCGGGTAATCCTTTACGTAAAATGCCAGTTTTATTGCGGGTCCCTTCCGGGGCAACCCCAAAGATGCGGCCCTCTTCCAGCAAACGAAGTGCGGTCTTCAGCGCGGTCATATCCGCTTCGCCGCGGTGGACGGGGATGATGTCCCATGCCCAAAATACCCAGCGCAGGAATAGATTTTCGAAGGCTTCCGCTTTGCCCCAACCGGTGATCTTTCTTGGTTGTAACATTGTGGCAAATACCGGCACTTCTACCTGACCAGTATGGTTGGTAATGATGATCAATGGACCCTTTGCAGGGACCTTGTCCATGCCATTTGGGGCATCGATTCGTAGGGTGAACCAGAAATAAATTCGAAGGAGAGTGGTAATGAACAAAAGGGAAAATTTTTTCATGGTGAACTACGCGTGAATGATTTCAAGTTCCAGGGGGAGAAGTTCGAGTGTGAGTTGCCTGCCTGCGAGACAAATGAACTCACCATCAGCATGAGCGGGGAAAGAAGCATCCAATGATTTGATGGATACCTTTTTGGCGCGTTTCATTTGGATTTCGGGCAAAGTTTTTTGCGTCCCTTTTATAAAGTGGGGGATCATTTGGAGAATGCGTCCCTTGGAAGCCGTTTCGGCAATACACAAATCGAACAATCCATCGTCTGGATGAGATTCGGGAGCCATTTGAAAGCCGCCGCCCATGCGACGTCCATTCATGACCGAGATCATCAACGAACGCTGACTGATGGTTTCTTTGTCATCCAAAATAATTTCAACTTGTGCCGGGTTGTAGTATAGAAAGACAGTTTTGATCACACCGATCAGATACGCAAGCAATCCACGTGTCCAGCGCACTTTTATGGCTTCGTTACCCACTGCTGCGTCAAAGCCAACTCCGATCCCATTGCCAAAATATCGCCCTTCAGGGTAATCGCCACCTGAGACCAAACCAAGATCGATCTTCTTTCGCTTATTTGCCTTCAAGGCGATCAAACTATCATTTAGATTCGTAGGTATGCCTGTACCGCCTGCAAAATCATTGCCTGTGCCAATGCTTAGAACAGTGAAGGCAACATTGTTGTGTCCCGCTTTTTTTGCACGCATAATACCGTTGATTGCTTCGTTTACTGTCCCATCTCCACTTGCGCAAACAACCACATCATAGCCTTCGCGGGCAGCACCTTCAGCAAGTTCTGCCGCATGCCAAACCCCAGTTGTGCGCTCCAACTTGAAATCAAAACCGTGTTCTTTCAAAAAAGATTCAATCTGCGGGATGGATTTTTCTCCAAGTCCGCGCCCCGATGTTGGATTGACGATCACAAAATATTTCATGCCGACTCCCATTACCAAAAGTTGAGCGAGTGTATCACATGGGTGGTTTATATTTCAAGTAATCCTCAGGTGTATCGAGGTCTTGCAAAATGCTGGGTGTGTCTAAATTCACATACTCGATATCTTTTGTATGGGCATTCATGAAATCCCGCATAGTTCCGTCTTGAATTGAGACAATTTCTGCCCACAACTTCCTCGACACCAGCCATGGATGTCCTCTTCTTAACTTAAAACTGGGTACAACAAGATTTGACCCGCTTTTTTGGAAAGCTTCGCATACGCTCCGCACGCTTCTTTCCTCGATTTGGGGTTGGTCGCCAAGGCATATCAATACAGCCTTCGCTGACGATTTTTGGGCTAACAAGCCAAGTTGAAGGGATATCAGCATTTCACCATCATTGTTGATCTCAATTTGCACACCGTATTTCATAGCCTCCAATGCGATCTCAGAGTTAGTAATTACGACGATATCTAAAATCCCTGATTTCTGGATCGTATGTATTACCTTCTGAAGCACGGTCATATTACCCCAAGGCATCAGCATTTTTTGCTGTCCCATGCGTATGGATTTTCCAGCAGCGAGAATAATAGCGGAAATCGTGCTCATTCGAAATTTTTCAGACGTTCGTAATCATCTGGCTTGTCTACATCAAAGATGAGGATATCATCATGCCAGGGTAGGTAGGTAACTCTGTGCTTGTCAAAGATTCCACGTCCACCAATATCGCCTGTCAAATTCAACAAGTCTGGGAAGGTAACACAGTCGAAGAGAACAGGATTTGCCCTGCGTTCTTCCAAAACCAAGGGTGCTAGGATAGAGGGACGTTCACCTGCGTGGGTTTCAACCAATGCGCGGATCACTTCAGCGGGGATTTGTGGCTGATCTGCCAAAAGAAAGACAGCTGCTCCGATGTGCTCCGGAAGGGAGTGGATTCCTGCTTGGATTGAAGTACTTTGTCCCAGCTCAAAATCGGGATTGTGAATAAGTCTAATGGGCAGGTCTTGTAGGTGAGATGCGACATCGGTGTGGCGAAAGCCAGTAACCACCACCACAGGTTCAAGTCCGGCTTGAAGCGCGGTTTCTGTCACTTGTCGAATAAAGGGCTTACCCTTCCAATCCAATAATTGCTTGAATTGTCCATAACGGCTTGAGGTTCCCGCTGCCAGAATTATGCCAGCAGTTCGCTCAATAAGGTGAAGTATGTTGTTTTCAATAGAACAAACGATGACAGCTCCATAGTCATTCAATAATTCGCGCGCCAAACTTCCACCAATTGATTGCAACTCGGGTGTATCGGCTTGGTTGAGCACTGCAACACGCTTTGCATTGACAGGTACATTTTTCAAGCCACCTTTGGGGTGGGTGAGGATTTTAAGCAGGTCCTGGGTTGTGATTGATTCACCAATTCCACGCCCTGTGATCTGGGAAAAGATTTCTGCGCGGTGGACATTTTCGTCGCTCAAAGGTTTGCCAAGGGCACTCAACCCAGAAACATGCAGAACCATTTCTGTAAAATCAGGAATAGGTGGTTCATGGTCTGCGGGAGCTTTCAGAGATCTTTGACGTGAGCCGTCTGCCTCAATGAGCAAAGGGATTTTGTCAGCCTTCGATATTTCGCGTAGCCAATTTAGGACTTTTTGCGATATTGGAGTTGTTCTCTCGTTTTCAATTTTTCCAGTAATCAGGATTATCCCTGCGAAAGGAAGTTGGATATCTGATTTTTCATCAACGATGATGTGATGGTCTGCAAATTGAGTTTGCCAATTGCCAAGGTGACTTGTTGCTGTAACAAGGACGCGTGGTTTCAATTCAAGTAGCTGACGTGCTAATTGAAAGAGGGCAGTGGTTTTACCGCCAGCTCCAACAATAGATATAATTGATAAATCTTTTTCTTGATCAAGACGGAGAGCTTTGAGTAAGTTCATCTGGTTTCTATACATTGTAATTGTATGATAAAAAGACTGAAAGAGTGTCTCGAATGACTTATGAAAGTCGTATTATGGTTATAATATTATTAGATCAAGAGTGAGCTTATGGATAAACCTATTGCATTAATTATTGAAGATGACCGCGATATTGTAGCTTTGTTCAGGCATGTCTTGGACATTGCCGGTTACCAAACGGAGATCGTTTTGGACGGCAAAGAAGCCATGGATCGCCTTGAGATCATGCGTCCGAATATCGTTCTATTGGATTTACAACTACCAAGAATGTCAGGAGTTGAGATCCTAAAATGGATGCGTGATGATGAAAGACTTATGCGCGTGCCAGTGGTTGTTATTACAGCGTATGCTCCTTATGCAGATAGTTTACCTGTCGAACCAGACTTGCTCCTCCTAAAACCTGTGGATATTAATCAACTTAGCAGCCTGGTACAACGCCTGCAAGCAACCCAGGGTGTATTGGATGAGCCCACCCATGATTTTGTCACTGGATTGTATACTCTTCCTTTTTTCAATGTTCGAATGACTTTTTCTCTTGAGCGCATCAAGCAAAGTTCTTTTCGGCGTTTTGGTGTCCTTTTTGCCGATGTTTCACAGATGAACGACTTGCGTGAACACCTTAGCGAACCAGAAATGAGAAATTTCCTGCGAAAGCTTGCAGACCAATTCCGTGTCACACTTCGACCAACGGATACAATGGCTTGGTCGCCTGAAAAAGGAATTTTCCTGACATTGATCGAGGACATTCCAACACCAGAAGCACCGTTGAAGATCGCTGGTCGTTTGCGCGAAAGCATGAAACGCTTTTTGGATAACAACGATCACGGTTTGGGGCTTCGAGCCAATGTCGGCGTTTTGTTATGTGATTCTGAGTATAACGATGTTCAGAAAATTATTAATGATCTTGATTTGGCGCGTCAACAATTGCGTGCGGGTTTATATACAAATCCATCAATTTTTGATCGCGAAATGTTAAACAGCCATCGATAAATAATGTTCTTACAAAAGAGGTCGACCTTAGGTCGACCTCTTTTGTTATTCATAAGGTCCAAAGGTATCCTTTGGAAGCCCAGGGGGACGTATCCATGAAAGCCATCCGGTTCTGGAAGCGGGTGCAAATGGGGCAGGTTTTTCATACATTACAAGCACCAAACTTATTCCAAGACCAAGCGCTCCAAGCCATTGGGTAAGAGCAAGCTTTTCACCAAGGAGAAGACTGCTAAAAATAATGGCAATGAGCAGTTCTGCTAGCCCCAATAAAGCTGTTTGCATTCCGCCGATTTTCTTAACACCAAGAAACAATGCCACACGTGAAAAAATAGTCACAAATGTTAACCCAGCAACAGGCAGCCAGGGAGTGTTCGAAGCTGGCCATGCTCGATCAAATATAAGATACGCCGGTGTGACGATCGCACTCATGGATAGTAAAGTGTAAAGTGCAACTGTAGGTGCCGGGACTTCATACAAAACACGCTGATTAATTGGCAGGTGCATGGCATACAAGATTGCAGCAACGATCATCATGGTAACACCGGCTAAGTCCATAGGACGGTCAGGCACGTTTGTAAGTAATAGAACTGCAATAGATGCAAGGGAGATGCGAAAGGTGGTTAGACGGCTGGGAGGTTGATGATCGAGAATCAACCATAAGGCGACGAAGAAAGGATAGAGGGAATAGAGCAATTGCCCAAGGCTGGCATCCAGTCTTTCCAGGGCAAGATAATAAAAGAGAGATCCCAATCCATTAATTGCACCTGCAAGGATGCAACCAACCAGCCCTACTGGAAAAATATACAAATACTGACGATAAAACAGGAGCATGACAATTAGCATGATCCCCGCAGCAAAACCAGTGCGCAATGCGACCACAGCAAAGGGTGAGAACCCCTGCGTAATGGCGAGTTTTCCGAACACGGGTGCCATGCCTAGAAACAATGCAGAGCTAAATGCTGCTAGTATCCCGGCTGAATTTTTCTTTGCCAATTGCGCCAGCCTTTTGTTTGGTAGTTATTTCAAGAGTGATCTGACCTCGTCCAGAAATTCATCATTTAGAAAATCACCTTTTTGCAGCAATGCCTGGATGTGTCCGCTGAGCCGATTCTTTTCATCGGGTGTAAGTTCTTTTGCAGTGGCAACGATCACTGGGATGGTTGCTGTTTCGGGGTTGGACCGCAGTGCTTCAATAACAGAAAAACCATCCATTTCTGGCATCATAAGATCGAGCACAACCAGGTCTGGTAATTCTTGTTGAATCATATCAAGCCCTGCACGCCCATTTTCCGCTTCAAGAATGGTGAAATTTCCCTGTGATTGTAAAATTCGGCGGATCAATCGTCGAGCTTCAAGCGTATCTTCAACGATTGCAATTTTTGGGAACCGTTCAGGTGCCACTTGTGTCAACGCTGAGAGCAAGCCTTCTTCTTGGGGTGCTTGGGTTAGGGATGGGAATTTCACATCCCTTGCCCAATTCTCTCCCAATATGCCCTGTTCAGCAGGCATGGTATGTCCTGTGCAGTTGACCACAACTGTGTCACTTGGTTTGATCACACCGGCTCGGATCAATTTGAATAACCCTGCAAATGCTGCACCGGCCGCTGGTTCGGCAGAAATACCTTCCATTTTGGCAAGCACATGCATGGCACGGAAAGCTTCTTCATCGGTCACACTTTCAAAGGCACCATGGGTCGAATCCACATGTCCTTTCAAGAACTCGTAAGCACGCCCAGGGTCACCTGTTGCAAGAGTTTCGATTCGCGTTTTAGGGTTAGTATTTGGCTCTGCCTTGGCAAGACCTTTTTTCCAACTATGAACCATTGGCGCGCAGCCATCCGCCTGGATGGGAGCGAAGGCGGGAATCTTCTCGACCCAACCCATTTGTTGCATCTCACGAAATCCCTTGTGGACGCCAAGCGGTCCCATCCCGCCGCTGATGGCTTGCACATACCAATCAGGGGTGCGGAGGGGAGAATTTTCTCCAGGTCCTAGGATGCTGGTCAGTTGTTCGGATATTTCATAAGCAATCGTTTTCATCGCTTCGATCGAAGTGATGGTTCGTGCCCCCATATCCAAATACAACTTGCGTTGACGGGCGAACTCAGCTGCAACTTGTTTGCATTGGTCATATGAGCCTGTGATCTTGATGACTTGGCTGCCATACAAAGCGATCTCACGCATTTTGACAGCAGGAACAAGGCTGGTGACAAATGCCCAAAGCTTCATTCCTGCTCGTGAGGCATATGCCGAATAAGCAATGGCAACATTTCCAGTGGAAGCAGCCACCATTTCAGTGATGCCAGCTTCTTTCAAAGCTGCAATGGTTACTGATGCCTGACGGTCTTTGAAAGAAGCAGTGGGACCTTGTCTTTCATCTTTGATGAAAATATTTGGACATCCAAGCATCATCCCTAGATTGACAGCTCTGATCAGTGGTGTAAATCCTTCACCTAGAGAAAGACTGACATTCGGATTACGAACTGGGAGCAACTCCCGATAACGCCACAGATCTTGCTGGCGGGATTTTATTTTCTCTGGCAGAGTCTTGCCCAGCAATTCATAGTCGTATTCAGCTTCGCGCCATTGACTGCCACATTTCGGGCAGGTTGTAGATGTTGGAAAGTATGGCGCATTATGCCCGCAATCAAGGCATTTGATGATGAATGACACTTAGTTCTCCTGTATAGCTGATTATATCTTTGACAAGTGATCAAGGGAGCGTTGGATCGAAGTCAGTAATTCGTTTTCATTGAACGAACCTTTGGTTAGCAAACGCTGACCAAATTCCTTCAATCGGTTCTTTTGCTCCGGGGTAACATCCATGCCACTTATAACGATGGTGGGAATCTCTCGCAATCGTTTATCAGATTGCAGTTGTTCTAGTATCTGGAAACCATCCATTTCCGGCATGAATAGATCCAGGATAATGGCGTGGGGTGGCGTACCAGAAGATATGATCGCCCAACCACTGCGCCCACCTTCCGCAAGTATGGGTCTATATCGACCGTCGTCATTGAGCATTTTCCCGATCAATCTAAGGTCATTTGGATTGTCATCCACTATGAGTACCTCACGGATTGATCCATCTGCATTCAAACGATCAAGCGAGTTGACAAGGTCTTCTTCCAGGATGGGTTTTACTAGGTAATCAGATGCACCCAGGTTAAACCCCTTTTCTATGTCTTCAACGATACTGCAAATAATTACTGGAATATTCCTGGTCTCTGAATCAGATTTCAACGCATCCAGTACACTCCACCCATCAATACCTGGCATCATGATATCAAGTGTGATGGCGAACGGCTTTACATGTTTTGCAACTTCTACCGCACGAGCTGGGTCAGTTAGAGCTGTTACATGATAACCTTGCGGCTGCAGATAGCGCTCATATAAGCCAATTACCTGGGGGTCGTCATCGATGGTAAGAATGGTTCTATTTTCATCGAGATCAAGTTCATTTTCTTTGTTGTAAAGAGGTAAAGTGAAATGGAAGGTACTCCCTTCACCTTCCTTGCTATCGACCCAAATCTGACCGCCATGCATGTTGATCAATTGTTTACAGATCGAAAGACCTAAACCGGTACCACCACTTTTGCGCGTGGGTGAAGCATCCACTTGGGAGAATGCCTGGAAGAGCTTTTCCTGGTCCTGTTGTGAGATGCCAGGTCCGGTATCCGATACGCTGATCTTGACCTGTT
>VFQT010002294.1_pt1 | contig 20027 bp, 23 predicted proteins | sample 3512381 | NCBI WGS metagenome assembly VFQT01 (sample SAMN10412376, study PRJNA504923) | tailings metagenome | isolation source: Relicate 2 Philex TSF3 active mining site | place: Philippines: Tuba, Benguet | collected 2017-08-29
GAGCGCTACGTTCACACCGTAGAGGTCATCGGTTCGAGCCCGGTATCGCCCACCAACGGAACCCGGCCCGCGTGGCCGGGTTCTCGTCTTTCCGGATCGCCCCACGGCCGCGACACGCTCGGTACATTGGACGACGTGCGGCGGACGTGTGAACGGATCGGATGCGGACTCGACGTCGCTGTCGTGTACGGCACGGTGCCTGGTCGCGACGGTTCCCTGACACTCTGGATCGATGCCTTCCGTCCCGATGTCTCCGCCAGTCGTGAACGCGAAACCATGGGATACGTGTGCCAACGACACGGCGAACGTTTGGCCCCACCCCGGGGTTGGCAGATCGACGATCGTCGTGAGTCGGCACCTCGCCTGTTCCGACCGCAGCCCAATCTCACCGTGGTGTCCGACAAGGCCCCGCGGACGCGCAAGGATCGGACGCGAGGACTCCCTCGTCCGAGCCTGTTCGCCGATGGATCCGGCGCAACGACGCCGCCGGTGGTCGCCGAGACACCCGTGATCGAAGCCCCGGTCGTCGAAGCCCCAGTCGTCGAGTCGCCCGTGATCGAAGCCCTGGTCGTCGAAGCCCCAGTCGTCGAGTCGCCCGTGATCAGCGAAACGGTGCCGCCGACATCGATCCCTCATGAACCCACATCTGACGACACAGGGTCGTGGGAACCCTTCTTCGACCCCGACGACGATCTCGATGGCATGTTGAACGCCACGGGCTCGATGTTGCGCGACGCCTTTCGCTCGCGCCACAACGGTCGTCGCAACGACTGAGTGGACGACGACTCGTGAAGTTGGTGGTCGACCACGTTCTCGACGCAACGCCGGCCGACGTCTTCTCCGTCGTCGCCGACCTCGGTCGCTATCCGACCTGGATGGGCCTCGTGCATTCGGCCGACACCGCGGGTGACGGGTTGTGGTCCGTTCAGTTGAGAGGTCGGATCGGGCCGTTGGCGAGATCGAAGAGGCTGATGATGCGGCGAACCGAGTTCGTCCCCGAGTCTCGCGTGTGTTTCGAACGTGACGAGTCCGACGGCCGCAGTCATGGCGAGTGGATCCTCGATGTCACCGTCGAACCGGATCGAGTCGACCCCGAGCACACCCGGCTCGTGATGGTTCTGCACTACGGCGGACGACTGTGGTCGAGCGTGGTGGAAAAAGTTCTCCACGACGAGATCGAAGCGAGCAAGGCACGTCTCGATCGACTCGTGTCCGGCTGATCACCGGGCGTGCCACGTTCACGTGGCGTAAGCGGAGAGGCGTCCGTTCGAGCGTTGTTCGAGATGCAATGGCACGCCGAAGCACTCCGAGAGGCCGTCGGCGGTCACGACGTCGGAGAATCTTCCCGACGTGAGAGTTCGTCCGTCGCGCAGTAACAGCGCGTGAGTCATTCCCGCCGGAACCTCGTCGAGGTGGTGAGTGACGAGAACCAGGGCGGGAGCCTGGTGATCGTCGACGATCTCCGACAACGCGGCGACCAGACCCTCGCGACCACCGAGGTCGAGTCGTGCGCTCGGCTCGTCGAGCAGGACGACCCCCGGGTCGTTCATGAGCGAACGAGCCAGAAGGACACGCTGCTGTTCACCCGATGACAACGAACCGAAACTCCGATCGGCCAATCGGCCGACGCCCATGCGGTCGAGGCATTCGAGTGCCCGTCGTCGATCGTCGTCGTCGTAGGTGTGCCACCACGGTTCGAGCGCCGCATGGCGGGCGGTCATGACCACGTCCCGCGCAGCGAGAGCCGGACGGAGTTCCGAGGCGAACGATGCCGAGACGTAGCCGATTCTTCGGCGGAGCGAGCGAACGTCGGTGGAGCCGAGTGTTTCTCCCATCACCGACACGTCACCGCTCGTCGGGTGGTCGTACATCGCACCGATGCGAACGAGCGTCGTCTTGCCGGATCCGTTCGCTCCGAGGACGAGCCAACGTTCGTCCGGCTGCACGCGAATCGACACTCGATCGAGGATGAGCCGTTCGTCACGCACGACGGTGATGTCACGCAGGTCGAGTGCAGGTTGATCGATGGCCGGAACCGTGGACATGCGGGGGGTGACCGTAACAGAAAGTGCTCGTTCGGTACTCTGCTCCAGATGTTGTGGTCGTCGCGTCGTCGCGCTCCGTGGGGTGTGGCGATCTCACTTGCCGTGCTCCTCGGGACCACGACGGCGATCAGCGCGGCACCGTCCGATGAGTCGGCCGCCCAGCGCGCGGCGGCCGAGATCCAAGCGGCACGCGACCGGGCCGACCGAGCGGCGTCGGCGATGTTCGACGCCGAGTCACGCCTCGATTCACTGTCGATCGACGAACAGAATCTCGTGATCCAGGTGGCCGAACTCGAAGCCGTGGCGTCGCAGTTGCAGATCGACGTCGAAGAACTCGCCGTTCAGCGATTCGTGTCGGGCGGATCGAGCATTCCCTTGCTGTCAGGGCTCGACGGGCCGAGTGAGCAGGCTCAGATGGACGTCCTGTTGTCGATCGCAACCGACACCTCGCAATCGACGCTCGACGAGTACGACGCCATCGCCACTGATCTGGCCGACAAGCGCAAGCAACTGAGCAAGGCCAAGGCGGCGACCGAACAGGCGATCGAGGACTACGCGAGTGCGAAGAAGCAAGCCGAAGCCGATCTGAAGGAGCTCCAGGAGATCGAGGCCCAACGTCTCGAGAACGAGCGAGTGCGCCAGATCCTCGAGGCCCAGCGACGGGCCGCCATTGCCGCTGCGGGCGGATCGTCGAGTGGCGGGGGTGGAGGAAGCGCCGGATTCCTCGACAACGGGATCTACATGGATCGTTCGATCGTCTGTCCGATTCGGGGCTCGGCTGGTTTCGGCGACACGTGGGGTGCGCCGCGAAGCGGGGGCCGTCGCCACGAAGGGGTCGACATGATGGCCGCCATCGGGACGCCGCTCGTCGCCGTCGCGTCGGGTCGTCTGCGCCAGGACACCTTCAGCCTGGGCGGGACGTCGTCGCACATCTATGCGAACAACGGGAACACGTATTTCTACGCGCATTTGAGTGCCTGGGAGGGTCCGAGTCGGTTCGTTCAACAGGGGGAGGTCATCGGCTACGTGGGTGACACCGGCAACGCATCCGGCACGCCGCACCTGCACTTCGAGATCCGACCCAACGGCGGACGGGCCGTGAATCCCTACCCGTCGGTTCGTGCGGCCTGCTAGCCGGTGCGCGAATCTGTACCGGTGACCGAACTCGGCGACGCTCTGGCCCACGTCCTCGGGACGTCGACGGTCGACGACCTCACCCGTTTGAGCGGGGGCGCGTCCCGTGAGACCTGGAAGTTCTCGGCCGACGGGCGACCGTTCGTCCTGCAGCGTCAGCGGTCGGGGGACGTCCGCGACATGGGAATCGAGGCCGACGTGCTGCGCGCGGCCCATGCGGCCGGGGTTCGTGTCCCCGAGTTGATCGCCAGCGGCTCGGCGAGTGATCCCGACAATCCAGTCGGGGCCTCGTACATGGTTCTCGAACACGTCGACGGGGAAACCATCGCGCGCAAGATTCTGCGCGACGAGGTGTTCGCCGGAGCTCGCAGAGTGCTGGTCGCCGACCTGGCCCGATCCCTGGCGGCACTGCACGCGATCGACCCGACACGCATCGACGGACTGCCGACCTTCGATCAGGTCGCGCAGTACCGCGCCACCCTCGACGATCTCGACAGTCGCCTCGGTCAAGCCCACCCGACCTTCGAATTGGCCTTCCGTTGGTTGGAGGCCAACCGACCGACGACGACACGTCGAACCCTCGTGCACGGAGATTTTCGATTGGGGAACGTGATGGTCGGACCGGAGGGATTGCGAGCCGTTCTCGATTGGGAACTCGCCCACGTCGGAGATCCGATGGAGGACCTCGGTTGGCTCTGTGTTCGAGCCTGGCGATTCGGATCCTCGCGGCCGGTCGCCGGCGTCGGGGAGTATCGCGATCTGATCGATGCGTACCGTGAAGCGAGTGGAATCGACGTCGATCTCGACGTCGTCCGGTGGTGGGAGGTCCTCGGCACGCTGAAATGGGGGATCATGTGCATGCTCCAGGCGAGCGCCCACCTGACTGGCATGTCGCGCAGTCACGAATTGGCCGCCATCGGACGGCGAGTCTGCGAGAACGAATACGACCTCTTCCTCGCCCTCGACGGCCGGTGGGGCTCGATCGGAGGACGGTCATGAGTGAACTTCACGATGTGCCGAGTGCGCGGCAGTTGATCGAATCAGTTCGCGAATGGATGGAGCGCGACGTCCTCTCGTCCACGAGTGGAAGAATTCAGTTCCACACGCGGGTCGCCATCAACGTGTTGGCGATGGTCGAGCGTGAACTCGAGTTCGGGCCCGAGCAGAGCGAAGCGCATGACGAGCGTCTTCGAGTCCTGGGTGTCTCGAATGACGCCGAACTCGCAGCGGCCATTCGACTCGGTTCTCTCGATGATCGGCTGGACGAGGTCGTGGAGTCGGTGCGGGCCGACGTGATCGCCAAGGTGACGGTGGCGAACCCTAACTATCTCGTTCGCGACTCGGAGTGATCCGCACCGGTTGGCCGGCGACGAGTTGACCACACGCCGCAGAGATCTCCGTGCCTCGATTCTGGCGAATCGTCGCGTTGACACCGAGTGATTCGAGTTGATCGCGGAAGGCTTCGACCTTGAGTCGCGACGAACCACGCACCGGGTAGCCGGGAGTCGGGTTGAGCGGAATCAAGTTGACGTGGGCCGGGAGGCGAAGGGATCGGCAGAGAGTGGCCAATTCGACGGCATCGCTCGGACGATCGTTGACCTGATCGATCATCGCCCACTCGAAGCTGAGGCGCCGACCCTTGGCGTCCAGGTAATCGGAGCAGGCCGACATCAGGTCGCCGATCGGGTAGCGCTTGTTGATGGGAACGAGTGCGTCGCGGAGCGCGTCGTTGGCCGCGTGCAGGCTCACGGCGAGGTTCACCGGCATCGGTCGTTCGGCCAATTTGCGGATTCCGGGAACGATTCCGACCGTGCTCACCGTGAGGTGACGGGCCGACAGTCCGCAGTCGTCGTGCAAGCGAACGAGCGAGCGCCACACGGGCTCTTCGTTGGCCAAGGGCTCGCCCATGCCCATGTACACGACGTTGCTCACTCGCCGACCCTTGATCCGAGCGCGTCGCGAGGCGAGGACGACCTGTTCGACGATCTCGCCGTCGGTGAGGTGGCGGGTGAAACCCGCCTGACCGGTCGCGCAGAAGTCGCACGCCATCGCGCACCCTGCCTGGGTGCTCACGCACACCGTGGCGCGATCGCGGTACAGCATGAGAACGGTTTCGATCCGACTTCCTCCGTCGAGCGACCAGAGAAACTTGATGGTGTCGCCGCGATCGGAGACCGTTTCGGTGACGGGCTCGAGAGCCAAGGGCAGTTCGGCGTCGAGTCGAGTGCGGAGGTCCTTGGGCAGATTCGTCATCTCGCTCGGTGACGAGAGTTCGTCGAAGAGGCCTTTCCAGACCTGATCGATGCGATAGCGCGGCTGGTCCGGAAGAAGAGCGGTCAGATCTTCGCGAGTGATCGAGTAGCGGGTCGTGGTCACGTGTCGTCTCCGAAATCGAGTGAGGCGGCGAGTCGTCGGTACTCCTCCATGCGCGCACGGAGAACGTCGAGGCTCGCGGTCCAGAACGCCTCGTCACTCACGTCGAGTCCGAAGGCCTGACCGAGTTCCTCGGCGGTGTTCATGCCGGCACGCGACAACAGGTCGTCGTAGCCGGCTCGGAACCGGTCGGGATCGTCGCGGAAGCGGGCGTAGAGGCCGAGCCCGAACAGAAGTCCGTAGGTGTAGGGCCAGTTGTAGAAGTGGCTGCCGTAGTAGTGGGGCTTCAGCACCCACATGTGCGGATGGCGAGTCGACAGGTCGAGTCCGTCGCCGTACGCCGCGGCCTGTGCGTCGAGCATCATCTCGTTGAGTTCCTGGACGCCGAGTGTTCGGCGCTGTCGACGAGCGAACAACTCGGTCTCGAACAAGAATCGACTGTGGATGTCGACGACTACCTGATTCGAGCCGAGAAGATCGACGTCGAGCAGGGCGAGTCGGTCAGCGCCTTGGAGACGTTCGAGACCGGCCTCGACGACCAGGGTTTCGCAGAAGATGCTCGCCGTTTCGGCGAGAGCCATCGGAAGACGCTTCTGCAACGGAGTTCGTCCGGCCAACTGAACGTTGTGGTACGCGTGTCCGAGTTCGTGAGCCGTGGTCTGGGTCGATTCGAGCGATCCGCTCCAATTGAGCAGGATGAGGGAGCGATCGTCGACGAACGACATGCAGAAGGCGCCACCAACCTTGCCGTCTCGGGGTGGAGCATCGATCCACGCTTCGTCCATGGCTCGATCGACGAGGGCGCCGAGGCCGTTGCTGTATTCGGCGAAAGCGGTCCTGACGAGAGCGATCGACTCGTCCCACGTGACCGAACGGGCGGCACCCGGAAGTGGAGCGACGAGATCCCACCAGGGAAGTCCGCCGGTGTGACCGTGAAGAGCAGCCTTCGTGCGCATCCAGGCTCGGAAGTCCGGCAGCGCTGCGGCCACGGCCGATTGCATGGCATCGAACGTGGCTCGGCTCACGCTGTTGGCGTAGAGCGACGCATCGATCGGCGCCGACCAACGACGGCGGCGATTGACCGTGTTGGCCTCTCCCTTGATGGCGTTCATCGCGGCGGCACATGCGGTGGCGACCGACGGCCACGCGTTCATCTCGGCGTCGTACGCGGCGCGACGCACGGCCGGATCGGGGTCGGATGCGAGACCGCGCACGGCCGGCATGGGCAAGCGGGTCCGGCCGCTCGGGAGGTCGACCTCGGTCGAGAGTTGAGACGTGACATCGGCTTGGAGTCGTCCCCACGCCGACGAACCGGTCGTGGCGAGTTCGGCGTAGAGGCCCTCTTCGGTCTCGGTCATCTGATGGGCCGAGCGCTCGGCGAGTCGGGTGAGCGGACCGAGGTGGTCACGGGCTTCGGTGCTCACCGACGCGAGGTCGTCGGGACGTAGGTCGGAGACGAAGTCGGCCAGTCGGGCGAGCAATGGCGTGACGCGCGATCCGAGGACGTCGAGTTCCGACAACGAGGACTGAGCCGACTCGTTGCGCGAATCGGTCGACACGGTGGCGTAGACGTAGGCCTCGAGTGTCTCGAGTTGGGCGACGACGGCGTTGAACGCCGAGATCGCCTGGTCGGTTCGTCGTCCGGTGGATTCGTCGACGACGGGCGCCGACCCTGATTCGTCGACGACAGCTCGCACGTCGAGTTCGTCGAAGAGCGATTCCAGACGGGCGACGTCGGCGCCGATCCTCTCCATCGCGTCGATGAACGTTCGGCTCGTCAGTGATTCGTGGACGTCACTCACGCTCCACGACGGAAGTTTCACGGTCTCGCTCACGAAGGATTCTCCTGTGTCGGGTCGGACGGAATTCGGGCCGGTACGTCGCCCACATAGGAGCGGTCGGTGCGATGGATGCGGAATCCGAGGTCTTCGTACATCGACATCGCAGCCGTGTTCTCGGCGTCGACGTAGAGCATCGCGGTCGTCACCCCGCGTCGGACGATGCTCTCGAGGCCGCTGACCGTCAGTCCGCGACCCAGCCCGCGTCCGTGGAACTCCGGATCCACGGCGATGACGTAGATCTCGCCCAGAACCGGTTCGGTGTCGCGGTGAATCTTCGTCCAGCAGAAACCGGCCATCGCGCCGTCGATCTCGTGAATCAGGAATCCTTCGGCGTCGAACCAGGGTTGCGCCATCCGCGATGCGAGCGTGACGTGATCCCAGCCGCCCTGCTCGGGATGCCAGCCGAAGGCGGCGTTGTTCACGCGCAGCCACTCGTCCTCGTCGCGACCTTTCTCGAAGGTGCGAGTGGAGAGTGCCGAGGCGCGATCGGCTGCCGAGAGGGGGAGTGACCGGCGCATCTGATGCAGAGTGCGACCACCGTGCAGACCGAGAGAGTGAGCGAGATCGTCGTGGGAGATGGTCGGCTCGAAGACCCACCAGTGCACGTGGCCTCCACCCGATTCGCTCACGACCTCGAGGGCGGCCTGCATGATCTCGGGGCCGATGGCCCCCATCTCGTAGCGGTGGTGGGGATGAACGACGAGTTCGACCGAGAAGGAGTCGTGGCCGCGACTGACCTGTGCATAGGCCACCGGATGTTCGTGACCGGGTTCCCACGCGACCAGCCCGGCGAAACCTTCCCGACCTCCGTCGACGAGGTCGAGCCACAGGTGATCGGAGAGTGGACGGTGCCCATCGGCTCGTTCCGCATCGCGGATGAGCTCGTGAACCACCGCGAGGTCGCCCGGTTCCATCTGACGTTTGATGTCGAGGAACCGCATGCGGTCACCCTACCGGTGAGGCTCGGAGCGGGTTCGAAGGGGTGGCAGTACTGTCGTGGTCATGGCCGCTCGACGTCGCCCGAACCATGCCGCGGCTCGGACGGCCGAAGTCGCGCGACGGTTGGCCGAGATGTATCCGGGGGCCGAATGCGAACTCACGCATCGCAATCCCTACGAACTCCTCGCGGCAACGATTCTCTCGGCGCAATGCACCGACGTTCGCGTCAACATGGTGACACCGGCGCTGTTCGAGAAGTATCCGACCCCCGAATCGCTGGCAGTGGCTCGGCCGGCCGACGTGGAACGACTCGTGCGATCGACCGGCTTCTACCAGTCGAAGGCGCGCAATCTCATCGGCATGGCGCAACGGCTCGTCACGTCGTTCGGAGGAGACGTGCCGACCGAACTCGACGATCTGGTCACGTTGCCTGGAGTCGGGCGCAAGACGGGCAACGTCGTGCGGAGCGTGGCGTTCGACCTTCCCGGACTTCCGGTCGACACGCACGTGGGGCGACTGTCCCGACGCCTCGGTCTCACCCGGGAGACCGATCCGGTGAAAGTCGAACTCGATCTCAATCGCTATCTCCCCGGCGAAGAGTGGGGGCGATTCAGTCTGCGCCTCATCCTCCACGGCCGACGCGTGTGTGACGCCCGTCGACCTCGGTGCACCGAGTGCGCTCTGGCCGATGTGTGCCCGTCAGCCGGCGATACGGGTCGCGCGTAGCAGAGCCCGATGGGCCGAGCGAAGGGATCGCTCGGCTTCGTGGATGGACGCCAGCAAGTCCTCGAGGTCTTCCCCCAGGGTGGACGACCCGAGTTCGCGAACACGTTCGAAGTAGCGCTCGGTCCCGTCGGCGATCACGGCGAGTTCGGCGGCGATGGTCGACGGAACTTTCGGCGGCACGCTCGCACCATAGACCGACCAACCGTCGTCAGACCGACCAACCGTCGTCAACTCGGCCTGCTCCGAGAAGGCGTCGTGGGTAGCCTCGCCGTGTGGCCCGAGTGACCGTACGCGACGATCTGTCGGCTCTCGAGGGCTACCACTCGCCCCAGGTCGACGTTCGGGTGCGACTCAACACCAACGAATCCCCCGAACAGCCTCCGTCGGCCTTCCGAGCGGCGTTGGCGGCCGAGATCGAGGGGGTCTCGTGGAATCGATACCCCGACCGCTCGACGACGGCACTTCGGCGAGCCATCGCGACCTTGCACGACGTCGACCCGTCGATGATCTTCGTGGCGAACGGCAGCAACGAGGTGTTGCAGACGATCCTGCTCACGTACGCCGGTCCACGACGGACGGTCGCCACTTTCGAACCCACGTACCAATTGCACGCTCACATCGCCCGTCTGACCGGAGCAACGGTCGTCGAAGGCGAGCGCGGGCCCGGTTTCGAACTCGACCTCGACGAGGTGCGTCGGGTCCTCTCCTCGGCACGGCCCGACGTCACCTTCCTGTGCTCGCCCAACAATCCGACCGGCGTCGTCGACGCCGAGGAATCGGTGCGTCAGGTCGTCGAGCAAGCACCGGGTCTGGTCGTGGTCGACGAGGCGTACGGCCAGTTCTCGTCATGGAGTGCCTTGTCGATGCTGACGGACACGTCGGCGAACGATGACACCTCGATCGCCGTGGTTCGGACGTTCTCCAAGACATGGAGCATGGCGGCGGCTCGTCTCGGCTACGTGATCGCTCCGGCGTGGATGGTCGCCGAACTCGACAAGGTCGTGTTGCCCTATCACCTCGATGCGGTCAAGCAGATCGCGGGTGTGCTCGCCGTGCGTCACGTCGACGAAATGAACGAGAGAGTCGCGCGTATCGTCGCCGAACGCGAGTCCCTCGTGTCCGAACTCGCGGCGCTCGACGTCGACGTGTTCCCGAGTGGGGCCAACTTCGTTCTCTTCCGTCCCCGTTCGACGGGTGGTCGGGTGGTGTGGCAGGGGCTTCTCGACCGTGGAGTCCTCGTGCGCGATTGTTCTGGTTGGCCGCGTCTGGCCGATTGCCTGCGCGTCACGATCGGGACGGTCGACGAGAACGATTCGTTCGTCCGATCTCTGAAGGAGGTTCTCTCATGACATCGGTTCGCCGCGCAACTCGTCGACGAGTCACCAACGAAACATCGATCGAACTCGCTCTCGATCTCGACGGAACCGGCGTCTGCTCGATCAGCACCGGAATTCCCTTCTACGACCACATGTTGAGCCAAGTTGGCAAGCACGGTGGATTCGACCTCACCGTCGAAGCCGTGGGTGATCTGCACATCGACACGCATCACACGGTCGAGGACGTCGCTCTGGCACTCGGCGAGGCCTTTCGTGAGGCTCTCGGAGACAAGGCGGGAGTACGTCGATTCGCGAGTGGGCTGTATCCGCTCGACGAGGCGCTCTGCGAGATCGCCCTCGACCTCTCCGGTCGGCCTTTCGTGGTGTGGAACGTCCCGATTCCGGAATGCCTGCCGCTCGGAGATCCGGCTTTCGATCCGAATCTCGCCGAACACGCCGTGTCGTCGTTCGCCACCGCGGCCGGTATCACGTTGCACGTCGCGCTGAAGCACGGCACGAACGTTCATCACATCGTCGAATGCGTGTTCAAGGGACTCGGTCGATGTCTGCGCGACGCCGTTCGTGTCGACGGTGGTGGGGTGCCGTCGACCAAGGGAGTCCTGTGACGGGTGCGCGGATCGCCGTCCTCGACTACGGCATCGGCAACTTGCGTTCGGCGGAGAAGGCCCTGCAGCACGTCGGTGCCGACGCCTTCCTCACCGCTTCGTCCGAGGACGTCCGACGGGCCGATGCCGTGGTCCTGCCCGGTGTGGGTGCGTTCGGTGCATGCATGGACGCCTTGCGCTCGGCGCGGCTCGAAAGCGTCGTTCTCGACGCCGTTGCCTCCGGACGTCCATTCCTTGGAATCTGCGTCGGAATGCAGATGTTGTTCGGCCGATCAGAGGAGGACACCGATGCCGTCGGCCTCAGCGTCATTCCTGGGGTGGTTCGGTGGATCCCACCCGGGGTGAAACGGCCTCAGATGCAGTGGAATCGACTCGACGTGGTCCGGCGCGACGATCCAATGTTTGCGGGTCTGGTCGATCGTGACACCTGGGTGTATTTCGTGCATTCGTTGCACGGAGTCCCCGATGACCCGGCGGTCGTCGCGGCGACCTGTGACTACGGAACGACGTTGAACGCCGCCTTTCGTTCCGGCAACGTTTTCGCCACGCAGTTCCACCCCGAGAAGTCAGGACGCTCCGGTCTCGACCTGCTCGCCAATTTCGTCACGGCGGCCGAACATGGCTGAACTCTTTCCGGCGATCGATCTGCGTGGTGGGCGGGTGGTGCGTCTCCGTCAGGGTGATTACACCGACGAGACCGTCTACGGCGACGATCCCGTCGCCGTCGCGACCTCGTTCGCCGATCAGGGCGCCACCTGGATCCACATCGTCGACCTCGATGCCGCTCGGTCGGGCGATGCGATCAATCGTCCAGTGATCGCCGACATCGCTCGCCGGCTGGCCGGCACGGCGCGGATTCAGACCGGCGGTGGTGTGCGAACGATCGACGATGCCGTCGAACTCGCGGACTCCGGTGTGGCGCGAGTTGTGATGGGCTCGGCTGCGATGTCGTCGCCCGAACTGGTGGCGCGGGTGTCCCAGGTCGTACCGGTGGCGGTCGGGCTCGATCATCGAGCAGGGGAGATCGCCGTTCACGGTTGGACCGAAGGCTCGGGACGTCGACTGGTCGACGTCATCGAATGGTTCCCGACCGCGGCGGCCTTCGTCGTCACCGACATCGCGCGGGACGGAATGCTCGGTGGGCCGGACGTGGAAGGCATGCGCGACCTCGCGGGTCGGACGTCGATTCCCTTGGTGGCGAGCGGAGGAGTGTCGTCGCTCGACGACGTTCGCGCCTTGACGACGATCCCCGACCTGCACGGCGTGATCACCGGCAAGGCTCTGTACGAAGGTCGGTTCACCGTGGCCGAGGCGGTGCGCGTGCTGGAGACGAGTCGATGAGAACCGCACGTGTCGTTCCGTGCCTCGACGTCACCGACGGACGGGTGGTGAAAGGAACCAACTTCGTCGATCTGCGCGATGCAGGAGATCCGGTCGAGTTGGCTGCTCGTTACGACGTGGAGGGGGCCGACGAGTTGGTGTTCCTCGACATCACGGCATCGAGTGACGGTCGGGAAACGATGGTCGACGTCGTGCGCCGAACAGCGGAACAAGTGTTCATTCCGTTCACGGTGGGTGGAGGGATCCGCGCCGTGGCCGACGCGCGTCGCATGCTGCGGGCCGGCGCCGACAAGGTGAGTGTCAACACGGCGGCCGTGCAGAACCCGTCGTTGATCACCGAGATCGCCGCCGAGTTCGGTGCGCAATGCGTGGTCTGCGCGATCGATGCCAAGCGCCGATCCGAAGGCGGTGGATTCGAGGTCTTCCTGCACGGCGGGCGAACGGCGACCGGGATCGATGCGGTGGCCTGGGCGATGCGAGCGACCGAACTCGGTGCGGGTGAGATCTTGTTGACGTCGATGGATCGTGACGGGACGAAGGAAGGTTTCGATCTCGAACTGACGCGCGCGGTGGTCGATGCCGTGAGCGTTCCGGTCATCGCATCAGGTGGTGTCGGAACCCTCGACCATCTGGTCGAGGGAGTTCGAGTGGGCGGAGCCGATGCAGTGCTGGCGGCGTCCATCTTCCATTTCCGAGAGTTTTCGGTCGCTGAGGCGAAGCGTCACCTGACGGCGGCCGGGATCGTCGTACGTCCGATCGAATGACCTCGACGTCGTTCGTGCTCCTCGACGGTGGCTTGTCGACTGCCCTCGGTGAACTCGGGGTCGATACGTCGAGCGAACTCTGGACGGCATGGGCGGCGTGGCGGCGACCCGACGACCTGATGCGCGCCCATCGGCTCTTCGTCGAGGCCGGGGCCGACATCGTGACGACCGCAAGCTACCAGTGCGATGTCGATGCGTTGCGTCGTGCCGGGGCCGACGATCGAACGGCTCGTCAGGTCCTGTTCTCCACCACCTCCCTCGCCCGTCGGGCGGCGAGTGGAACCGATGTTCGCGTCGCCGCGTCGATCGGACCGTTCGGCGCGTCACTCGCCGACGGAAGTGAATACACCGGCCATTACGGAGTTCCGCTCTCGGTCGTCGAGAGCCACCATCGCCGTCGCCTCGAAGTGCTCGTCGATTCCGGCGCCGATTTGTTCGCCGTCGAGACCCTCCCACGTCGGGACGAAGCCGTGATCGTGCGCGACCTGCTCGTCGAATTCGGTGCTCCGCCGGCCTGGTTCTCTTTCGGGGTCGCCGACGCAACGCGTACCTACGGAGGCGACGACATCGTGTCCGTCGCGGCCGATGTCGTGGAGTATCCGAATCTGGTGGCCATCGGGGTGAATTGCACGGCTCCGAAGAACGTGCGAAGTTCCCTCGCGGTGTTTCACGCGCACGGAGTGCCGACGATCGCGTATCCCAATCATGGACGGACGTGGAGCGCCGTCGATCGTGAGTGGACCGGCGACGAGTCGGTGATCGACCTCGGGATCGTCGCGAGCTGGTTGCGAACCGGCGCGACTCACATCGGTGGTTGCTGCGGAGTCGGGCCCAGCGGGATCGCACGTCTGGCCGAACTCCGCTCTCGGCTCGCCGAGGCCGGCACCATGCCCTAAGTTCGGCACATGGCCGTTTCACTCACTCCCAATCCCAAGATGGAATACCGACGACTCGGTTCGAGTGGACTCCGAGTCTCCGTTCTGTCGTTCGGTAGTTGGGTCACCTTCGACAACCAGATGAAGGACGATGCTGCGCTCGACTGCATGCAGGCGGCCTGGGATGCCGGTTGCAATTTCTTCGACAACGCCGAGGCGTACGCAGGTGGTGAGAGCGAAGCCATCATGGGGCGAGTCATCTCGCAACTCGGTTGGAAGCGTCACCACTACGTGCTGTCGACCAAGGTGTATTGGGGAGTCGACGGACCGATCCCGAACCTTCAGAACACGTTGAATCGCAAGTATCTGCACCACTCGATCGAAGGTTGTCTCGATCGCTTGCAGGTCGAATTCGTCGACCTGCTGTTCTGTCACCGGGCCGATCCCTCGACCCCGATCGAGGAGACGGTGTGGGCGATGAGCGACCTCGTCGATCGGGGCAAAGTTCTCTACTGGGGAACGAGCGAATGGACGGCCGACGAGATTCGGGCCGCGTGGGAGATCGCCGAGCGCCACCATCTCCACAAGCCGGTCATGGAGCAACCTCAGTACAACATGCTCGAACGTCGTCGAGTGGAGAAGGAGTACGCCCGGTTGTACGACGACATCGGATTGGGGACGACGATCTGGAGTCCGCTCGCCTCCGGATTGCTCACTGGCAAGTACTTGGAGGGGGTGCCGGCCGACTCCCGCGCCGCACTCCCGGGTTATGGATGGTTGGCTTCCCGTCTCACCGACGAGACGTCGCTCGGAATCGTTCGTGCTCTGAAGCCGATCGCCGATTCACTCGGGTGTTCGATGGCTCAGTTGGCCCTTGCCTGGTGCACGAAGAATCCGCGAGTGTCGACGGTGATCACCGGAGCCAGTCGTGTGTCGCAGGTGCACGAGAACTTCGCCGCCCTCGACGTGATCCCGGAACTGAACGACGAGGTCATGGCGCGGATCGAGTCGGTCCTCACCCGCTGAGGTCGTCCGAGAGCCAGGAGCCGACGCGCCGGGCGACGTCGTCGACGTGACCGTTCAGGAAGTGATCGGCCATGGCGACCACCGTCGTGTCGACACGGCTCCAGCCGTCGAGGAGTGAGTCGAGTCGCTCGGGCGGGCAGAACTGGTCGTGTTGAGGTACGACCAGGAACTTGGGTCGCGGGTCGAGCGAACACAGGACTCGCGACTCGGCCGACAGCGGAGGAGCGATGGCGACCCAACCGGTGATTCGCGGTTCGACGACCGACAGCCCGACGCTGGCACCGAAGGAGTAGCCGGTGATCCAGATCTCGTCGTCGTGTTCGACGTCGACGAGGTAGGACACGAAGTCGACCGCGGCAGCGACGTCCAGGCGCTCTCCGTCGCCGTCGTCGTGGCTTCCCTCGCTCGCGTTGACTCCCCGGAAGTCGAAACGCACGGTGTGAAATCCACACGAGGGGAGATGGTCGAACAGCGCCGCGACGACGGGGTTGAAGCGATCACCCCCGTAGAGAGGATGCGGGTGAGCGAGGACCACTCCGCCGCGGACGGCGACGTCGGATGGCACGGTGCGCACCTCGGCTTCGAGGTGCAGGCCGTCGATGGTGACGAGGGTCGTCGTGTCGAAGGACATGGATTCGACGGTACCGTGACGCGCCGTGGCGAAACGTTCCGAGGCGCAGGACTCCGAAAAACTGCCGATCAAGATGCTGAACGATCGGCTTCTCGTGCGCATTCCCGACAAGGAAGGCGAACGGCGAACCACCGGCGGAATCCTGATCCCGGCCACCGCGCAGTTGTCGAAGCGCCTGGTGTGGGCCGAGGTGGTGGCCCTCGGTCAGAACGTCCGCAGTGCAGAGGTCGGTGATCGGGTGCTCTTCAGCCCCGAGGATCGCTACGAGGTCGAGGTCGGGGGCAGCGATTACATCATGTTGCGTGAACGGGACATTCACGCGGTCGCGGCCAGCCGAATCGAATCGCACACCGGTCTGTATCTCTGAGAGGCTGTGCCCATGATCGCTCCGACTCCCGAGCAATTGGCGGCCGTCACCTTCAACGCCGACGGACTCGTGCCGGTCGTCGCGCAGGACGTTCGCAATGGCGACGTGCTGATGATGGCGTGGATGAACGCCGAGAGCCTGGCCCTCACCTTCGCCGAGGGACGAATGGTCTATTGGAGTCGGAGTCGTCGCGAGTTGTGGCGCAAGGGTGACACGAGCGGCGATCGTCAGTTCGTTCGCGAGGCCTACTTCGATTGTGACGGCGACACCTTGCTGTTCAAGGTGGAGCAAGAGGGAAACGGCGCGTGCCACACCGGAGCCCGGACGTGCTTCTTCCGTCCCTTCGGTGAATCCTGATTCCGGCGAGCCGTGAACTCCTCGTCCCTCGTCGTTCGTCCGTCACGCGAAGAGTTCCGAGCTCTCGCGCGCGAGCACACGGTGGTTCCGGTATGGGTCGAGGTGTTGGCCGACCTGGAGACTCCGGTCGCGGCCTTCGCCAAACTGGTGGGAACCGACGAACCCGGCTTCCTCCTCGAATCGGTCGAGCACGGAGAGCGCTGGAGTCGGTTCAGTTTCGTCGGCCGGCGTCCGCGCGCCACGCTCACCGCACGAGGTCGCACGATCACGGTCGACGGAGACGTCCCGGCGTCTGTTCCTCGTGATCGAGGAATGTTGGCCGCTCTCGACGAACTCCTTCGGATCTACCGCAGTCCGGTCATCGACGGACTCCCGCCTCTCCAGGGCGGAGTGATGGGGTACCTCGGCTACGACGTGGTTCGAGAAGTGGAAGATCTTCCCGACCCGCCGGTCGACGACCGCAATCTGCCCGATGCCGTGATGAGCGTGATCGGATCCCTCGCGGCGTTCGACCACTGGCGCCAGCGTGTGTATCTGATCGAAAGCGTGCCCGTTCTCGATGCAACGGCCGAACGACTCGACGACCTGTACGACGCGGCGGCGGCGCGGTGTCTCGCGGCCGCCGACGATCTGGCTCGTCCCTTGGCCTACTCGCCGGTGGAGCCGCCGTCTCGCGACGACGTTCTTCCCGAGGCTCGTTCGTCGATGGGTGGCGGTCGATTCCAGGATGCAGTTGCCGTTGCCAAGGAATACATCCGCGCCGGCGACATCTTCCAGGTCGTGCTCTCGCAGCGATTCGACATCGATCTCGATGCCGATCCCTTCGACATGTATCGAGTCCTTCGCCAGGTCAACCCGAGTCCGTACATGTACTTCCTTCGCCAGCCCGATCTCACGATCGTGGGAAGTTCGCCCGAGCCGATGGTGCAGTTGCTCGGTGGTCGCGTCGTCAGCCGTCCGATCGCCGGCACTCGGAAACGTGGTGCCGACGACGATCACGACCGACGACTCGCGGCCGAACTCAAGGAGAATCCGAAGGAGGTCGCCGAGCACGTGATGTTGGTCGACCTCGCACGCAACGACGTCGGCCGGGTGGCCGAGTTCGGAACGGTCGTCGTCGACGAGTTGATGTCCCTCGAGAAGTACAGCCACGTGATGCATCTCACCTCGCAGGTCAGCGGCCGTCTGATCGCCGGCCGATCACCGATCGACGTGTTGCGAGCGACCCTGCCGGCCGGAACGGTGAGTGGGGCACCCAAGGTTCGCGCCATGGAGATCATCGACGAGCTCGAACCCGTCAAACGCGGTCCGTACGCCGGAGTGGTGGGTTACGTCGACTTCAGCGGCAATCTCGACACGGCGATCGCCATTCGGACCATGTTCGTGGGGGAGCGGGTGGCGTATCTGCAGGCTGGCGCGGGCATCGTCGCCGACAGTGACCCGGCCGACGAAGATCTCGAGTGTCGCAACAAGGCCGCGGCTCTGCTGGCCGCAGTCCCGGCGGCGCGGCGCATGACGGCCCGTCGACGCGACGGAGGAACCCGAGCATGATCGCTCGAGTCCGTCATGATGCCTGTCGGGTGAGCGGCCGTGACGCCGCGTCCTATCTGCATTCGCAGGCCAGCAATGACATCGCATCGCTCCCGATCGGCAAGGCTCGTTACGCCTTCTTCCTCGACCCCACCGGAAAAGTGGTCGCTCTCACGCGAGTGACGCGACTCGCCGACTCGGAATTCCTGATCGACCTCGATCGGGGCGGTCTCGACGAACTGTTGCCGCGTCTACGTCGTTTCCTGATCCGGGTCGACGTGACGATCGAACCGGTCGCTCTCACGTGCGTCAGTCGTCGTGGCGACGAGGATCACATCGGGTTGTCCGACATCGGAACGTCCGACGATCCGTCGTCCGACGCGGTCGTCGTGGATGCTTGGTGGGGTGACGATGATGCCGTCGACGTCCTGTTGATCGGGGACGAGTCGGGACTCGAGTCGTCCCCGGAGCTCGAGAGCCAACGAGTGGCGGCGACGTGGCCGAAGCGAGGCTCCGAGATCGAGGCCGGTTCGACCTTGCCGGCGGCCACGGGAGTGGTGTCGCGGGCGGTCAGCTTCTCCAAGGGTTGCTACCCGGGTCAGGAATTGGTGGAGCGCATGGACAGTCGGGGGGCCGAGGCTCCTCTCGTCCTTCGACGAATCGACGACGGAGCAGGACTGGCCGTGGGAGACGACGTCGAACGGGATGGTGTGCTGGTCGGTCGCGTGACGTCGGTGGCCGGTGGGCGGGCGTTGGCGTACGTCCGACGCGGTATCGACGTCTGATCAGTCGGCTCGGCGTGTGGCGGCGAGCAAGGCCGTCAGCCGGCGGATGTCGTCACGGGGACGCAACCGGGCGAACTCGTCGTCGTTGCGGAGAGCCAGAAGGAGAAGGGTTTCGCTCGTCTCGTCGGCGTTCGAAGCCCGGGCCGCGACGGTGAGCCATTCGGCCGATGCATCGTCGAAACCTTCGGCGGCCAGACATGCGGCGACGAGGATGGCGAGCAAGGTCGACGGGTGGGTGCGATAGGCCGCGGCGCCGAAGTGTGCTCCGTCGTGATGGCGGCCGGATGTCTTCAGTGCCCACACGAGAGTGGTCACGCTCTGCTCGGGCCACTCGCGCATCGGTGTCGGAAGCGGCCGGGGAAGAGTGTCGACGACGGGTTCGATCAGGTCGGGTGTGGCGGCGTGTGGTGGCCACCATGTGCGCGGTCGTCCGGAGGTGTCGGTGAGATCGGCGAGAATCGCGTGGCGGGCGCGATCGTGATCTCCGGCTCCGACGGCGACGGCCGCGTGCCACCACGGCGACATCGTCCGACCGGGTGGCAACAGTCCGGGCCGGCCGGTGGTCCACGCGTCGTTCTCGGCATCGGCCTGCATGCGAACGACATCGGCGGCCGTCGTCGGTCGATCAGGACGCGACACCGCCGACAGGAGTTGCATCTGGATGACGAGCAGAATCACGGCGAACGTCGCGATTGGACGGAGGTCGGGGACGACCAACATTCCGACGAGTGCACCAGCGGTGATCGGCACGCTGAGTCTGATCATGATGTCGCGACCTCGACCGGGTCGAACCAGATCGATCACCTCGGCGGCCACGTTGCCGCCGTCGAGCGGCATCACCGGGACGAGATTGAAGGCGCCGATGATCGGCCCAGCCCACCAGATGGCCAGTGAGTGGGCTTCGGCCGTGATCTCGCCACTGTCGAACGGATTCACGCCGATCACGAGAAGAGCGACGAGCCCGAGTCCGATCTGCGTGAGCGGTCCAGCGAGGGCGATTCCGGCCCGCTCGGCACGCGTCAGCCGTCGAACGGGGGTGAACGACGCGTAACCAGCGAGGAAATCCAAGGAGATGCGAGCCGTTGCTCCCGTGCGGCGGGCGGCGATCGCGTGACCGAGTTCGTGGGCCACGGTGAAGAAAGCGACCGAACCAGCCAGCCAGACGCCGAGCGGGACACCGTTCAGAACGACGATCAACAACAGAAAAACGGCGAATCCGGGTCGAATCTGGAGGGGGAAACCCAGGATCCTCACGAAGCCGATGCTAGATGCCGGGCTGTTACTTGTCGGTTCGGTCGTCGTAGACTCGCCAACCGTGCCGTACGTCTATTCATTCGATCACAAACACCGT
>VFQT010002295.1_pt1 | contig 20027 bp, 35 predicted proteins | sample 3512381 | NCBI WGS metagenome assembly VFQT01 (sample SAMN10412376, study PRJNA504923) | tailings metagenome | isolation source: Relicate 2 Philex TSF3 active mining site | place: Philippines: Tuba, Benguet | collected 2017-08-29
AAGAACTACCTATTCCAGACTCTAGAGACGTTAATACTATGCTGAAAGATGCATATGAAATGTATCAAGATAAAGATCTAGATGGTTTACAAATGCTGTTAGATAACTCCAGAGACCAATTTGTTTCTGATGCTATTAAGCGTTACATTAAATCACTATCTCAAGAAATTAATAACAATAAAAGATTTGGCAGATAATTAAATAAAAACCCCTACTAGGATAATTCCTAATAGGGGTTATTTTTTTTTTTTAATTCAATAGTGATTTAATTTCATCACGAACTTGGTTAGCATTTTGATTAGCTAGCTTCATAGCATCCTCATTACTGAGACCTTTAGCTACAAAGCCATCATAGTTTTGTCGATGCATAGCACTAATAGCTGCTTCATTAATAGCGGGTGTATTAGCTAGCTTAGGGTCAAGACCTAAAGTAGAACATACATCTAGATCGGTTGTTTGCGTATCACCACGTAAGGCAAATATATTAAAATTCTTTAAGCTAGACATGATTTAACCTTCCAATGTAGTTTACTTAGACCAGTCATATAGTCACCAACAATAGTCTCCAGACCACCGTGGCCTTCTAGACCTGCTTCATCATATAGTTCCTGTGCAGAAGACAGGATAGATTCGAATGTTACTACTAGATCAGTAAACATTTCTTTACCAACCTTAGCTTTATTAAGCGGTGATAGATTGGTTTCTTCTAAATAATCCTTAAGAGATGTGTCACACATGACATCCATCTGTCGTAGTTGCTCATTTAGTGTGTCATGCCACTCATATAAGTAGTCATAGATATCACCCAGTAGAGAGTGGTACTGATGAAAGTCAGGGCCGACAACGTTCAGATGATACACATGAGCCTTAAAGTAGGCTACAAAGTTATCAGCTGCTAGGGTTTTCAGTTTTACTTGGCAACTCATTTTCTTTTTCCTTTTGTTCTTTCTTTTTACCGAAGATAGCGTCCCAATTATTCATGTACTTATCCTCATCGGTGGGCCTACGCCCTGAACCTTTACCACTCATTCCGTAGCCTTAGAGATATTATCAGATACTTTTTCTAGTGCCTGATAGGTGTATGGGGTATTTTGATCTGTGATAGCTCCACCAAGGGTTAACACATCTTTTGCCAAAGCTACAGGTGTCTCAACTACAACGCCAACAGCAGCTTTTAATAGTTCACTAAACATAATAGTCCTTTTAGTTATTTTTAATCGTAGAATCGATTGTTTTTATCTGGGTATAGGCTACCCCATCCCATCTCAATAGACAATGCTTCTAGCTCCATATTAATGAAATACGCCTTATCTTCTGATACAATCTCTTCAGGAGTAAGGTCATAGTTAGGATTCATATCTTGGATATCTACTTCAGAGATCATGATTCAAGATCCTCTAGTACTTCTTCAAGCGTTCTTGTTGATTTCTTAGGTTGTTTTTCTTTCTTAGCCTTAGCAAACACAGGGTATGCTTTATCCAACCACTCTTTAGCTTTAGTAATCTCATCAATAAGCGTATCTATTTTAACTGACTTTTCTTTGTATGACTTATCGTCCCATACATAGAAGTCAAGAGAGATCTTACGACTACAGTCTGAGATATCAACAGACAAATCTAGTGAGTGCTTGTTATTAGGGTCACTGCCAGTGATCTCAACAGCGGCCGTACCAGACTTCTTGTTAAGAAACTTTCGTGAATGATATTCTTTCATATTACTTCCTTAGGGTTATATGGTGTCTCCAGAGTGATTCGAACACCCGACCCACAACTTAGAAGGTTGTTGCTCTATCCAACTGAGCTATGGAGACAAAGTTGCTACCTTTATTTTACTATGCGGTAGCTACATAGGACGCCTTACCGTGACGACAACGTCCCTAAGGTAGTTAGGTTCTTGGTAGCGGGTCATGGAGTTGAACCATGCTCAGTAAGGCTTATGAGACCTTCCGGGTCTTCCGGACCTACCCGCGTTTTACTATTAGGAACCGGCTATTCACCAGCCCCAGTCACCTGTCATACCGTTAACTGAATATTCAGTAACACGTTTCTCAAAGAAGTTATCATGAGAAACACCGTTAAGAATCCAGTCAAGCCATGATAGTGGATTGTCTTTTACTTTGAAGTTAGTCTTAAGACCTAGCTGTAGTAGTCGGCGGTCAGTAATATAACGAATATACTTCTTAACCTCTTCTTTAGTAATACCTTCAATATCATATGTAGCAAAAGCAAGATCAATGAACTTATCTTCAAGCTTAACTACATCTCGTGCCATCTGATAAATCTTAGATTTGAATTCATCATTCACAATCTTAGGATGCTCATCACAGAATTCACGGAACAACCGAGCATTGCCTTCTACGTGTACAGTCTCATCTCGAATAGACCATTCAACTACTGTACCCATACCTTTCATCTTACCAAAGCGTTGGAAGTTAAGTAGCATAACAAACGAAGCAAACAAAGATACCCCTTCGTTTAGTACTGACTTAGCTAATGCTAGTGCAAGACCAGACTGAGTAGATGAGTCTGACTGAGACATGAACTCAATCTTATCTGCCATCTCAGAGTACTCAAGGAACTTATGGTATTCTTCATCAGGTAGACCTAGTGTATCGTTTAGTAGTGCATAAGCTCGCTGGTGTGTACCTTCTCGGTTAGCAAATGAACCAAGCATAACACGAACCTCATTGTTCTTAAACTTAGGGATTAAGAAGTCATAGTAGTTCTGTCCTACTTGCACATCACCCTGAGTAAATAGTCGGAGAATATTAGTGATGAAGTCTTTCTCACCTGAGTTAAGCTTAAGCTTCCAATCATTAACATCTTCAGAAAGATCAGCTTCGTCCTCAGTCCAATGGATTTCTTCATGTTTCTTTGCAATCTCAACAGCCCATTCATGATTGAAGGGTTTATATGTTTTAGAAAAGTTTAGTAGAGATGACATATTAACCTTCACAAGCCTTACATTCGTTATCTTCTTCAGTTACTGCATCGGACTTTCGATCTCGAAGTTCACTAAAGAGTTCGTTAAAACCTCCAATGTATCTGCCATCAAGGTATACTTGAGGTAGAGATCGGACATCTGGCCTTCCAGTAATCTCAGCTGCTGACTTACCTGTAGTTGTAATGTCAACATAAACGTATTCAATTCCTCTTGATTCGAGAAGTGATTTTGCCATGGTACATTGGGGGCAGTTTGGTTTTCCATAAACGATTGTTTCCTTAACTTCTTTCAATTTATTCTCTTCAACTTTCTCTGATACATTCTCAGCACGCTGTTTAGCTTCTGTACGTAGATAGTACAAGCCTTTTAGTTTTTGTTTCCATGCTTGTTGATGAACCATATTAACATAGGCTCGATCAGAACCAGCAGGGAAGAATAGGTTTACGGATTGACCTTGACAGATATATAACTGACGATCAGCAGCGTGTTTAATAATCCACATCTGATCTAACTCAAATGAAGTCTTATATACTGCCTTAGTAAAGTTATCTAAGAAGTCTAGGTGTTGTACACTACCTTTATTTGTGATAATGGACTGCCATACTTCATCTGTATTCTTACCTAGTGCCTCAAGCTTCTTGACAAGATATTTATTCTTAACTAAGAAAGAACCAGCACGAGTACGGTGGGTATAGGCATTAGCTTTACTTGGTTCAATACTAGGTGATGTACTTAGTAGGATACCTGATGAAGCATTAGGGGCAATAGCCAGTAGGTGAGAGTTACGTCTGTTACCTTCTTGATCAGGAGCTGCACCACGTTCTTTACCTAACTCGATTGTCTCTAGTAACGCACATGACTTAATGTACTTAAAGATATCATCATTAGCAAACTTGGCTGTGTCAGACTCAAAAGGAATATCTAGTCGTTGTAGGTATTCATGGAAACCCATAGCACCAAGACCAATATCTCGACTACGCATAGCAGAGTATTTAGCTTTAGCTAATGAGTCAGGAGCGTTCTCAATGAAGTACTCAAGTACGTTATCAAGCATACGTACAAGATCACCAATCATTAATGAGCCTTTCCATTCATTGTAGTATTCTAAGTTGACAGAAGATAAACAACAAACAGCTGTTCGTTCTTCGTTAGTTGGTAAATGAATCTCATTACATAAGTTACTACCATGAATCTTTAGACCTAGTGCTTTGTGTGAAGCAGGTAACGCTAGGTTAGCTGTATCAATAAAGTTTAAGTATGGTTCTCCAGTACGGAAACGAGTCTCAAGAAGCTTAGCCCATACAGTACGTGCATCTAACATCTCACCAGTGTTACCTACCTTAGGGTCTACTAGTTCGTATTTGGTACCTTCTTCTACTGCCTTCATAAAAGAATCAGTAATATTAACACCATTATGAAGATTGAAACACTTACGGTTGACATCTCCCGTGGGGATCCGGAGACCAATAAACTCCATAATATCAGGATGATCAACAGAGAGATAAGCAGCATAAGAACCTTTACGAGTTTTACCTTGGCGGTAAGCCGTCATGTCAGCGTCCACAGTATGAAGAAAGGGAATAGGACCGGGAGCAACGTCTGAAACAGAACGGATGTCTGACCAGTGTCCCCCAACACCTCCACCCATGACAGATAGCCAACGTAGCTCAGAAGAGTGGTCAATAAGACCTTGAACAGTGTCAGGTACATAAGTTAAAAAGCAGGAGATAGGCATACCTTTGCTCTTACCATCTAGCTTAGGAGCGTTAGATAGTACAGGAGAGGCAAACATAAACCATTTGTTAGACACATAGTCATACAGTCGTTGAGCAAGACCTACATCTCGTTCACCTTTGTATACACTCCAAGCGCATGCTGCACGAGCATACACTTCTTGAGGGGATGTTTCCCCTTCTACAGCATAGAAATCCATGATCATATCACGAGCATAATCGGTTAGTAGTTCATCCCGTGATAAGTCAATTTGAATAATATTGTTATAAGTTTGTTTCATAAGATCCTGCGTTTGTTGTTCGGTATTAGGTACCGACTCTTCAACAGAAGAAGTAGGTAGAGTTGATTACATTAGTAACGTCTAGGTCACCTAACTCTGGTTGAGCATAAGTGAAAGTATCCTTATTAAGCATAAGGGTATCTTGGATTACATCAAAGAAGTTAGATACATCATATTGAGCAATAAATGTTTGTTTAGTTACTTCCTGGAGAAAATCCACTTCGTCAGCATGGGTACTAAATGAATCATGAACAGCGCCAAATGACCCATTAAAAGCGACAATAGTATTAGCCATGTGAGCAGCGTCATAGCTGTGAACAACATTGGGGCTAACACCAGACGCAAAGCTACGGCGACAGGGTACACGTTCACCAGTCTCTTTATTGAGCACATCCACTTTGATGACATGCATGACTCGACCGTCTTTATTACCTTGAATTCCTTTAATCGTTCCACGCTGCTTACGCTCATGTTGGAGGTAGGCTTTGTAAACAACAGGAAAGCCACTAGGAGTATGCCAAGTAAGATGATTACGATCGTTATTAAGTTCATGTTCAGCTATCTTTTGTAAGTATTTAGTTGTCTTAAGTGGACCAGCACAAACAGTATTAATAGCTTGAATAAGATTAGTAGCAAGAAGATTACAGTCATCTTCAGTGATACCATACTTAACAGTAAAACCTTCTACGTGACAGTCATCATACATGTTCTTAGCAATACGTTGCTTACCTGCTGAGTATGCTCTGGTCATTGAACCTCGTTTAGCAATACCCTTTCGGATATGCTTCATAGGCATTTTCTTTTCCTCAAACCATTGAGGCATAATCTGTATTAACTCTTTAGCTACAGCCACATAGAAGTCTTTCTGGATAGGAGTAGGTACTAGGGAGACTAATGTACCTGCTTGTTTATCTTTACTCATTGCAGCTAGGTGTTGCCACACCTTGTTCAGTTGAGTTCGTTACTCTCAACCCGCCTTTTACAATTGTCATTGTGATACCGTTTAATATGGCCTAAGTTCATCTCTACACCACAATGAATACATTTATATAGTGTATTATTAGGGTGGTTAGGTGACTTTGCTGCTCTCTTACCGAGTTCTTTTTGAAGTTCGCTTTCATTAAATCGAGACTTCTCAGTAGCAAGCCATTCACCTTGGGATGTCAATCTTTGTTTATCAGCTTCTGTATAAAACTTATTAAACTTAGGTTGTAAGGTCCTTATTAATTCTTTTTCTAAATCCAGAGCTTCCCTTTCTAGGAGGTCTCTAGCATAGATATGCACCACAGGTAAAGGTAAATTTTGTTTAAGCCATTCAACGTGTTCAGGATTATTCCTATACACTGTCCAAGCTCTGTCATACTTACCCTTACCTACATAAACAATTTCACCATCCGTATCAATGTGTTGGTACACATAAAAAATATTTTGCATAGCTTTCTCCAATATAATTTCTCTATTAGGTACCGGCTGGCAGGATGGTTGGCAGCTATATGTTTCCATATAGTTCAGACTATATCTTCATCTTACGATGCTCTGCGCTTCCACTCACTTGAGTGTACTTCCTTACGGAATAGTCGTTGCTCCTTCCCTTGCGGGCTTGGATCAGGATTACCATATACATACTGTACTTAGGCTTCCCCTGAGTTCACAGAGTTTTACAACAGCTGGCGAAATTAACCGTTGTTAGAACCATCAATCGGGATAGGAAAACCACTCATATACTCAGACCTTAAGATCTTTGCTTTGTGGTATCCAGCAATCTCAATACAAGCAGCTAAAAAGCTATAGGGCTTTTCTGCATTAGGGTCGATTACTTTCTTACGTGCTGTATTGATAATGAACTCTAAGTTCTTTTTAACCCACAATACACGATCATCTAAGGTCATCTTATCTACAGAAATAGTATCTAGACCTTCTTCTTTAAGGTAAGTAGCATAGTCTGTTGTGAAACCCTGCGAAGCGAGTTCTTCAAGACTGAAGCTTTGGTTATAGCATGCTGCGGCATGTACTGATAGCCAGTAGTATCCCCTTTCACTAACCCTTTTCTTGTTAGCAAATAAAAACAATGATCGAGCGAGATCTGATCCTTGGAACTCCAAGAATGACTCGGCATAGTATACACGGCCTCGATAGTCACAGGATACTTCTTGATAGAAAGTTTTGTTTCCAATTAGTTCTGCTTTCTTAATTACTTGAGTGTACTCAAAGTACTTACTAAGCATACGCTGTAGTTTAGGGTCTTTCTTTCCTAGAAACTTTGTACCATCAGTGTGCATTAGTTTCTTAGGTAGCTCTAGGTTCTCATGATGAATATTGTATTCACGTACAACACCGTCTTCATCAATTAATTCTAGTACCTCAGGGGGTGTTTCTGCCTTCATTGCAGACAACACTGGTTGATTGAGAACCCAAGGTTGTTGGCGTAGTGTTTCTAAGCTCTTGATAAAAGGTTTATCTAGATACTCATGAAACAGCTTACTGTTAGTCCATCCTTTAATGAATGGTTCCTTGGTCAGAGGACTGTATAGACCAGCAATAGGTAGGAGTGGCTCAAAAGAAGTTCCAATCAAAGTAGGTTTAATGTCATCATCCATATTAACAATACGGATTAGATAAGGTGCTTTACGACCCTCATACTCACGGAAGATGTCAATCAGTCCGTCTTGGAGGAAAGTTTCGAGAAGCAAATCTCCAAGGCTAAGAGTTGTTTTAATGTCTGATTCATCTGCACCAATAGCTCTTGCGATTCGTTTGCCGATAAGGTCAGACCCGAATGTAAGTTTAACAGATGCTGAATGCGTTGCATTTTTATTTCTAATGCAGTACTTAAGCAGGGAATCCCAAGCTTCATTGATAAACCTTTCTAGATCATACTCCCAAGTAGGGTGATGTGCAAGGAGTCTGGCACCCTCATTGTAGATCTTATCTGATTTGATTACTACCTTGGATACACGTTCAGTAAGATATTGTAGTGGATTCATTGTCAGTCCGAAATTAAAAACCAGATTATAACATGTTTACGCGAAGTCTACAAAGCCAACTTGCTCAAGTCGAGTTGTCTTAGTATTGTATCGTGTACTACCACAGTCACCAGTACGACCAGTGAATCGTGATTTAAGTACACGTAGTTTGATTGTATTACGTTCAGCTTCAGTCTCAGCAATCATATTACGAGCAAAGGCTACGATATCGAAAGCAATCTGCTTGATAGAGCCGGAACCTTTGATGTCATCGATAGATGGTAAATGACCCTCTTCAAAAGGCTTTTCACCTTTACGTAGGTGAGAGATAACACCTAGCCAGATGTTATGTTTCTTACACATCTTAAGTAAGTCAGACATGAAAGCATCTACTGCTTCATTACCTGTTTTACCTTTAGTACCTTCAGACACTGCAATAGTGATGTGGTCTAGAATAATATACTTACAACCCATTAGTGCTAGGTATTCCATCTTATCAGTGAGTGACTCATCACTTACAGAACCTTGGTGGTCTAGTAGTACAAGTCGTTCATCACCAAAGACTTCTTTGAATGCATTGTACTTATCTTCTTCTGAGATAACTTCTTCATTCATGTTCTTACGTAGCTGCATACCAATGAATTTCTCAGCGGTATCACCAATAGATTCTTCTAAAGATACCATACCGATCATATCATTTGTATTTTCTAGTAGGTCAAGCACAATCTCTTTAATGACTGTTGACTTGCCTGAACCAGTACCTGAGGTAAAGAGAACAATCTCACCTTGACGCATACCACGTAGCTTATCGTTAAGTGTATTCAAACAAGGTGGGTAAGGCACAGAGACAATAGACTCTTTAACCTTATACTGTTCCCACACATCAGTACCTTTAACAATACCTGCAGGGTTAAATGCTTTAGCATCAAAGATACACTTCATTAGTGCGTCTGATCCATGCTTCATTAGTACGTCACATGGATCTTTTTCAGGTAAGGTACATACTTTTACTTTATCATAGCCAATAATCTTAGCAGCCTCTTGAGCAGCTTTCTGACCAGGCTCGTCCATATCAAAGGCTAAAACGACCTCATCGAAATTGCGTAGCCATTCCCGTTGTGAAAGGATGAGTGATTTAGAGCTAGCCGATGGGACCGCCACCGCTGGATAAAATCGTTGATACTTATCGTATTGTGCTTGAGCAACTGCCAAAGCATCAAGTTCACCTTCAGCGATAACGATTCGTTTACCACCTGCAACGGTGTTCTGACCAAAGAACTGTACGTCTTTAAAGTCTCCGTGGATAATAAACTTCTTTGGTAGCTGTCGTTCTTTGTAAGCCACAACCATTCCATCTTTAGTGTATGGATAGAAATGACTAGCGATAGTACCGTCTTCAGCATAAGAGACCTTAACACCATAATGGGCTGCTACTACTTTCTTAATGTCACGTTCTTGAAAACCACGGGTATCGTATGATTCGATTTCAGATAATGTATGCACGGAATAATTCTCTTTGTATGTAGAAGCTTTTACTTCAGGGTTGATTGGAGAGGATTTGTTACAACTAAAACAGAAGCCCCATTCATCGTCATCCTTATATGAGAATGCATCAGATGAATTACACTTAGGACATGGGGCATGATACCATCTAGACATATTAGTTCCAGTACTCTTGATCTTCTTTCATTTCACGGATCATACGGCGGCGTTCTTTAGCTTCCTTCTGAGTCCGTTTCTTTTCTTTATACTGCTTTTCAAACTCTTGTTTTGAGTTAGTGTATTCCTCTAGATCTTGAGGATATTTGCTTTTCTTATTCATAGCTCTTTGGTTTTAAAAACTTTACTGCTCCGATGTTACCGTTGTACCAGACTCGCTCTCCATTGGGAAGCTCATCTCGACTGAGCACTTCACACGCCCACTGTTCGGATACTTCACTGTACGTAAGATCACCCGGCCCGAGACACCACTTGTAAATGAGAAATGTGAAGTGGTCACGACCGTATTTGTCGATGTCGTCAAGCAACTCTCGGCAAGAAGAAAGATAGGTTCGCCAATCAGACTCTTTACGCGTGACAGTACGGCGGCTTGCTCCGGGTTTAAGCTTTCTTGAGACACTTATTAGTTGCTTTCTTCCAATGTATCGTCTTCCTGTTTCAAGGTTTTCGATGTAGTAGATGAATCCAAAGGCATTGTCTGGTCTGTCTGAGAGGACGTCCCAGTGTCCGTAATCTTCCATGATAGCTTTTCTTTTAGTTCTTCGTAGGTTAGTGGTCGCATATCATCTTCTGACATACGAATCCAGATAAGGTTAGCTGACTTAACAAAGTCTGATTCCCAAGTATTACCACACTTTTGTTTGTATGTGTTGATAACTGTATCAAGCATGAATCCATGTGGTACATCTTTAAGAACCTTCTCAGCAGTCTTTGGACCCATACCTTTAATACCTTGGATGTTATCCGTAGCATCTCCAGTAAGAATCTGCTTCATAAGGTTATAGTAGCCTTCCTCTACAGTGATCTCATAGAACTGTTGCTTCCTAAAGTTGTAGTGCCAACCAGGAATCATATCTAAGTCTTTATCAATATGGCATACAACACAAGACTTATCTTCTTGTTGTGCTAGTGCTACTGCAATACCACAATAGTCATCTGCTTCAGAACCATCTGACTCAACACAAAAGTCTTTAGCGTACTCATATAGCATCTCGATACGATCTTTAACCTCAGGCTCGATATTATCTTTACGATTACCTTTGTAGTCAATGGCTACATGGTACCTGAAGTTATCTTTACCTTTAATAAACACTGCACCAGATAAGGCTTCAACCTCAGACATAATCTCTTTAAGTCGATTATCAAAGTCACGCTTGCATAGTGCAGGTGAAGGTTGTACGTGTGCAATCTGATACAGAATAGAGTCTGCATCGATTACTGCTACTTCAAATTGATCGTTATTCATTAGTGTACTTCCGCATAGTTCTTTCCTGTATGAGCATCACCACCCATACACATAACACCAAACATTTTAGGTGCTTCAGTGAATGCTTGGATAGATAGCTCAGCTACTTGCTCTGCATATTCATCTTTAACTACTACTGCTAACTCATCATGGTAGTGCAGAGTAAAGTAGTGTTTGATTCCTAGCTCATTTAGCTTTTGCTTTAACCAAACAATAGCCGCTTTACAAGTGATACCCTCAGTTGTTTGTAGTAGGTAGTTAAGTAGTTGATGCTTAGATGATACAAAGATTAAGCGACCATCAAGACCTCGGATGAAAGCATTATCACTACCAAAAGTATTTGATGTTAAATTGAACTGCTTTTCAAGAGACTCTTTAAGCTCTTTTAATCCGGGTACTGAGTCTTGGAACTTGGCAATAGCATCTTGTCCAACCTTAGCATCACGCTTTCCGGTAAGGATAAGGCCCAACTTACCTGCACCACCTCCGAAGAGGAAGGCATACAGAAATGGCTTTGCCAGTTTGCGTGTTGTACCAAGAGCATCTGCGTTTCGCTGATGTACATCTCCATTGATTACCTCATTAGTAAAGTCATCGTTATTAATGTAGTGACATAGACCACGCATCTGGTTACCAGCTGAGTCAGCACCTACTATCGATGTTCCATCCTCACATGTAAGAAGTGAGCGCATTTCTTTACCATAGACTGAATCCACTGACGGTAAGTTAGCCACAACCTCATGTCGGCAACGAAAGGTAGGAGTACCAATAGTCCACATGCGACCATGAAGGCGATTGCTTGGAGAAGATTTAACTGCATCGATCCATCCTTCTAGAATACCTTTACGACTACGAATAGTATAGTACTCACTAACCAGCATAGCATCTGGTCCTAGCTTTTCCAAACTAGATTCAGTAATCTTAGGTGATTTGTTTACAAATTTACCATTGATCTTTTCAACGTTCCATTCATCTGGTACCCAACCAAGAGAGTACAACCAAGTCTTTACGACTTCGATTGATCCGACTTTTCCTTGTTCAAAGGAGATTCGGCAGTATGGTCCTTCAATAGGTCGAGTAGTTCTTCCGGTTTCTTGTGGTATATTAAAGTGTTTAACAGTTGCGACTGTGTAGCATCCGTCTTTACGCCATGCTGGTTCTTTGTATTCATCAGCTCGATCTACCTTTACACACTGCATACCGATACGTGGCTCAAGCACTGCTTCGATAGCATCTAGTTTGTTATTGATTTCAGTAAGAAGTGTTTGAGCGCCTACCATATCGAACTTCCATCCCTTAATACGGATATCAGACTCGATCTTAGCAAACTCCATTTCAACCTCTAGACCTTGGCGGTATAAAGGATTCTTCTTAATGATACGTAGTGCTTCATCAGCTAGTGTCTTGTATACCTTAACGTTTAATTCAACATCTCGAATACAGTATGTCAGCATTTCATCTGAGTACTCTTCGAACTTATCGAATGAAAATTTAGGGTAGCCTAGCTTAGAACCCCATCCCTCTAGACCATGCTTATGGTCACGTTTATATTGGTTAACTTGGGATAAAATCCATGTATCAATAATACGTTGGTTGCTACCGGGTACCCATCCTGTCAGATACTTAAGAACAGGAATATCATAACCAATAATATTGTGACCGATAAGCTCATCCGCAGTAGATAGCTCAGAAAGACCTTCATTAATGTCATCGTTAACTGTTCCATCTTTACTAGTATAACTCTTCACCTCACCAGTATCTGGATTAATCATTACCAGCATCCAGATCTTGTTTACTTGTGGGTAAAAACCGTTTGTTTCAATGTCAAATACGTAACGTTTCTTCATAATAGTTTCTGACAGTACATCGAGAAGTAAGGTACTTCAAGAAGCCTTGCCTCAATTTCTGCTGGATCGAACATATAACGTTCACGACTATCTGCCTTATCAAACTTAATCTTGTAACCCTTAGGATCACTACGACCAGTTAGATGTTGACAGGCATGAACAAACTCATGACACATGATACATAAGAACTGTTGGACAACATAGAAGTTATCTTCCCAGTCATTTAGAAATGGATCACGTACCTGAATTAAGACTTTCTTAGGGTCTGTTTGGTAGATAGTTAGTCCATGTGATAAACCGTCATCAGACTCAGTAGTATAAGGATCAGGATACTCAATAAAACAGATATGTACATTGACTTTATCTGTAGTAATAGGTGCATTAAACCGTTTGCTGTAGTCTACTAGGCAGTCTAAGAATACCTGTTTGATTTGTTTCTCAAAGTCAGGTACACAAGCTACGTGTACTTTAATATTCTTCACGTTCAATTACCTTTACGTTAGGTGAGCCTAGATCTTGTAGTTCACGAGCCATTTGTACAATCAATTCATGTGCTTCAGTGACTTGATCTCTAGCCTTATAATACTTAGTAGTAATGTACCAGTTGTAAATACCTAAGCCAATAGTTAATGCTATTAATTCATTCATAATAGTCCTGTATGTCGTAGTTCTTCAGGATCGAATAGTACATTATGCACATCCATTCGATTAATAATAACACCTAAAGAGTCTAGGTATCTAATTCCTTCCAGACATTTGTATTCCCTATCATACACCACACGGCAAATACCAGCAGCGTAGATAAGCTTACTACAATCAAGGCAAGGGGAAAGAGTACAATAGAGAGTAGCACCCTCGGTAGAAAGGTTTGAACGAGCCACTTTAGCGATGGCTTGTGCTTCAGCGTGTAGTACTGGGTTAGTTTGTGTATCATTATTAGTACCCCTTGCGGTACCGTTATAAGAGTAAGAAATGATGTTATCATCTTTAACAATGATAGCACCTACCTTTTTATCTTCAGCGTAAGATTGTTTAGCTACTACCTCACATAAGTCAAGGTAAAAACGATCCCAATCAGCCAAGGTCTTCGAGGTCAAAATCATAGTCGGATTCCAGTTCAGAGATTGTATCTAAGATATAGTCTAGTTTAGCCTGCATCTCAGGGGTTGGTGGTCTTTCAAACACAAGTGTAACGTCGATTGTTACACCTTTAGTATCAACGATCATAGTATGCCTTCCATTTATCCCATGTAGTCATCTTAGCATCATAGCAGTCTTGAATAGTTACTTTATCAAGTTCTAGTTCTCGAGTAGTTTTATGTAGACAGTATTGTAACTGACCAATTTCCTCAGCTAGTTTTTGTTTGTTACTGATACCGTCAATAGGGCTACAGGTATCTAAACCAAACCGCAGTACCTTCATAAGGTTCTGTGATACCTCAGCACACTCTTCTGCTGTTGTGTATAGTGTATATTTGTCCATTAAAACTTTACCTCTGTTACTTCTACAATACCCCATGACTCACCTTTTTGAGTATGGAGATCTCCTTCTGAGACCATTTGATCTACGATTGTACGGACAGTATCTTCATCTTCCGCATCAATATAGAACACAGCTGTTACGGCATATTGCGCCATGATTTTCTCCGTTAGTTGCTATTAGGTACCGACTACGGTTTCATTGTTGTAGTATGACTTAAAGTATTCTCTGACTTCATGTAATGAAATCAAACATTTAGCTTTATAGTCCCATAAGTTTTCTGGACAACAGTTCAGATACTTAGGGTGGTCTTGTACGTATGGATATATACTCCTATAGTCAGGTACGTTATGGTAATGCACATGACCATGTAGATTATATCTTCCTCTTAACTCCTCTTCATGAATAGGTGCGTGTGATAGCCAAAACTCTTTATACTTTAGTAGACCATATACCTCATCAAAGACTGTTAGATACTCCTGAATAGGTAATAAGTCATGATTACCTCGGATAAGAATCTTTTTACCTTTTAGTTCAGCAAAATCCTTAATCATATTAGAATCAAAACAGGCATCACCAAGAACATAAACGACATCTCGTTTAGTTACTAGTTTATTCCAGTCATCTTTAATCCGATTACGATTATCTTGTTCAGACTTTACTTCTAAACGGTGTTTCTGAATGTTCTTATGACCGAAATGTAAGTCAGAACAGAACCAAACGTTAGCCATATTACATGTCCATTTTATCTCTAAATCCTAAGAAGATAGGGTGTCGTGGTTTATCTTTTACTCCGATTGGGAAATGTTTGTACTTAACAATTTGTCCAATGAGAGTTGATCTATTTTCCCAGAAATTTCTACGATCTTCTTGATCGAAACCTGAGCCGATACTAAATCGAATACCCTCGTTGGTCTCACAGATGAATGCCCCAAGAGCATCTTTGCCTGATAAGCCAGATCGGTTAGTAGAACGTTTAGTTCTTCCGAGTTCGTTAGTCTCTGCAACATTTCCATTATGCATTTCCTCTTCGAAGTCTACGATAACAGCTTCAGCATCCTCAAAGCGTTTAAGTTTAAAGGCATTAGCTTCTTTGATAGTACACCGACCATACTTATATTTACCTGCAGGGTTACGTAAGATAATACCCTCATAACCTTTTTCAAGCACTTGTTCCTCAAGCTGTAGTACATGAGCAGCATCTACTGCTTTCATATGCATTACTTTACGGTAGTTATCAGGGCAGTTACGAGCTATATACCCTTCAACTCGTGCTTCATACAGCCAGTCTGGTGAATCCCAATAATCAAAATGGTAGAAGTAAAATTGACCTTCCTTATCATGAGACATAACGAAAGAGTTAGTGTCTCTGTATACAGTAGGTGAGGTAGGTGGTCCTACAATTAGTTCACCGTCCATACCATTTAAGACTGAAGCATATTTATTAGCCCATGCTTGAATAGATTTATTTGGGATAGGTTTGAGTGTACGTGATAAGGCAACACCATCCTTAAACAAACAACGAATACCGTCTAGCTTAGGTGTAACGTAGATAGGGTATTGAAGTGTGTTTAAGTCAGGTGTCTCCCTGGGCATCAGCATAGGTTGCATTTAATTGCTTTCTCCGTAGCCATAATAGGATGCTTATATACATCATCCAAGGTATTAAGCATACAACATTGGAAGTATTCACTATCTTTAGCCCACCAATAACTATTCGTTGAGCTACGGTATTCCCAACCAAATCTCCAACGGCGAACACCATATTTACCATTGTTAAATTGTACTACATGTGGTTTAAATGGATTAAAAATCATCTGCACACTCCAAATCAATCATACGAAACATAATTAGGATATTCTTTACTTCAGAAGGTAGGAAATATACCCCATCATAATCGATTAGGTGGAATTGTTCATCGAACCAAAGACCACCGCATGAGTTATCTCCAAGCTCATTATGCTCAAAACACCCATACTTAGCTTTACTATCAATCTCGATAGTGTAGTTTTGGGTACCCATTTTGATGTTGAAGTTATAAGCCATTAGTCTTTCCTAAGATTGTTTGACATATTGTAGTACAAGTGTGACCTTGTAGCTTGGAGTTGTAACAGTAGAATTGTTTCTAGTTCATGCATCTCCTGATCAGTACCATAAGCAAGGATAGTTCGGATATATCGTGATGGGCATTCATTGTAGTCAGCTAAGAAAGATTCTCCACTAGCTACATATCCGTCATCAGATGATCCTTTGTGTTTACCAATGTACTTTCTGTCGGTATCTTTACATACCCACATATATACAAAAGCTTCACCAGTATTGCTGTATGCTTCAGTCTCTTTAGGTACTACACCAGTCTCAACACCATTAATATGATCTTGCCATAGCTCTTTAACGTATGCCACCATTGGTTTCCCTTTAGGTGCTCGCCAAAGAACTACGAACGACTGTTCACCTTCATTCGAACACAAGAAGTCATAGACCCATTTGTTATGAAGACCGTTGAACTCTTGTTCACCAATCTTGATACGAATCATAGACTTACCTGTATCCGAACTGTAGGTTTCTACCTCATCGACTGTGCATTCATAGATATCAAACACTTTTTCAGTACCTGATACCCACTTCTTCACGGTCTTAATTAAGTTCATTCTTTCTCTAGTGTCTCAATGAATTTGTCTAGATACCACTTAGCCTTCTTAAGGTCTTGTAGTAGCGGGTCTTTATTACCTGCTCGCATAAGGTATTTGTAAGTCTGACCCATTAAGTGAGACTCAAGTCCACTAAATCGAGCAAGCATTGGCCCCATAAGGTCAATATATTGGTAGCCAAATGCTACGTCTTGATAATGTTTAGGGTTGATAGCATCGATACGTTTACCCATATCCTTAAATAACTCCTTTTCAAGTTCCTTAGTTAGGTTAATTGTTTCATCTTCAGCAGCATCTTTATTATACTGCTTACCCATTTCATTAGACCATACTGGTGTCATAGTATCGAAGTAATCGAAGTTATCCGGATAAAGTGTTTTCATCTTACTCATTAGTATACATCTCCATTCTCAATGATTTTGCTGTCTTCATAAGGTGCAGCTACTCGTCGATAGAACTCTAACTTAGCACCCTCTAAGGCACCGACTACATCGTTAATACTTTGGTAACAGGGTTTATGATTAAAATAGTTTTTAATAATCATGGTGATAACGTAGTTTAGCTCACCGGGATTATCAGGAAACATATTCCCAAGATCCATACAATTATTTTTGTATTGGTTAACTAGTGTATTACGTTCTTCAGGTTTGATATAAGGCATTAGTATTCTCCTAAAACTTTAGAATAATCTTTATCGTAAACAGTTGTACAATCAGGCCATTTAGTGTCTGGTTGTGGTGGATCTAATTCTTCTTCATGGCAAGTACCATCATTGAAAAAGATTTGTACTCGAAGATATTTAATACGGAGATCTTCTACGTCATCCCATGTTTTACCTTCTGGTAAATCAAAAGATAATGTACTGTAAGCATCATAGCTTACTTGCAGTGTTACATTCATAGATACTCTCCAATAATTGTTTCACAAGCTTTGTCTACGTCAGACCTCCATTCAGTCACTAATGACTCAAAGAAAGGGTGGATAACAGAAGCGTCTGCTTTAAAGGCTACTACAGGTTTACGTAGCACGTATGAAGCATAGAACACCTCTATTGCGGTCCCATGTTTAGCCACCTCAGGTTTATCTAGGTTAACCAATACGATATCTGACTCTTGAATATCTCGAAGATCTAACTCGAAAATACGTTTCATGTATCGTTGCTCGAAGTTATGGATTCTTCGACAAGGGTTAAGGGTCTTTACATCAGCATGATATAGTATAAACTCTGCTTTATCGCGCCATCCCATAGCATCTTCTTTAGATACATGCTCCATAGGACCTGCAAGATACACCGTTCGTTGTTTCATTCACTTTCCTTATAGTCAGGATCTAGTTTCTTAGCTTCCTCAATACCATTCTTAATAGCAGTAAGGATACCTAAACGAACTAAGCTTTCTACTTCTTCTGAAGTAAAATCAAAAGAGTATACAGCACTACCATCAGGATTTTCACGGATTAAATTAACGTCAGTCATAGTTCCTCAATTACTTTAAGTGTGTTGGCAGTAAACCATAGTCCACCTTGGGATGCAGGTCGATGATGTTCTGTGTAGTCTGTGATAATAACCTTACACCATACCCTTTCTTTCTTTGATAGATGTGGGGCTTCTGGTTTGGCACATGCATGCCAGCCCGGTCTGAATGCAAAGCCATTTGTCTTATGAGCTTCAGCATTGTAGGTGATACCAGCATAAATCTTTTGTTTTCTGTTGATAAACAGAGGTCCATAAGATCCATCCTTACGTTTACGAAATAGCTTGTATGCAATCATAGTTCAATTTCACTGGCTTTAACAACAGTAATATTTTCTTTTTTAAGAAATCGATCAAGGATTCCTTGATTATATGGCCCCATAAAGTCTTCGCCTTCACGAACTTTATAGCAACGATATACAGAACCGCTATAACCAGAGAAGTCATAGTACTGATCCTGTTCATCTACCTCAGTGATACCAGAGTTTAGTCGCCAGTTATCACCATCAGCGAATCCTCCACGCCATGATCCGAAGACTTTATATACAGTACCATGTTCTTCGGATACAATCTTTAAGATTACCCATTGCTCTGGCATGTATTCATTACCAACTTGTCTCATCTACAATCTCCTTTGTTACGACTAAACTATTACCATTAACAATTACACTATGAAGTGTTGCTGAGATAACACTACCAATACCACTGCTGTTATCTACTTTAATTTCTACGATATCTTTATCAAAAGAATTTACAAACTCTAAAATATCCTCTAAGTCTGTTTTACGCAAATAAATGGAATTCATATTAGTTCTCTGTTTCAAAACCGAATGTATCAAGGAGAGCAAAGATACGGATTACTTTCTTACCATCAATAGCGAACCCATTAGGCTCTAGGTATGGCCCACCAGAAGGATCAATCATACCATAGTCGTGTTTATCAATGCCTGACTCACCTTCTTTACCACCAACACGCCAGTATTGTAGGTTACCTTCAATAGAGTATTTGTTATTATCAAGTTTTTCAAACCAATACTCATCACGATAACGGTTTGAGTAGTGTTTATTTGAAATGAAATTAATCATTACTACCTTTCTGGTATGGACGATAGATCCAAAGAGCACACTGTTTAGCTGTGCAGTTAGTGATATCTGCTCGTGTAGCTACACATTCATTACAGAAGTTTTTGATAGCCATCATTGGAGTAGTTTTCTTTTGAGCTTTCTTTAAAGCTTGTTCTTCTTTCCAAGCCTCAAGGAATTTACCACCTTTCTTTTCAGCATAAGCTTTTTCTTTACGCCAAGCTTCTAAGGCAGATTTACCTTTAGCTAAAACCTCTGGACTTATTGAGCGTTTCTTGTTTACGTTCTGCATATTCATGTGCTTCTTTCAGAGTTAGAAAACGGATTGAGTCATCAAGACTAGTTTCCCTACCAGCAACACAATAGTAGTTAGTGTTATTACTGATATGGACATACACAAAATAATCAATAGTTGGCTTCTTCATCGTACATATAATCCGCATACTCAGAGATAAGTTCTTCTTTCATTTCCCAGATACGTGACTCGATAACATCCCAGTCAACGATACTAGAAACGTCTGTACCGTGGTACATTACTTGTTCGATTTCAATGTATTCATCTTCAGGTGGTTCCTCACGGTTACCTTTATAACCAGCGTAGTAATTGAAT
>VFQT010002296.1_pt1 | contig 20018 bp, 37 predicted proteins | sample 3512381 | NCBI WGS metagenome assembly VFQT01 (sample SAMN10412376, study PRJNA504923) | tailings metagenome | isolation source: Relicate 2 Philex TSF3 active mining site | place: Philippines: Tuba, Benguet | collected 2017-08-29
ATCAACCCGTTCGCTGGTCCTGTAGGTCAGCCTGTCGGGCCGTCGTCGTTTGCTGGTCCGGGCATGGATATGCAGCTGACAGGTGAAACGGATCCCAACACAGGCCTGCCGATTGCAGCAGTGCGCGATGCCCGTACAGGCGCGATCCGTCGCGTCACGGTGCCTGGTGGTATGTTCGGCACTCCTCCGACATTCGGCGGCGGCGCTCCTGCTGGTCAAATGCCAGGCGCTGGTCCCAGTGTGATGAACCAGCCTTTGCCCGCAGGCGCAGGCGCTGCAGGCCGGGTGCCTGTCGGTCCACCTCCCCCTGTGCCAGAGTACGGCGCTCCGGGCGTATACACCCCCCCGACGGCGGCAGGCGGTGCTGGTGGCATTGAGGCGTCACAGGCGCTGTTCAACCAGACCCGGCAGGCGGCTGCGTCTGCTCCGATGGAAAGGCAGAACAGCAACAAGATCATCCAGCTGGCCGACAAATCACTGACTGGCTCTGCAGCGGGCACGCTGGCGGCTCTCGGTGGTGGCCTCGCAGCAGTGCCGTGGACGGCTGATGAAGTCTCCAACCGGCAGGAACTCGGTCACTACCTGTCACAGCAGACGGCGCAACTCGCAGCTAGTGCAGGCCTCGCAGGCACAGACGCTGCCCGCCACATTGCCGGCGAGATGGCCGGTGACATTACCTGGACGGCTCCGGCAATCAAAAAGACTGCCAGAACCAACCGGGCACTGACGGCAGCCAATGAAATGCTGTATCAGGGTATGGCCATGGCAGCACAGGCCAACCCTCAAGACCGAGAGATCGCCAACAAGTACCGTGACGCCTGGGTGAAACAACTCGGCGTGAATGGCGTGGATGCGATTCGGCTGAGCGACGCCTACAATAACAGAGATCTAGATCCGGATGGCGTCAATGAGATCGTGAAGGAACTCGGCGGCGTCAAGAGCAAACGATTTGCGCAAGTGATGAAGAAGGCCGAAGAACTCAACCGACTGATGGGGCAATGACATGGCAGCGATCGACATTGCCGGCATGAAATCGGCTTTTGGCTACCAGCCAGAGGATGAGGAGGAAGCCAAGCCTGCAGCCCCTGAAACAGGCGTCATTGATGTTCAGGGCATGAAGCAGTATTTCTCTGCTATGCCGGCGAAGGAAAAGCCTGCAGCCGCTATGTTCGGTGTGCAGTTCGCTCCGGAGAAGGCAGCAAAGGTCAGCCAAGCGGCGAAGAAGTTTCTGGCAGAGCAGCCCAGTCTCGGACAGGTCGCTGCCGAAACAGGAGCCGGACTGGCCTCTATGGCAGACGTCGTGGCCGGTATTGTGCCTATGGTGGCTGGCACTGGCGCTTATGCTGTGGGCAGGGCGCTGCAGCAGACGCCAGAAGAAGCGACAAAGCTGCAACAGGCAGTAGAGGCTCCCCTGTCTCAGCCTGTCGGCAAGTTGTTCGGCGTGACTGAACAACCCGGCTACCAGCAGAGTGCGGCCAATCGTCTGATGCAGTTTGTGGGCGAGAACCTGGAAAAGGGCGCGGGCTACATTGCCCAGCAGACAGGGCTCCCCCAGGCTGACGTGCAGAACATGATCAACAGTCTGACGTTTGTCGCACCACAGGCCGTGAAAGGCGCTGCTGGCGCTGTGAAGGGCGGCGTCGAACGTGTGGCTGGTATGGCACCAGAAATCAGCCCAGAAGCCCAAGCGGCGTTTACAGCGGCTCCTGAGGTCGCTGCTCTGCGTCGTGGAGAGATCCCGCCAGAACAGATTGCAACGGCTCCTGCGAGCGTACAGCAGGCTGCAGGCCTGTTGCGAAATGCTGGTGCTGCCCAGACCACGACACCGAACATGGTGCAGGCGGCGATTCAGGCGGCGAGCCCCGAGTTGCAGCAGGTGGTGGCGAACATTCCTGCCAACAAGATCAACATGCCGGTACTGGAACGTCACATTGAGGCAGATACGCTGCCGATTCCCATGCGGCTGACTGAGGGCATGGCCACTCAGGATCCGATCATCATCAGCCGTGAGCAGAACATGCGTGGTCGCAGCCCTGAGCTGGCGCAGCGGTTCAATGAACTGAATGCCGACTTGGTGGAGAACATGGGCGCTATCCGGGACATTGCTGCCCCTGATGTGTTTGTGAACACCAAGAAGGAAAACGCTGCAGCCATCATGGACTCCTATCGGGCGATGGATGATGCGCGACGTGCTGAGATCACACAGGCCTACAAGGCGCTGGAAGATGCCAACGGTGGCCAGTTTCCCATCGACATTCAGGCTGCCATCCAGAATGCAGATGCCAAACTTCGCACGAAGTTGAAGTCAGAGTTTGTGCCTCCTGCCATTGAGCGTCAGTTGGAATCGTTCCGTCAGGGCGCTCCGATGACGTTTGAACAGTTCGAAGCACTCCGGACGAACCTGGCGGCAGAAATCCGCAAAGCAGAGCGTACTGGTGACGGCAATGCAGCGATGGCATCGAGCATGATCCGCGATGCGCTGGAGGAACTGCCATTGTCTGGTCAGGCGAAGGGCCTCAAGGATCTGGCCGACAATGCCAGGAAGCTGGCAAAAGCTCGATTCGACACGATCAAGAAGGATCCAGCCTACAAGGCAGTGCTCGATGAAAAAGTGTCAGACAATGACTTTTTTGACAAATACATCATCAATGGCGTGGACAAGAACATCCAGACCATGATGACCAACCTGTCCGGCGATCCACTGGTGCAGCAGCACCTGATGCGTGGCACCTTGCAGCACCTGTCTGACAAGGCAGGCCTGACGGAACAGGGCGGGACATTCTCCTCAGCCAACTATAACAAGGCCGTCAAGCGGCTGGCCGACACCAATAATCTGGACACCATTTTCACGCCAGAGATTGGCACGCACCTTCGCACGCTAGGCAACGTGGCGCATTACACGACGTACCAGCCCAAAGGCTCCTTTGTGAATAACTCCGGCACCATTGTGCAGGCATTGGCTGAACGTGCGAAGGGCGCTGCCGTGACTGGATTGGATGTGATTGGCGGTAAAACTATCGGTCTTCCAGTCGGGACTGCTATGAGCATGGTGGGCGAAAAAGCCAGGGCGAGGAAGGAAGCACAACAGGCGCTTGCCCCTGCTGCAGGTGTCACAGCACCTCCGACCCCGATCCGTAACATGCTGCCTGGACAGAGGAATCCCTGATGGCCGACAAGCGTACCCGACTTAGCGACATGACGAAGGCTGGCCGGAAGGCTGAGAAGCCTACAGTCATCGGTGCCATCCGAGACCCGCAGTTTGTGCGGGATTTGCTGCAGGGCCTGGGCGAGACAGCGACCCGTGGCATTACGGGTGTGCTGGGCGCTCCTGTGGATATCACCACGATGGCCATGCGTCCGTTCGGCTACTCTGTGCCTGCTGAGCAGGTGGTGGGCGGCTCTGAGTATCTGGGCAAGCAGCTGGAGCGTGCCGGTATGCTGTCTGGCAATCGGAACCAGCTGTCAGAGTTGCTGGCGGGCCTTGTGACTCCGGATCCCCTCGATGTGGCAAAGCTGGGCGCGATGGCTGTTCCAGTGGTCGGGCGTGCCATGCGCCAAGCCCCTCGCGACGAAGCCATGCGTATCGCACAGGCCAATGCTGCCAAGCCAATCAGCGAAGGCGGGCTGGGCCTTCCTCCTGACAATACGGCGATGGATCGAGCCAAGGCGATGGGGTTTAAGGAATCTGGCTATACGGGAACTAACAAGGATTTTCGATCATATGATGTGACTCAGGCCGCCGGTTCTGGTAGCGGCTCAAGAGAAGGTCCACTTGGGGCTTGGCTGACAGATGATCCGAGGGTTGCTCAATCTTTTGCAGAATGGTCATCAAGAGGTCAGGGTGGAGATGTTATTTATCCACTGATGATCCGTGGCAACAAACCTTATGAGCCAACTTCATACACCGAAATCAAAGAAATACTAGATGCTAATACTAGATTTGTTCGTCCTCCATACAGGATGATGCAGGACGAAATAGATTATGAAGCGGCAAAAAAAGCCATCGAAAATAAGGGTGATTATGTTGCGCTGCGTAACACCATGACAGATGCTATCGACAAGCCAATTACGCAATACCTTGTTCCAAATACCTCAAGGCTTCGTTCCCGTTTCGCAGCCTTCGACCCAGCCAGACGTTATGAGTCTGACCTGCTGGGCGCTGCCGATCCTCGCCTGCTCGGAGCCATCGGTCTCGGCACTGCTGGTGCACTTTACAAGACCAATCGCGAACAAGAGAAAGACCGGAAGCGAGAAAAGTAATGGGCGAAAACATCGACCCTGTACAGTACGGAATACTGCTGCAGAAAGTGAACACGATGGAGCAGGAAGTCAGTCAGTTGCGAGCAGACATGCAGCAGTTGCTGGAACTCGCCAATAAAGGGCGAGGTGGTTTCTGGGCTGGCATGACGTTTGTGTCGCTGGTGTCGAGTGGTATCGGGTTTGTGTTGGCATACTTTGGGAAACATTGAACATGACCAAGGCATTCATCATCGCACGATTGAAAGAAGCGTCTACCTGGCGGGCCATCATCGTTCTGTTGATTGCCTGTGGCATTCCCATCGCTCCCCTGCTCGCTGATCGGATCATCGCCATCGGGCTGGCCATCGTCGGACTGATCGGCATCTTCATGCCTGACCAGCTGGGCAAGTCATGAAAGAAAACTTTGGACTGGCCTTTCATGCCCTGCTAAAACATGAGGGCGGTTTTGTGAATCATCCCAAGGATCCCGGCGGGATGACGAACCTAGGTGTCACGAAACGTGCCTGGGAGGATTATGTTGGCCATCCTGTCGATGAAGCGACGATGCGTGCGCTTACACCTGAAACGGTGGAGACGTTCTATCGCGAACGTTATTGGGACGTCGTTGGGGCTGATAGCTTGCCTGGTGGCGTTGATTACTGTGTTTTTGACTGCGCCGTTAATAGTGGGCCTCGTCAAGCTGTCCGATTACTTCAACGGGCGGCGCGGGTGACAGATGATGGCGTTCTCGGGCCTCGCACGCTGGCAGCTGTGCAGGCGATGGATCCCCGGCTGCTAATCAGCCGATATACGGCAGCCAGGCTGGACTTCCTGCAAAAACTCCCAACCTTCACCACGTTCGGCAAAGGCTGGGTGCGTCGTGTGCGCGAGGTGGAAAGCCTCGCGGCGACTCTGGTCTAATCCTCAAGCACTGCCAGGATATCATCCTCGGTCATCACCAACAGGCCAGACCCTGCGATCTGTTGGCCACAGGCGGCAGGATACAGGATCCTGTCCCCTACACTGATCGACAATGGCCTGACACCGGATTCCAGCCTCCTGCCGGGGCCGTGGGCGACGATCTTGCCTTCCAGTGGTCCCTGTGGCTCCCCGGCGACGTAAATGGCTCCTGACGCTTTTATGGGCTCTACGATGACCCTGTCACGGATTGGGCGCAGCATCAGAACGGTACCTCATCGTCATAGACTGGCGGCAAAGCCTTGCCCGGCGGCAGGTCATCTTTCGGACGTGGATCGTTCAGGTATGCCCAGCCGTCCCAGCCACCTTCCTTCAGCGGCACTACATCGAGTTTGAGCATCGGGCCGTTTTTGGTCTGGATGACGGATCCAATGCGCTGATAACGGTGTTTGGTTTCACCCTGGGCATTGGTGTATTGACCGATGGTGGCGGTGACTTCCTTCAAAACTTTACTCATTGGGCTGCTCTCTTTTGTTGTGCGCGCTCTCTGGCTTTACGTCTGGCGCATTCGACGCAAAGGTAATTTTCAACATACTTCTGGGTTGTCTGGCAGTTCTTGCATGGTCTGCCGTGATACCACTTCCTCCCCTCAAATTGTGCTTTCACTCTGTCATCGTTTATCGGTGCTCCGTTTCTCATTGAAATAAATCCTGTTGCTGTCTGATCGTCGGTGTCAGTTGTGCAGCGCGTCGCCTGCGCTCGCCTGCCCACTCCTGCAGCGTGGCTCTCCATTCCTGATGAATGGTCTCGCGAGCCTGGTGCAGGAAGATGCGAGCCATCAAGATGTGATGCTCGCGGGTGTCGGGTGGATTGGCTGTCATTGATCACCTGTATAAATCCAATCGTAAACCTCTGGCCTCATGGCCACATAGGCGTCGTCATATCCACCGTGGCGGTTCGGTCTAGACAACTTGATGTAATGCTCATTCCGAAAAAGCAGCGCCACTGCGCCAGCCTCGAACATCGGCAACATGGCCTTTTCGTCATACGGCAGTCTGCCATAGAACTCTTTAAGCAGCTTGCTTGCCCGCTTTTTTCCATCTTCGTTGAGGATTGGAAAAGGCAGATGATATGAGTCTGCCATGGCGCGTGCTTCGTCAATTGTGAGTGTTTTCATATCGTCACCTTATAATCCTTAAAGACCATGCCTTTACTGGCATCGCCCACTTTGCAGTCCTTCACCCATACGCGTTTACCAGTGGCCTTGTAGGTGCGCCAATGGCCGCGCCTATCGTGCAGCCTGGGGCTTGCGTGCGTTCCTCCCTGCCCTTCGCCTTTTGGCGTTGTCGGGCCGATCTCAACCAGCGTCCAGTCAAACGACATCGGCGGTTTGCCTTTTGCCTGCCGCTTGCGGTTGATGAAGCTGTCCTGCACCGCAGCCCTATACCCGGCTGATGCTTGTGTCAGCCTGATAAGTATGGCAACCACCATGCGGAAATACGGCATGATAACGTCGCGTGAGATTTCTTTGTCCTTCTGGTAATACCTCAGACCATCATCCGTTGCGATGTACACGAACGGCTTAAAAAACAGGTGGGGCTTGTCCAGCGTGCATCCTGCCACCGTGACACTTTTATCGCCTGCCGTCAGCCACAGCGAAAACCGCTTGCCTTCGGTGTCAATGCCTGCCACTCCTACCCGGTCAAATGGCAGGCGCATAAGCACCTCAACCGGCACTTGCTGATCTGCTGTCGGCTCAAGCTGGCCGACGTCAAACCACATCGCCGTATGCGCTTCCGGCGCGAGCTTAGCGGCTGTCTGGATTAGTGGCGTCATGGTCTGGCTTCTCGATTTTTATGGTCTCACATCCCGGATATACCGACTCCATCCATACTGTTCCCGCTTGCGTTCGCAGAATCGTCAGCGTCCAGCCCATGAGCGACGAATCGCCATGGAGAATATCGCGCAGGTGCATATCAATCAAAAATAGTTGGTTTTCAGTTATCATGCGGTTCGTCCTTCAAAGGTTCGCTGATGATGCGACCGCAAATCCTGCAATCGCGGTGGTAGTACCCGTTGTATATCCAGCCTTTCGCGCCGATGTGATTTAATTTATCGCATAGCCACATTCCAAACCTATACAGTAGCGGTTGATTCACGTTAACCACCTATCCCATGCGCCCGTTCGATCGCTCGGGCAAATGCCAGCGCATCATCGTAATTCCACGTCGCAGGCCACGTTGGCTCGATGGCGTGCAATTCTGGTTCCGTCAGCGGCTTGCGGGCTGGTAGTGCGGCGTAGAGTGGGATCAGATCAGTAAACCCCATTTCTTCAAAATATTTTTTACTCCGCGATACATCCCCACCTTGAGACATCCACGCTACCGGCTCCTGCTTCGGCTCGGCCAGTGCTTCGCGCAGAGCAATGATTGCGTAATGTCTTTTTTCAAAAAAACTGCTTTTGACTGAATTATGGTCTAGCGGCGCTATTTCCAGCGCCAATAACGCCATCTCCAAAGCCTCACGCTGCTTGCTCATACTTCCCCCTTTGCTTTGGCGATGGCGGCATTGATCCTGTCAACAATTCCCAGTGGCACGTCGTAGTCAGACCAATAATCAGAACACTCTTTAAGCTCTTTAAGCACCTCCAACAAATCAGGCGCGGCGGCGATCAGACGGGCGTTGGCTTCCAGCGTATGTATGTCAGTGTCACCGCCTACGCTAACTTCTACCGTGAATCTAAACGGTTTTGTGTTTCCACATATACCACCTGTAATTTCTGTTAACGAATCAAAATGCGCAGGATCACGGCGCAAGGCCCACGGCCCCGGTGTGTACTTGCTCATATCTTTCGTCCCATCGTAATGTTTTTGGATGCCCGCACCTTGCTGTTGTCCCAGGTCCAGATCTCGCCATCGTGGCCAAAGCAGACCCAGAGCAGGTTATGCTCTGGGCCGTAGTCAATCACCAGATGTGCCAGTGCTGGGCCTTTCGGCGTGTCCAGCGGCAGCGGCGGGTTAAGTTGCTGAATCATTGAGATCCTCAAGCATCTTGATCACAAGCCCGACAACGTGAGGACCATGCTGGTTGCCAGCGTCCACCAGATTGGATTGAAACAGATGCAGCCACTTCAGCGTTTCAGCACGCTCGACCTGCTGCACCAGGTACGCGAACTCTGACAGATCGTCGATGTACGCTTGCGGAATGTGAATGCTGTCGATATCAGCACTGTCGATGACACCTGACTTGATGGCCAGGTCAATAACTTGTTTTTGATCAATCACAGTAGTTCTCCCTGCACTGGTGAATAGTTAACCCAAGCCCACAACTCAAGCCCCCCACTGTCCAGCGGGGCTCCCCTCCGCAGCGTGGCCACCTCGATGGCCGACAGCCGGAAGCCCGGATCGTGGCGCTTGTGTTCCTCAATGCGTTTGTATGCATCCTCGAAAGCCTCCTCGCGAGTTTTTCCAATGCCCCACACTGTTTTGTATTTCGGTTCAATCACACACAGCATGTGTCAGATCTCCACTGCTGGTGCGCGGTAAAGTGCCCCCAAGCGTGACCAGGCGCTGGCCTGTTCGCGGAGGTGCTGGGTGATCAGTTCGGCAAGAAGTGCGCCCAATTCAGGGCGTGGGATGATGGCGCGCTGGCCGGTATCATCGTGCTTTGTGACCAGTGGCTGGCCATCTTCTGGATTGATCTTGACGGTGTAGTCCACGTCACCAATGGTGATGAAGAACGTGCTGTCAGACTCGCAGTGAACAATTGGCATAATGTGTACCTCAATTCGCTTAATTTGTCTGGTGCCGGCTGTGGGACTTGAACTCACGACCTGCTGATTACAAGTCAGCTGCTCTACCAACTGAGCTAAGCCGGCAAGTGCTGGTTTGTTTCTGGTCGATCCCAGCAAACGACAATCCCGCTTTAGGCGGGAAGATTACAGTCTAGTAATATCCTGTTCCCTTTGCAACTGACGGAACAGCAGTTCCTTTGCATCGTGCAGTGCCTGCTCAACTTCCTGCAGGTGCTTTTCCAGCATGAAAAGTTGATTGCGCTGCAGCGACCGATAACTGTCAGTGCAGGCATGGCTGATCTGGCAAAGCGCGGTTTCCATGCGTGTTTCAAATTTCATGGGCGTGGCCTCATACGCCAGGCCGTCATTGCCATTTTGGCCGATGATATCCTGGCGCTGTTCTTCCTGTGTGCTGCACAGACCCTGACACTCTCCGACAGGGTATGAGCAGTATTCAATTGGGCAGTATCGTTTCACTTGATCAACTTCTGCTGCAGTGCGGAAACCTTTGCCTCAACCTCTGCGAGGAATTTGCGGATCTCGCTGGCGAGGTCGGCAATGTAGGCATCATCACGGTCGACCCGTTTGATGTACAGCTGCAGCCCCTCCGGCATCCGTGGATCAAAGCATACAAAGTCGCACCATTGTCTGCCAGCGCAGGCCATCTGCCACTGCATCTGGGTGATGTACTTGCCCGGTATCTTATCGTCCAGCAGTGTTTCGATCATGGTGGCCGTCGATGGGCACTTGATCTCGATCAGGCCGTCATCGCCCACAAGGCCGTCAGGAGAGGCACCAGAGTCGCTGATCTCCGGGTGCAGCACCAAGCCACACTCCTCAACCAGCACACCTGTGGCGTTCTCGTAGGCGGCTCTGGCGAAGGGCTCCTGATCGGTACCCCACTGCATGGCAGCATTCGTGTATGACTCTGTGGGCTGGCCAGTGAATCTCTCCACCACCAGCTGCGCGAGGTAGTTCTCGCGGCTGGCACTGTAGCCCGATTTCGTGCGGGCGATGACGTCAGCCACCTTGCTGGCCGTCACTTTGCCCAGGCGCTGCGCGAACCACTCGCTGGTGCGTTGTTGGTCGGTCATTGTGCTTTCTCCTTTTTGGCGCGTTCAACACGCACTTTCTTTGCCTCGATGATACGGGTCTGCCAGGTCTGATTGCCTTTGCAGAGGTCATAAGCCTCTTTGTAGATGCGCTGCAGTTCCTCGCTGGACGGCGCAGACTCAATGGCCGACACATAGTCCAGCAGCTGGCTCTCGTCGACTGCAGCCTGTTTGGCAGGCCGGCTGGCGGCATTGCCGTCGTCGTCCTCTTGCGCGATGCCGGCAAAGGCAGCCAGAGCATACCGGCGCAGGTACGTCGTCGCGGATCCGATGCCCTGACTGTCGAGTTTGCTGGCCGGGGCGCTGGCGATGTCGCGGATCCATTGGCCACTACGGTGCATCAGCAGGCTGGTCACTGACACGATGCCCCCGTCATAGGAGGGCGACTGGACCACTGACAGGCCGTGGCGAGAGAACACCGGGCGAACGGTGTTGATGATCTCAGCCAGGTCTGCGTACTTTGACCTGAAGTGTGGGTTGGCGCTGTTCTTCACAGCGTTCTCAATCTCACCCTGGGCGAGGGCGAGTGCGGTGGCAAGCTGGTCAATGGTGTCACTCATCTGCATGGGAATCGTCCTCGATGGCAATAGTGGGAAGTCTGGCAGGCCACTGAGACAGGTTGAGTCTCGGTTGCCGGCTGGCGACAAGGCTGGCGTCAATGCGGTTGAGCATTCGGATCCAGTGCCGGACGTCCAGTTCTGGATATCGGCGGCAGGCCAATTGCGTATATTTGCGTGCGACTTTGACCTGACGGTGTGTGCGACAACTCGCACAGACGGCGGTCAACTTTACTTCGATGGGTGTCACAGGAAGGCCCCCCAGGCGAGGAGGGCACCGAAAGCTGCGCCGGTGGCGGCGAGGGCAAGGAACTCAATAACTTTGTGCTGCATGGTCATTCTCCGTAATAGACCCCGGCTGGGGCATGAACACAGTATTACCGAACGGTTATGGGATTGCAAGGGTTGAATTAAATCTTTTTGCGTATCGCCATTTTTCTCTCTATCGTCTAGTATCAGGTTTCCACTCACAGGAGGCATCATGGAGAAGAGACGACACAAGGCCCTGACCACTGGTCAAAAGAGCTACATGGGAACCCCATGCAAAACATGTGGGGAAACAAAGCGTAATACTCTGTCGACGGCATGTTTGGCCTGCGCCAGGCGTCACAATCGCGAATACAGGGCAAAGCTGCGGGCAGTGTTTCAACAGGCACAGGCGTCAGCTGGTGCATCAATGATCAACAAGGAAGATGCAACATGCTGAAATTTAACCCAAGTTACAGAACGAAGATCTATCTTTCAAAAGCAGGATATTTGGTAATAGAGCAAGAAGATTGGGCGGGACAAGAGCAATCAGTACATTTGAGCCCAGAGCAATCGCAGCTGCTGTACAACTTTTTGGAGGATTCCATCGAAACGCAAGATAAGGTGTGGACTTCCCTAATTGAGGGCTCAGATGAAACTGAAAGCGAGAGTTGATGCAGAAAGAAAAAGCCCCTGAGAGTGCGAATCCCAAGGGCTTCTGTGCGTTCAGATCAAGACAGAGACAGAGGTATTTTAGCATGTCCACAAAAGCGTTCAAGGCGTTGCCCTGGTTTCGCCTATACCATGAGTTCGCCACAGATCACAAAATTCAGATGCTGTCGGAGGCTGATCAGAGGCGATACATCATGCTTCTGTGCCTCCGTTGCGGTAACGGCAATGTAACGTTTCATGATGACCTGATAGCGTTCTCTTTGCGTATCAGTCTGGAAGAATGGGAAACAACGAAAAACCGTTTCATCGAAGCAAAGTTTATCGACAAGAACAATAAAATTCTGAACTGGGAAAAACGCCAGTATCACTCAGACTCAAGCACGCCAAGGGTTAGAGACTACAGGCAACGAAAGAAACAGGCATGTAACGTTTCAGTAACGGCAGGAAACAATCATGAAAACGTTTCTGTAACGGTACCAGATACAGATACAGAATCAGAATTTATAGTACCTACGGTACTTGTGGACTTGCCGTCCACGCCAAAAGGACCACGCATTCCGTATCAGCAGATCATCGAAACATACAACGAAGTTTGCGTCCCCAAAGGTCGACCGGCTGCACGACGCAACAACCCGAAGCGGCAAGCGCGGATCCGCAGCCTGTGGAACGAATCCGACAAGGTCAGGTCGCTGGACTGGTGGCGAAGTTATTTCGACAAGGCCATGACGGTCGATTACATCGTCAAAGGATTTATTACTCGGGATGGCTCGCTGTGGAACGGAGCCGATCTAGACTACCTGCTGCAGGACAAGGTAATAACGAAAATCGTAGAGGGCACCTATGACCATGCACAGCGTTGAACTGGAACAAGCTGTCATCGGTGGACTGCTAATCGACCCCGACCAATACCCTGACGTATGCGTCCATTTGACGCCAGATTCGTTTGTGGGACGTTTTGAGAGGGAGGCCTATACCACCATAGCCACCCTATGGGAGAAAGGCGCTAGAATCGATTTCCTGACGGTCGCAGACGAATGCGAGAAAAGTCATCCGACCGGCGAGTGGTTGATCTACCTGGCCAACCTCCAAAAGAACACCCCCAGCGCGGCGAACGTGGTCAGCTATGCCAAGGGCGTCGCGGAGATTGCCTACCTGCGAAAGATGTACGCTATCGGCGCAGACCTGTGCCGGGCAGCAATGGGACCGGGCGACGTGCCCACCAGGACGGCAGCGGCGCAGACGGCACTGAGCGATGCACTGGCGATTGACACGCACACAGAGCCTGTCGACACGAAAAAAGCCTTGCAGGACTGGTATGAGAGCTTGAGCCGTGACCGTGGCGCTGGCGGTCTGACGTCTGGATTCATGGATCTGGACATACTGACAACCGGGTTTCATCCTGGCGAACTCGTCATCCTCGCTGCTCGACCCGGTGTCGGCAAAACAGTGCTGGCGCTGCAGATTGCGGCAAATGCCATTCTGGCGGGCAGGTCGGTGATGTTTTTCTCGCTGGAAATGCAGACAAGCGAATTGATCAGCCGACTGGCAGCCTGTCAGACTGGCGTGTCGCACCATGCGATTAAGACCGGCGACCTGAACAGCCGGCAGTGGATCCAGCTGGGCGACTTTGCCACCGAAACGGCAGAGCGTCGCCTGTACATCAGCGACAAGCCTGACCAGCACATCAGTGCCATCCGGGCGCAGGCACGCAGTCAGAAGAACCGGACGGGGCTGGATCTGGTCATTGTGGACTATCTGCAGCTGGCACACGGTGACGGCGAGACCGACACAGTGCGCGTCGGTGCTGTCAGCCGTGGCCTGAAAGCGTTGGCGAAGGAGCTTAACTGTCCGGTGCTGGCGCTGTCCCAGTTCAGCCGATCAGTGGAGCAGCGTGCGGATGGCCGACCCCGGCTGAGTGACCTGCGATCCTCTGGCCAGATTGAACAGGATGCCGACCTGGTGATGTTCCTGCACAGGGCTGGCGAGCGCAACACAGAGCTGATCGTCGAGAAGAACAGGCATGGCCGGACGGGACATCTATGGCTGGAACCGATGTTCCACGAAATGAAGTTTATTCCGGGCGTGGAACCTTTGCAGGAAGCCGTGAAACCATCGAAAGGGCTGGAGTGGTGATGGACAGGAACATTGCCCGTGAGGCACTGAAAGAAGCCCGCAAGACCCTGCGACGCAAGCCGTCAGGGTATGAGGCAAACGATGACTGGTTTGAGGACCGATATCATGAGACGCGCAGCGAAAAGAGACGCGAACCACGTCGAGATCGTCGCAGCCCTGAGGAAAGCTGGCGCGACGGTCGTTGACCTGGGCGCAGTCGGGCATGGTGTGCCTGACCTGCTGATCGGGCATCGAGGCAGGACCATGCTGATGGAGATCAAGGACGGCGACAAGCCTCCCAGCCACAGACACCTGACTCCGGACCAGGAAAAGTTCTTTGCAGCGTGGCAGGGTGGGACTCTGGCAGTTGTGGATAGCGTGGACGCTGCACTCCGGATGCTGGGTTTACTTAATCACTGAACGGTAATACAGTATAAGCGAGTGATAATGAGGACTGACGATGACAGCAGTGGACGAAGCAATTGCGAAGGCCGGCAGCCAGAAAGCACTGGCCGACAGTCTGGGCGTGACCCAGCCGGTGATAGCCCACTGGCGCAAACGGGGCTGGTGTCCAGTGAAGCGAGCCCGGCAGATCAGCGAGATCTACGGGATACCCTGGGCGAACCTGCTCAAGCCGGAACTGCGAGCCGTCCTGTGAGAAAGGTCGACCTGCTCCGGCAAATACACGGCGAATACCACTGGATGACAGCTGTGGACAAGTTCCGGCTGACCCGGTGGCTCGACAAGGTTTGGCAGGCAGCCTACGAGGCAGGCCGGCGGGATGAGCGCAAGATCCGCGAAGTGGTTGAGGAATGGGAATGAGCCCGGAGGAAGCGGCAGAGACTATCCGCGAGCTTGCCCCACGATACGGCGAGGCGAAGGCGCAGCGGGTGTATCTGGAGGAGTTCAGGCGGGCGAAGAAAGCCCTGCTGATGAAGGATTCCCTGCTGTTGGGCGAAAAGGCGGTCAATGCCCAGGAGCGAGAGGCGCTGGCGGATCCGGAGTATCTGCAGCTGCTGAAAGGGCTGGCCGTCGCCATCGAGCAAGAGGAGAGCCTGCGCTGGCAGCTGGAAGCGGCGAGGCTGGAGATTGATATCTGGCGAACCCGGCAGGCGAGTGAGCGCCTGTTGATACGGTCACATGAGTGACGTTGACAAGGCTGGCCTGTGGGCCACACTATCAGCGGTTAAGCTGTAGAGATTTTGGGGCCTGTGCCCCTCTTTTCTGGGATGACCTATGCACACCGAAGCTGCTGACTTTGTAGCGCACCTCCTGCACACCTCAACGGTGACGCACCTGATGCACTGGTCTACTGGCAGCTATGCCCAGCACAAAGCACTGCAAAAGTACTACGAGGGCATAGTTGACCTGGCTGACCAGTACGCTGAGGCGTACATGGGCCGGTACGAGAAGCTGACAGAGTTCAGCGCAGAATGTCACCTGAGCAAAGATCCCATCGCCTACCTGCAGGGCGTCCAGCAGTTCGTCGTCGACGCCAGGGAGCACCTGCCGGACGACACGGAACTGCAGAACATAATTGACGAGATCGCAGATCTGATCAATTCCACGATATATAAACTCAAATACCTGAAGTGAGGTGATCCATGTACGGTCAAGGCAATAAGGCATCCATGCCTAAAGGCGCAGCCAACGGTCAGAAGAACGGCGACAAGAAGCCTATGCCCAAGGGCAACGGCGACATGAAGAAAAACGGCGGCATGTGCTACACGCACGACCGGAAGTCAGGCCAGAAGTGAGCACCTGCAACAGCTGCCGGTGGTGGTCTGAAATGGGACTCGCTGGCCAGTGCCGGCGATATCCACAGGTTATCACCAAGGCTGGTAATGATTGGTGCGGCGAGCACTCCCCCGCACTGACTGCAGGCCTGCCAATCCTCGACATGATGACCGAGGGACTGGACAGACTGAAAGACGCTGGTGACTACCCGAAGAAGCGCGGCCGCAGGCCGAGGATAGACCATGAAGCCACTTCGTGACCTAATTTTGATTAAGCCCCTGATCCGCAAGCTGTCCGAGATTATCGAGGTCAGCAATCGCGAGCGTTTCAATGACGGCGAGGTTGTCAGCGTTGGGCCTGACGTCCACGAGGTCAAGCGTGGCGACCGGGTGCGGTACGGGAACGGCGATTACCTGGACTACGACCAGATCACTATCAACGGCGAGAAGTACCAGGTCATCCGCGAGGTGGACGTGGCTGCAGTGGTGGAGGCGTAATGGCAACGAAGAAGGCTGAGAAACCCATTCCCAAGACGACTGCCGGCAAGGGCGCGAACTATCGCAAGACTGAGCAGGGCGCTGGCATGACCCAGAAGGGCGTCGAAGCCTATCGGAAGGCCAACCCAGGCAGCAAGCTGCAGACGGCGGTGACGGAGAAGAACCCAACGGGAGCCCGGAAGGCCAGACAGGAATCCTACTGCGCGAGATCCGAAGGCCAGATGAAGATGCATCCTGAGGCTGCGAAGGATCCCAACAGCCGGCTCCGGCAAGCCCGCAAGCGGTGGAACTGCAAATGACCTACACGAAGCCCCAGGTACGCGAACGTATCAAGGCCAAGGTGATGGCGAGCGATAAGGGCGGCAAGCCTGGGCAGTGGTCAGCCCGCAAAGCGCAGATTGTGGCGCAGGAATACAAAGAGGCTGGCGGCGGCTATACTGGCAAGAAAACAGAGGGCCAGAAGTCTCTGTCGAAGTGGACAGCTGAGGAGTGGAGCACTAAGTCTGGCAAGCCCAGCACTCAAGGTCCGAAGGCCACTGGCGAGCGTTACCTGCCGAAGAAAGCCCGCGAGGCCTTGACTCCGCAGGAATATGGGGCTACCACAAGGGCTAAGCGGGAAGCAACTCGCGAAGGCAAGCAGTTCAGTAAACAGCCGGCGGCGATTGCAAAGAAAACCGCCAAACATAGAGGATGAGGACATGGCAAACAGCATTGCGATCGGCGTGGCATACAAAGATCAAGAGATTTCAGGCGGTACGGTGGACAATTCCGTCATCGGTGGGACGACGGCAGCAGCCGGTACGTTCACGACCCTGACGGCATCGAGCAATTTGGTGGTGAAGGTCAGCACAGTGGCTGCGACTGGATCCAGCAACACTGACGCAGCGGCGTTGAGTGGTGGATTCAACGTGGTGTCTGCTGCTGACGGCACGAAGGGCGTCATCCTGGCTGCCCCTGTCGCTGGGACGGTCGTCATCGTCAAAAACACTGTCGCGGCTATCCTCAAGATTTACCCGAACAGCGGCGCAGCCATCAACGGACTGACGGCAACGACCGGATCTTACAACATCGCAGCCAGCACCAGCACGATTCTGGTCGCCCAGTCTGCCACTCAGTGGTACAGCATCCCGTTGCTGGCATCTTGATGATGGACGGTGCCGGGCTACAATCCGGCACTGTATAATGGTATGGTAATGACCAGAGACCAGTTGCATCAGCGGATGCGCGAGCTCGAACTTCAGGCCGAGAACATCAGAGCCAGTCTGTATCAGGTGGTCGGCGCAATTGCTGACTGCCAGTGGTGGATAGACAAGCTACAGGAGCAGGGCAATGCCTCTCAAGCACAGCAAGACGGACAAAGCGTTCCGCGAGAACATCAAGGCTGAGGTTAAGGCAGGCAAGCCCGTCAAACAGGCCGTGGCCATCGCCTATGACGTCAAGCGCAAAGCTGCTAAGGGCAAGAAGTAATGCCAGCCGGCAGGCCGACCGACTATGACCCTGCGTTCTGTGAGGACGTTATCCGTCTGGGCAGGCAGGGCAAAAGCGTGGAACAGATTGCCTATCGTCTGTTCGTTTCGGTGTCCACGATGTACAAGTGGCGCGACGAGCATCCCGAATTTTCGGAGGCCTTAACGGCTGCGAAGGAATATGAGCAAGCGTACTGGGAAGATCTCGCAGACAGTCACATCGTCGAGACGAAGGAAGGCCCCAGGCTCAACGCTACTATCTGGTCACGCTCGATGGCTGCACGATTCCCAAAAAAGTACCGCGAGCAGGTCAAGCAGGAGATCACTGGCGCGAACGACGCTCCCCTGCTGCAGGGCATCAATGTGACTTTCGTGAAGCCCGATGGCAACGGTCAAGGCTGAATTCCCCGACAAGCTGCAATGCCTATTCCAGCCAGCCCGGTACAAAGTGCTGTATGGCGGGCGTGGTGGTGCCAAATCATGGGGCGTGGCCAGGGCTCTGTTAATACTGGCGGCAGGGAAGCCTCTCCGGGTGCTGTGTGCCAGAGAATTTCAGGTCAGCATGAAGGACTCAGTGCACAAGCTGCTGTCCGACCAGATCGATAACCTGGGCCTGTCAGCCTTCTACGAACTGACACAGAACGCCATCCGCGGGAAGAACGGCAGCGAGTTTTCCTTCGTCGGTCTCCGTAACAACACGGCAAGCCTCAAGAGCATCGAGGGTGTGGACGTGTGCTGGGTGGAGGAAGCCCAGACGGTCAGCCGGAACAGCTGGAACATTCTGATTCCCACCATCCGGAAGGAAGGCAGCGAGATCTGGATTACCTTTAACCCGGATCTGGAGACCGACGAGACCTACCAGCGGTTTGTGCTGCATCCGCCAGCTGATGCCAAGGTGGTCAAAGTAAACTGGTCGGACAATCCGTGGTTTCCCGAGACCCTGCGCCAGGAGAAGGATGCTCTCAAAGAGCGTGACGTCCATCAGTACAACCAAGTCTGGGAAGGCCTGTGCCGGCAGACAGTGGACGGTGCCATATTCGCGCAGGAGATGCAGAAGGCTGAACTCGATGGCCGGATCACCAAAGTGCCCTACGACCCGACGAAGCCTGTCCATGCGGTGTTTGACCTAGGCTGGTCTGACAGCACCAGTATCTGGTTCGTCCAGTTTATCGGCATGGAGACCCGGCTGATCCGGTATCTGGAGGACAGCCAAAAGACCATGACCCACTACCTGCACCAGCTGCAGACGTTTGGTTATGTATATGACACCCTGTGGCTTCCCCATGATGCCGAGAACAAGACGCTGGCGGCTGGCGGGCGGAGCATTGAGGAGATCGTCAGGGCAGCGGGATTCAAGACCCGGATCTTGCCGAAGGTGCCGGTGCTGGATTCCATCAACGCAGCCCGGACGTCGTTCTACAATTACTGGTTTGATCGCGAACACTGTGCGGATGGCTTGCAGTGCCTCCGGCATTACCGCTACGAGGTGGATCCCGACACTGGCCAGTTCAGCAAAACCCCATTACATGATCAATACTCACATGGGGCTGACGCTTTCCGCTATATTGCCCTAATGATTCGAGAACCTGCCCCTAGACGGCGGCAACAGGCACAACCGCTGCAGGCGGGAGGGTGGATGTCATGAGTGATTATCAGGATAACGGTCCGGACGAAAGGATCCACGAAGCGATCAAGTTCTGGCGCTTTGTGAACGATGCCGATGCGATGAACCGGGCTGAAGCCCTGTCGGACGTCAAGTTTGCTGCCGGCGACCAGTGGCCAGTCGAGATTCAGAACAGCCGGAACCTGGAAGCCAGACCCTGTTTGACGATCAACAAGATCGACGCCTACATCCGGCAGGTCTGCAACCAGCAGCGGCAGCAGCGTCCCAGGATCAAGGTGCATCCTGCCAGTGGGCAAGCTGACTACAAGATCGCGGAAGTCATCCAGGGCATCGTCCGGCACATTGAGGCGAACTCCAATGCCGACACAGCCTATGACACAGCCTTTGAGTCTGCCGTCCGGATGGGCTGGGGCTACTGGCGGGTGACGACAAACTATGTGCGCGAGGATTCCTTTGATCAGGAGATCTTCATTGAGCCCATAGAGTCAGCATTTACTGTCTACTTTGACCCCAACAGCACGATGCCGGACGGCTCCGACGCAGAGCGTGTGCTGATCACCTCTGTGATGGCCAAGGCGGTATTCCGCGAGCAGTACCCTGACGCCAATGACGGTGCAAACTTTACCGAACGCAGCACTGGCGACAGCAACGCAGCCTGGGTGACCAAAGAGGACATTCGGATCGCAGAGTATTTCACCATCGAACGTGAGAAGGCCAAACTGTACCTGCTCTCTGACGGCAGTACGATGTTCGCTGAGGGCGATGACTTTGAGCAGCGGGTGGCTATGGCAGGGCTGACAGTGGTCAGCAAGCGCGACAGTTATCGTCGGGTGTGCAAGTGGATCAAATGCACAGCGATGGAGGTGCTGGAGGAGCGCATATGGCCGGGACGGTATATCCCCATTGTGCCGGTGTACGGTGCCCAGGTGATCGTAGACGGCAATCGCAAGCGGTTTGGCCTGGTACGCTTTGCCAAGGATCCGCAGCGGATGTACAACTTCTGGCGCACCAGCATGACCGAATCGGTCGCACTGGCACCAAAAGC
>VFQT010002297.1_pt1 | contig 20017 bp, 20 predicted proteins | sample 3512381 | NCBI WGS metagenome assembly VFQT01 (sample SAMN10412376, study PRJNA504923) | tailings metagenome | isolation source: Relicate 2 Philex TSF3 active mining site | place: Philippines: Tuba, Benguet | collected 2017-08-29
CCCCGTTTCTCCCGCTAAGCGGGAGAAACGGGGGTGGGGGTGTCAGCGGAGGCGGGGGCGGGGCTCGGCTGCACGGCCAGCAGCTCCACCAGCGTGACCAGGCCCGCCGTCAGCGCGATCGTCCAGAGGACAGCCGAGACGGACATGACGTCGGCGGTCATCACGATGATGACGCCGACGGCGTAGACGACCCAGCGGATCCAGCGGATGGAACCGGTGAGGCACCCCTGGAGCCCGGCCGGCATCCGGCCGCTGATCTGGCTGAGCCCACGGCTGACGTGCCCGCGCAGAGATCGCGCCGACGACGTCCGACCGCTGAGCCAGCCGGCCACGATGATCGCCAGGCCGAGCAGACCCAGAGCCTTGGTGCCGGCCATCAGGTAGGTGAACAGGGTGTTCCAGAAGACCGTCGACGCCGGCTCGAACACCGTGCCCGCGAGCTGGTCGACGAACACGCCCTCGCCCGCCATCAGCCCCTGCCACACCACGACCGCCGACACGATCAGCACCACGCCGGTGGCAACCACGGTGCGGGATCGACGTCTGGCGAGGGCGATCGACAGGGCGAACAAGGCCGCGATCAGCACCGGGAACCATTCGAGGACGGGTGACGTGAGGCTGTAGATCGTCCGAATCTGCGCAAGGGCCGGCGACTCCGCGAGGACGATCGTGCGGTCCGTCTCGGGGATCGTGATGTTTGCCGCCGCGGTGATGCCCTCGTTGACGAGGAACTGCTGCACGTCGCCGAGCAGGCTGCTGATGTCGAGGACGATGGTGTCTCCCTCGAGCCGCACCGTGCCGTTGGTCTCGCCGGACAGGATCGCGACGAGTCCGCGCTGGAGTTCGGTGTTCAGCGTGATCCACAGTTTCTGGAAAGCCTCGGACGCGATGAAGCGGTCGATGAGCGCGGTGATCGCGCTGTTGATGCCGGCGGAGATGGGACCGGACAGCTCCTGCACGATCGGACGGTCCGGGAACAGCCCGCTCAGCAGGCCGTCGACCTGCTTCTCGGTGTCGACCCGCTCGAGGACGGCGTCGCTGATCGCCTGGGCCACGGCCTCCTGCACCTGCGGTGACGAGGCGAGCGGCCCGACCGTCTCGATGTAGCGGCCTGAGTCGATGACGGTGCGGTGGCCCCAGTGACCCACCACTGCTGGAATCGTGAGGATGACAGCAAGGATGAACACGATCAGGGAGGCGACGGACCGCGCACCCCAGCGCTTGCTCTCATTCATGGACACGGTCTCCTCCTGTGCTGCTGACGCGGGCTGACGTCAGACGGACGTCTGGACTCTACGGGGCCGGTACCGCAGGTACCACAAGGCCGCCGAAATCAGCCCGATCCCCGTGACGGCATAGAGCACGGGAGCCTGCCCGTTGGTGGGCGAGACGACGGCCATGACCACGATTCCGGCGACGAGGGACACGTTGACGATCATGTCGAACAGGGTGAACACGCGTCCGAGGTGATCGTCAGGGATGTCCCTCTGGACCGTGGTGTCGGAGCAGACCTTCACGGCCTGCCCGGACAGCCCGATGCTCACAGCGCCGACGAGCAGGATCGGGAACGACGGCGTCAGGGCACCTGCGATGACGCAGCCGATCCCGACGATTCCCGCCTGGAGCATCACCGCTGCGGACCAGCGCACCACGTCCCAGCGTCGGCTGGCCCAGGGAGTCAGCAGGGCACCGGTCAGGGCTCCGAGAGCCGCCGCTCCCGTGAGCAGGCCGAAGTCGCGCAGGGCTGCGTCGGCATCCTCCGCGGGATGGAAGGTGACGCGCACGAGCAGCAGGCCGGCGGCGGTCAGCAGACCGAACGACACCCGGTTCACCGCCACGACGCCCACGGCGCGTGCTGCCTGGCTGTGCGCGACCAGCACGCGGATCCCGTCGACGAGGCCGATGGTGATCCCGCGCACGGTGTCGCCCGGACGTGCGCCGTCGGGGCCGAGTCGATCACGTGCGATCGTCAAGGCCAGCGCACCGGCACCGGCGTAGGCGATTCCTGCGGTGCCGAGCACGAGCATGCTGCCGGTGTCGCCTCCGCCGAGCGCTCCGCGCAGCACGATGCCGACCCCGGCACCGATGGCCGCCATGATCGTGCCGGACGTCGGCGTCAGGGCGTTGGCGGTGACGAGGTTCGGACCCTGCACCACATGGGGCAGCGAGGCCGACAGTCCCGCGAGCACGAACCGGCCGACCCCGAGGACGACGAGGACGGCGACGCCCAGCAGCGGTCCGTCATTGGTGGCCGCCACGAGCAGCACGATCGGTGTCACGAGAACTGCCTTGAACAGGTTCGCGCGCACCAGCACGTTGCGCCGCCGCCAGCGGTCGAGGAGCACCCCGGCGAAGGGGCCGACGATGGAGTAGGGCAGCAGGAGGATGGCGAACGCCGCCGCGACCTTGACCGCATCAGGCTGACGCTCGGGCGAGAAGAGGACGAAGGTCGCGAGGGCCGCCTGCAGCAGACCGTCACCGAACTGCCCCACAAGCCGTACGGCGTACAGCTGCCGGAAGTCGCGGGTGCGCACCAGGGCCCGCAGCGCGGGCAGCGCCACCATGGAGGCGAACGTACACTCGCCGCATGGCCGCGCCCCGAAAGTCCGCGATCCGCGGCACTATCGCGCGCGGCGCACCCGCCCCACGCAGGTCAGGGCGCAGCGGCGGCGAGCCGGTCGGCGAACCGGAGCCCGTCGCGCACCCCGATCGACCGCGCTCTGTCGTCGACCGGGCCCTGGACCGCCGAGCCGCCCTGCGCCGGCTGTTCAGCGGGGGGATGCTCGACTCGGACCTGTGCGATGCCGATCCCTACCTCCTCAAGGCAGCCCGCTTCCATGGCGAGGAGGCGGGAGCTGCGTGCCCCGCCTGCCGTGACGAGGGCCTGGTCACCGTCACGTACGTCTACGGCGACGAGCTCGGCCCCTACTCCGGGCGCATCCGCAAGGCCGAGGACCTCCCCCGGATGGCCTTCGAGTTCGGACGCTTCAGCGTCTACGTCGTGGAGGTGTGCCAGAACTGCCACTGGAACTTCCTGCTGCGCACCTACGTCCTGGGCGACGGCGTGCCGCGAAGGGCGTTGCCCACTCCTCGTGATCTCCTTGACTAGTCCCGTCTCCGCGGGCTGACCACCCGCGGCTTCCCCCGAGACTCGAGGAAGGCCCGTGCCCGAGAACAGCCGACGCCCGCCTGCCAAGGCGTCGTCGCGCGGCAGCGGCTCCTCCCGGGCGAAGCGCCCGCCGGCCAGGCAGAAGAGGCACTGGCTGCGGTGGCTCATCGTGATCGCCCTGCTGCTGATCGGCCTGGGCATCGGCATCTTCATCCTGCTGCTGGCTCGCACCACCGTCCCGTCGCCGAACGAGGTCGTCACCCGCGAGGCGACCATCGTCTACTGGGCGGACGGCCGCAACGAGATCGGACGACTCGGAGAGTCGACACGTCGGTCCGTCGACCTCGAGACGGTGCCGATGCCCGTGCAGCAGGCGATCCTCGCGGCGGAGGACCGCGACTTCTACGAGCACGGGGGCATCTCGCCCGTCGGCATCGTGCGCTCGCTGTGGAACAACGTCACGGGTGGCTCGACCCAGGGTGGGTCCACGATCACGCAGCAGTACGCCAAGAACGCCTTCCTGACGCAGGAGCGCTCATGGGAGCGCAAGATCCGCGAGGTCCTGCTCGCGACCAAGCTCGAGACGCTCGTGTCCAAGGACGAGATCCTCGAGAACTACCTCAACACCATCTACTTCGGTCGCGGAGCGGACGGGATCGAAGCCGCGGCCATCGCCTACTTCGGAGTCCCTGCGAGCGAGCTCACGCTCGAGCAGGGTGCTGTGCTCGCTGCCGTCATCAAGTCGCCGAGCGACATGGCGGAGGAGGACGGACTCGAGCGCCTGCGTGGCCGCTGGGAGTACGTGCTCGACGGCATGGTGGAGCGGGGATGGATCACGCAGCGGGAGCGGAATCGCGCTGAGTTCCCGGAGATCGCGGAGGCGAAGGCCAAGAACCGGCTCGGCGGACAGACCGGGTTCCTGCTCACGATGGTGGAGAGCGAGCTGATCTCCCTCGGCTTCGACGAGACCGAGATCCAGCGCGGCGGCCTGCGGATCACGTCGACCTTCGATCGCAAGGCCCAGCGCGGTGCCCAGACGGCCGTGCGCAAGGCCGGACCCACGAGCGGGACCGATGGGCTGCGCATCGGACTGGCGTCCGTTCGCCCGGGCACGGGCGAGATCGTCGCGATCTACGGCGGCACCGACTTCATCACCGACCAGATCAACAATGCGACGCGGCAGTTTGCTCAGGCGGGATCCACCTTCAAGCCGTTCGCACTCACGGCGGGAACGGAGCAGGGCATTCCGCTGAGCTCGATCTGGAACGGCGACTCCCCTGCAACAGTCAACGGCTACACGTTCAGCAACTACGGCGACAAGTCGTACGGCCCCGTCACGCTGCTGCAGGCGACCGAGGACAGCATCAACTCGGCCTACGTCGAGATGGAGGCCGATGTCGGCGTCGAGGAGGTGGCCGACGCGGCCGTGCGCGCCGGTGTCCCCGCCGACACCCCGGGCATGGACCTCGACGCCCTCGACCTGACCTTCGTCCTCGGCACGGCGTCACCGTCTGCGGTCAACATGGCCAATGCCTACGCGACCTTCGCCGCACAGGGCACGCGTGCCTCGACGTACGTCGTCACCCGGGTGGTCGGGCCCAACGACGGGCTGCTCTACGAGGTGGCGCCCCAGACGCAGTCGGTGTTCGAGCCCGACGTTGCGAACACCGTGACGTACGCCCTGAACCGGGTCGTGACCGATGGCACGGGCACGACGGCTCGGGCGCTCGGGCGTCCGGCAGCGGCGAAGACGGGCACCACGGACGACAACAAGTCGGCGTGGTTCGTCGGATACACCCCGCAGTTGGCGACGGCCGTGTTCATGGCCAAGGAGGACGCCGACGGCATGCCGATCTCGATGGCCGGCACCGGTGGCCTCACGTCGGTCACCGGCGGATCCTTCCCGGCGGCCATCTGGACCCTGTTCATGGAGCGCGCCCTCGAGGGGGAGCCCGTCGTGGAGTTCCCGGCGCCTCCGGACGGCACGGCGGTGCCTGACAACTGCCCGACGTCGATCGCCTCGGAGGACGAGGAGGTTCCGGTGGGCTGCCCGACCCCTGAGGTGATCCCCGAGTTCACGAACGAGGTCACCGACGAGTTCGGCACGCCGACGCCGATCCCGACGGACGAGTTCGGCGCGCCCATCGACCCGAATGCGGTGCCGACGGATGCGCCGGTGACCCCTGAGCCGAGCCTGAGCCAGTCCCCCGACGTGTCGGTGTTCGATCCCACCCCGGCGCCCGCGGGGGGCGATGTGTTCGCGCCCGAGCCGACCGACGAGGCTGGCGTTCCGTGAGTCGCCCCGAGCCCGTCGTGCTGCCTTCGACCGACGACCCGGTCGTGCGCGAGTCGACGGAGGTCATCGGCGGGGCTCCCGGTCGCTGGGCACGCATCGGTGGCTCGTGGTGGACGCCGATCAGGGTGCTGATCGTGATGGCTACCGGCGCCTATCTCGTCGGCTACCTGCTCGACCTGTCGTGCCGTGGTGACGGCTGGGCGTCTCCGGCGCGCTATGAGCACCTGTGCTACTCGGACATACCGCCGCTGTACGTGCTGCGCGGTTTCGCCGACGGGCTCATCCCCTACCTCCAGCCGATGGCGGACGGCACGCACCTGGAGTACCCCGTCCTCACCGGGGTGTTCATGTGGATCGCTGCGCTCGTCACCTCGCCGGTGGCAGGCATGGCGGGGATCGACACCGGCACCGTCTTCTTCGACGTCAACGTCGGCCTGCTGTTCATCGCATTCGTCGTCGCGGTCATCGCGACGGCGCTGACGGTCAGGCGTCGGCCATGGGACGCCGCGATGGTCGCGCTGGCGCCGACGATGATCCTGGGCGCGACGATCAACTGGGACCTGATTCCCCTGGCCCTGATCGGCCTGGCCCTGCTCGCGTGGTCGCGCAGGCATCCCTTCGCGGCCGGCTTGATCCTCGGCCTGGCGATCGCGGCGAAGTTCTACCCCGTCATCCTGCTCGGCGGCTTCCTGCTGCTGTCCCTGCGCTCGGCGCGGTGGCGTGCGTTCGGGATGCTCGTCCTTGGCTCGGCCGCGTCTTGGCTTGCGGTGAACCTCCCGTTCATGGTCGCCAACCCCGAGGGGTGGAGCTGGTTCTACCGGTTCAGCCAGGAGCGCGGCGAGGACTTCGGATCGCTCTGGTACGCCCTGAACCTCGCCGGCATCGCTCAGGTGCCTGCGGAGTCGCTCAACACGCTTGCCACAGGCCTGTTCCTGCTGCTGTGCGCCGGCATCGCCGTGCTGGTCCTTGCAGCACCGCAGCGCCCTCGCCTGGCCGCTGTCCTCTTCCTGATCGTCGTCGCCTTCGTGCTGACGAACAAGGTGTACTCGCCGCAGTACTCGCTGTGGCTCATTCCTCTCGCGGTGCTCGCGCGACCACGTTGGACGAGCTTCCTGATCTGGCAGGCCGGTGAGGTCATCTACTTCGTCGCGATCTGGTGGTACCTCGCGGGCTACGGGATCGAGGACGCCAGCGCGCTGCAGGGACCGGAGTACGCCGTTGCCATCCTGATCCGGATGCTGGCGACGATCTACCTCGCCGCGCTCGTCGTCCAGGACATGCTCGTGCCGGCGTACGACCCGGTGCGCTCTGACGGACAGCCAGACGATGCGGACGATCCCGGTGGCGGGGTCTACGACGGTGCGCCGGACCGATTCACGTTGCGCCGCAGCTGACGCGGATCCCCGTTGCGGTGTCAGTGGGTGGGGTCGCCGAGCGGCGGAGAGCCCACCTACTGACACACCAAGGGGCCTCAGAGGCCGAGGACCGCGTCGAACCGCGACGTGGTGTAGCGGACGTCGGCGTCGAGCCGATCGCCCACCGCAGGCACCACGACGCCAGCGGGCAGCCAGACCATCGACACGTGCTGGTGCGGTGGCTCGGCGAACCAGCGCTGCCGTCCCTGCCATCGGAACGGAGACATCGCACGTCCGGCGGCATCGAGCGCCCCGGTGCCGGCGGTCACGACGCGCTGACGCACGGTCGCTGCGGGTGTCGGTGCGGAGAGGCCGATGCCGTGCGACGTGCCGCCGGACACGACGACGAGGGTGCCGTCTTTGGGGCCGGTGCGCTGGCGGTAGCCGACGTGCGTGCCTGTGGGCACCGGATGCACGGCGAGGACGGTTCCGGAGGCGCGCAGGCAGGACCGGTCCAGCCACAGGCGCGTGCCGACCCTGGCCCTCACGACGACGTCGGGCACTGAGGTGGCGACGGATGACAGCTCGGAGTCGTCGAGGTGCGACACCCACACGCGGCATTCGGGGACGTTGTGCCCGGACCACACGTCGGTCTCCGCGGACCACAGACCGGCCCAGCGCACGACCTCGCGCACCTTCGCGGTGCCGAGGGACACGCGACGGGGATCGTCCTCGTCGGCGGGCTGCACGATCGGCAGGTGGAGGGCGAGACCTTCGACGAGGATGCGTCCGCGGGCGAGCGCCTCACGGATCCGTGCATCGCCGAGGATGCGCAGCAGCTCGGCCTCGTCCATCCCGAACCGGTGCATGGACGTGCTCGCCTCGAGGACGACGCGCACGGAGCCGGTGCCCTCGGTGAGCGACAGAAGCGACTCGGTCGAGGAGATGGTGCGGATGACGCGGCCGGCGTGCAGCGCCTGGCCCACACTCCACCAGGCATCGGAGGTGACGGAGTCGCGGGGCTCGTACGGCTCGAGCACGATGATGTCGTGGTTCCCCTGCCGCGCCACCTCGTCGACCTCGAAGACCGTGCCCACGGCGATGGTGTCGACTCCCATGCGCACCGCCTCCGACGTCAGGAGGCTCTGGCCGAGGCCGTAGCCGTTGCCCTTGATGACGGGCACGATCGGAGCGCCGGACGTGCGGGCGACGGCGCTGGCGACGGTGTCCTGGTGGTCGCGCCATCGCTGGCCGTCCACCGTCACCGTGAATGACATGCCTAGCCCCTTCGTGACTGGTAGGCACGGAAGCCCCGTGCCCACAGGGGTCGCAGGATCAGGTCCCACTCCCCCGCGTACTCCTGCGCGTACCCGCCGGTGCTCACCTTGAACTGGATGAGCCCCTGCAGGTAGTGCGACGGATCAAGGGTGTCAGCGATTCCCCGCAGGTCGTAGGTGCGACACCCGAGTTCGTGGGCGTCGCTGACCATGCGCCACTGCAGTGCGTTGGACGGACGCACGTCCCGGTCGGCTGTCGTGGAGGCGCCGTACGAGTACCACGCGTGGTCGCCGACCACGACCATGAGCGTCGCGGCGGCGACGTGGCCGTCGTGGTGGGCGAGATACAGGCGCAGGTGCTCGCTGTCTGAGTTCAGCGCATCCCACATGCCCTGGAAGTAGCTGAGGCTGCGCGGTGTGAAGTGATCACGTGCCGCGGTCTCGACGTAGACGGGGTGGAAGGCGGCGAGGTCGACACGATCTCCCTGCGTGACGACGACTCCCGCCTTCTCGGCCTTGCGGATGTTGCGTCGCCACAGCTGGTTGAAGCCGGCGAACACGTCGTCGAGCGAGCGATCGGCGAGGGGGACCTGGAACACGTAGCGGGGCTGCACGTCGCCGAAACCCGCCCCGTGCGATGACTCCTGCACCCACCCGAGTTCGCGCAGCTGCCGCACCGCGCGCATGCCCGGCTCCGACGTCCAGTCGGGGGTCACCGCTGAGAGACGACCCGGTGCCGTGGGACTCTCCGCCCGGTCGGCGAGGGCGGCCTTGACCGTTGCGGCCTCCCAGCGGCGCAGGGGCACGGGCGGCCCGATCTTGATCTGGAACCCCCCGCGGGCGCGGCAGTGCGCGGCCAGCGGAGTGAGCCAGTCGGCCAGCTGGAGGTCGGGATGCTCGCTGCCGAGCCAGTCGATGTCCGGGCCCTCGGGGAGATACGCGAGCGAGCGCTGCGGCAGCTTCGGCACGGGACGGTAGAGCGCCAGTCCCGCGCCCACCAGACGCGAGCCGCGGAACCAGCCGAGCGACTCCGGGCGCCATCCCACCTTCACCCGGCCCCACTCCGGCAGCTGCAGGAACGACACCGACGGACGAGTGGCGATCCACGCACGGTGCTGATCGGGTGTGATCGCACGGACGGTGAGGCTGCTCGGCACGTCCTCACTGTAGGGCGGACGCACCCTCATCCGAGGTTCCGGCGTCAGTCCGCGAGATCCACCACGACGGGCGCATGGTCCGAGGCGCCCTTGCCCTTGCGAGCCTCGCGATCGACGAAGGCATCGCTGACGCGCGCGACGAACGGGGCGTTCGCGTAGACGAGGTCGATTCGCATCCCCCAGCCGCGATGGAACGCGCCGTTGCGGTAGTCCCAGAACGTGTAGGGCTCGCCCTTGAGCGCCCGGGGCATGACGTCGGAGAGACCCGTCGTGCGAAGGTCGGCGAGTGCCTCACGTTCTGCAGGTGTCACATGCGTGGAGTCGGTGAACTGCGCGATGTCCCAGACGTCGGAGTCCTCTGGCGCGACGTTGAAGTCGCCGATGAGCGCGAAGGGGCGATCCGGGGCGGCAGTCATCTCCGTGCGAGCGGTGTTTTCCAGAGCCCGGAACCAGTCGAGCTTGTAGGCGTAGTGCGGGTGGTTCGGCTCGCGACCGTTCGGCACGTACAGGCTCCACACCCGCACGCCGCCGCACGTCGCACCGATCGCGCGCGTCTCGACGACGTCCTCGAACGGCGGCTGGTCGACGAGGTCGAGGGTGACGTCCTCGATGCCTACGCGGCTGAGGAGCGCGACTCCGTTCCAGCGGCCATTGCCGTGGGCGACGGCCTCGTACCCGGCGGCCTGGATCGGCATCGCGGGGAAGGCATCGGTCGTGCACTTCAGTTCCTGCAGCGCCACGACATCCGGCTGCGCGGACTCCAGCCACTCCAGCAGCCGGTCGAGTCGGGCCGTGACGGAGTTGATGTTCCAGGTCGCGATGCGCACGACGACGACCCTACGGGACTCACGTGCCGCACTCAGGCGACGGCGAGACCGAGCTCCTCGCAGGCGCGCTTCATCTGGCGGTCCCGGGTCAGGACGACATCGCAGCGCGTGATCAGGGCGGACGCCACATGGATCGCGTCGAGGGACTTCAGGTGCCGGACCGGCAGGCGTGCCGCGGTCGCCAGTGTCCGCGGTGTGATCGCCACGACGTCGACACCTGCAAGCGCCTGGTGTGCGATGTCCCAGGCATCGGCCTCGTCATCCGCCCGACGGATGCGACGCGCGATCTCGACGAGACTGATGGCCGACGTCGCTGTCCGGAGGCCAGTGGGCGCAGATGAGGGACTCGTGCCCTGGGCGAGCACATGGTCGATGACGATGCCTGAGTCCACATAGGCCAGCATCAGGTTCGCTCCTGTCGATCCCATTCGGCCGCGGCGGTCAGCCGGTCGAAGCCGATCCTGTGAAGCACCGCCACGACCTCGGGATCGATCTCGCCGAACGGTCGTGAGGCCGGCGTGATCATGTGGCGGACCTCCTTCGGGTAGGCCCGAAGCGGGTAGTCCCGCAGATACTCGTGGAGTGCCTCCCGTGCGAGGTCCTGCTGCGAGCGCCCGGTCTGCCCGGCCAGGTCGCGCAGGGCATCGGCGAGCTCCTCCGGGAGCCTCAGGTTCATGGCCATGCCTGGACGGTACCGCTTTCGGTACCAAAGCATCGTCGTCATGAGTGGACACTGGCGACGGGGACCGACAGGGGACAGGCACGCCCCCATGACTGTGGAGACGTGCCGGACCTGTGGATGACCTCGCTGACCGGATTTCGCCCTCGGGACGTGACCCGGTAGCCTTTCGGGGTTGCCCGGCTCGCCGGGTGCACGCATTTCACCCTCCTGCCACGGAACGACCGTGGCCGCTGAGTCCGAAGGAGGTGGGTTGTCTATGCGTCGTTACGAGATCATGGTGATCCTGGATCCCGATCTGGAAGAGAAGACCATCGCTCCCAGCCTGGAGGCGTTCCTCAACGTCGTCCGCGCTGACGGTGGCACCGTGGAGAGCCTCGAGGTGTGGGGCCGTCGGCGCCTCGCCTACGAGATCAACCACAAGCCGGAGGGCATCTACGCCCTGATCCACGTGAACGCCACCAAGGAGTCCGTGGCCGAGCTCGACCGGCAGCTCACCCTCAATGAGGCCGTCATGCGCACGAAGGTGCTGCGCCTGCCCGAGAACGCCACGGCTGGGGCCCAGTAATGGCCGCCGGCGACATCGCGATCACGGTGGTGGGCAACCTCACCAACGATCCCGAGCTGCGATTCACCCCCAGCGGTGCCGCTGTCGCCTCGTTCACTATCGCGTCCAACTCGCGCTACCTGGACAAGAACACGAACGAATGGAAGGACGGCGACCCCGTCTACATGCGGTGCAGCGTGTGGCGGCAGTACGCGGAGAACGTCGCGGAGTCCCTGACCAAGGGCACGCGCGTCATCGCGACCGGTCGGCTCAAGCAGCGCTCGTACGAGACCCGTGAGGGCGAGAAGCGCACCGTGCTGGAGATGGAGGTCGACGACGTCGGCCCGGCTCTGCGCAATGCCACCGCGAAGGTGAACCGGATCCAGCGCGAGGGTGGTGGCTTCGGAGGCGGAGCCCCCAGCGGCGCACCGGCCGATGATCCCTGGGCCTCGGGCCCGTCGTCAGGCGCTGGCTTCGACGAGCCTCCCTTCTAGTCCTCTTCCGATCTCACGGATTCCCAACTCCCGCAGCCGCAAGGCTCCGGCCCCCGACAGGAGCAAGACGAATGGCACGTGACAACAACAGCAAGGGCCGCCAGTCGGCGTCCCGCAAGAACGAGAAGATGGTCAAGGCCAAGGCCTGCCAGTTCTGCAAGGACGGCGTCAAGGCGATCGACTACAAGGACACGAACCTGCTCCGCAAGTTCATCTCCGACCGCGGCAAGATCCGCGCCCGGCGCGTCACCGGCAACTGCACGCAGCACCAGCGTGACATCGCCATGGCCGTCAAGAACGCCCGCGAGGTGGCGCTCCTTCCCTACACGTCGACCGCGCGCTGACGCCTGACAAGAACAGGAACGAACATGAAGCTCATCCTCACTCAGGACGTCGCGGGCCTCGGTGCCCCGGGCGACGTCGTCGAGGTCAAGGACGGCTACGGCCGCAACTACCTCGTGCCCCGCGGCTTCGCGATCCAGTGGACGCGCGGCGGCGAGAAGCAGGTCGCGCAGATCAAGCGCGCCCAGAAGGTGCGCGAGGTGCGTGACCTCGGCCATGCCAACGAGATCAAGCAGGCGATCGAGGGGCTGACCATCACGGTCACGGCGCACGCCGGTGACACCGGTCGACTCTTCGGCTCCGTCACCAACGCCGACATCGCCGACGCCGTCAAGGCTGCCGGAGGCCCGGTGATCGACAAGCGGAAGATCGTGCTCGACGCTCCGGTCAAGACCGTGGGCAAGCACTCCGCCAAGGTCGAGGTGCACGCGGACGTCGTGGCCAAGGTGTCCTTCTCGGTGGTCGCCGGCTGACCCAGGCCGACATGACGAGGGCCCGCACCGTACGGTGCGGGCCCTCGTCGTTCCCGGCTCAGGCCGGGAGGATGGTCACATGTTGCCGGTGCTGACCTCGGTGCTCACGGCCGCGGCGATCACGACGATGTAGATGATCGTGCCGATGACGGCGAGGATCAGGCCGATGATGCCGAGGATGAAGCCCGCCTTGGCCGCGCCTCCGTTGGTGGCGAGCCCCTGGTCGGCCTTGTTCATCCCCATCTTGCCGAAGACGATGCCGAGGATGCTGCCGATGTAGGGGAGGCAGCCGATGATGCCGAGGATGCCCAGGACGAGCGCGGCGGTGCCGAGGCCGTTCTGCGGAGCTGCAGGCTGGCCCTGCGTGGACTCGGGAGTGGACATGGGATTCCTTTCGATGTGGACAGTCGTGCGTATTCAAGCGGATTTCTCCCATGAATTCACCGGAATTCGGCCCCGTCGTCGGTAGAGTCGGCGCGTCGGATCCCGAAGGAGGCTGACGTGGGTTTCGTGGAGTCCGTGCGCACGTGCTTCGGCAAGTACGCAGACTTTCAGGGCCGTGCGTCGCGCTCGGAGTTCTGGTGGTTCTTCCTCTTCGCGGGGCTGGTGAACCTCGTTCTCGTCATTCCGCTCTACGTCCTCATGGTCATCGTCGCGGCCACTGGCGACAGCGGTACCGGCGCGGGCGTGGCTGCGGTGATCTCGATCGTCTGGTCGATTGCCGTCATCGTCGTCGCCGTCGGGCTGCTCATCCCGCTGCTGGCCGTCGGTGCTCGGCGACTGCACGACTACGGCCAGAGCGCCTGGTTCCTGCTCCTGTACTTCATCCCGTGCGGAAACCTCGTGCTCATCGTCCTCTGGGCGTTGGGGGGAACGCCCGGAGACAACCCCTATGGGCCTCGCCCAGTCCGGTAGTTCCCCTCGCGCCGCGGCGCTCCAACAGGAAGAGATGCAATGGGATTCGGTCAAGCAATCTCGCACAACTTCAGCAATCTGACCAACTTCGAGGGCCGCGCCTCTCGACCGGAGTTCTGGTGGTGGGTCCTGTTCCTCTGGCTCATCAGCCTGGTGGTCAACATCTTCACCGGCGGCCTCGGCTCCTTCATGGGACGCAACGAGTTCAGCTTCCTGTCCCTGGTGGGCTGGATCATCGCGATCATCATCGTCCTCGCGACCATCGCCGTGGGTGCGCGTCGCCTGCATGACACCGGGAAGTCCGGCTGGCTCCAGCTGCTGTGGATCCTGCCCTGCATCGGTCCGATCATCCTGATCATCTTCTGGGCCCAGGCGGGCAACCCCGGCGACAACCAGTACGGCACGCCGGCCGCCTAGTCACCCCTGCTGGTCAAGCTCCACGAGAAGGCCGTCGACGATCCCGTCGGCGGCCTTCTCGATCATGACGAGGGATGCGGTGAAGCCGTCGACCCCGCCGTAGTACGGGTCGGGGACGGCCAGGTCGGAGTGCGGCTCGGGCAGGTGGCCGAGGGTGGGGTCGAAGGAGCGGAACATGCGCAGAGCCGGGAGCTCGTCCGCGGGCAGCGGGGTCGCGGCCAGCATTGCCGCCAGATCGCGGTAGTTGGCCTCGTCCATTGCAAGCAGCAGGTCGATGTCGGCCATCCACGTGGGATTGATCTGCCGCGAGACATGATCGAGCTGGTACCCGGCCTGGTTCAGGGTGGCCAGGGCCCGGTCGTCGGCCGGGTGGCCGAGGTGCCAGTCCCCGGTGCCGGCGGAGTCCACCACCACCTGGTCGGCCAGTCCGGCCCGCCGGATCCGCTCCTTCAGGACGGCCTCGCCCATGGGCGAGCGGCAGATGTTCCCGAGGCAGACGACGGTGACGCGGTACGGATCGGCGGGGTTATCGGAGCTCATGGGGCTTCACCGTACCGACGAGTTTTCGTCCACAGCCTTGGGACGGAGTTCGCCCCGATCGCACGAGGGGACCCCGGGATGGTCCTCGGACAATTCCCCAGCCCGTCCACAGGGGCGCGAACAGGGTGAGCCCCCTTGGCCCCACGTTGTCCACAGATGCATCCACAGGCCTCGTGGACGGTGTCACTCCCCATCCCTACCGTGGGGCCGTGAGCGTCTACGAACTGCATCCGGAAGAGGACGTCGGCGTCGACCGCACCCCTCCCCACGACGTCGCCGCGGAGCAGTCCGTCCTCGGGGCCATGCTCCTGAGCAAGGACGCCATCGCCGACGTCGTCGAGGTCATCCGCGAGAACGACTTCTACCGCCCTGCTCACCAGATGATCTATGGCGCGATCCTCGACCTCTACGGGCGGGGCGAGCCGGCCGACGCCGTCACCGTGGCGGCCGACCTCACGCGCACGGGCGACATCGGCCGCATCGGCGGCGCCCCCTACCTCCACACCCTCGTCTCGATGGTGCCCACGGCGGCGAACGCCGGCTACTACGGACGCATCGTGCGCGAGAAGGCGATCCTGCGGCGCCTGGTCGAGGCGGGCACGCGCATCGTCGCGATGGGCTACGCCGGCACCGGCGACGTCGACCACACGGTCGACCGCGCCCAGGCCGAGGTCTATGACGTCACCGACCGTCGCACGAGCGAGGACTACGCCCCGCTCAGCGACATCATGGGCGATGCCCTGAACGAGATCGAGGCGATCTCCAACCGCAACGGTGAGATGGTCGGTGTGCCCACCGGCTTCACCGAGCTCGACAAGCTCACCAACGGCCTGCACCCCGGCCAGCTCATCATCGTCGCGGCGAGGCCCGCCATCGGAAAGGCCCTCGCCCTCGACACGCCCATACCCACCCCCACAGGTTGGACGACTCAGGGCGATCTGCGCCCGGGTGACTGGGTTCTCGGTGATGACGGTCGGCCAGCCCGCGTGCGCGCGGTCAGCGAGATCTGGCGGGACCGCCCTTGCTATCGCGTGGAGTTCAGTGATGGGACGTCCATCGTCGCGGACGCAGAGCACGAGTGGCTGACCCACACGCGTGCGACACGTCGCAAGCGGGGAGCACCGGCACAGATTCACACGACTCGAGACCTGGCGCAGACCGTGCGGTGCGCCACCCAGGATGAACGCCTCAACCACAGCGTCACCAATGCGCGACCCCTCGAGCTGCCGGAGGTAGCCCTCGACGTCGCCCCCTACACCTTTGGGGTGTGGCTCGGTGATGGCACGAGCGCGTCGGCCCACTTCACGAGCGCGGATCCCGAGATCGCCATGTACGTCGAGGCCGACGGTTATGAGGTGCGGCCCCTCGGCAACCTGAGGTACGGAATTCGGCTCCCCGCCGTGAGTCCCGTCTCAGAACGCACCTGCCCAGACTGCGGTCGGGCGACCATAGGTTTCGTGCGCTGCCAGGCGTGTCACGATGATCATGGGTCGGTGCAGGCTTTGCTCCGGCGCATGGCAGTGCTCGGCGACAAGCACATTCCCGCGACGTACCTCCGCTCATCGGAGTCACAGCGCCGTGAACTGCTCGCAGGGCTCCTGGACACTGACGGCACCGTGACCTCCACCGGAAGCGTGCAGTTCACGACGACCTCAGCCCGCCTCGCCCGAGCCGTCCGGGAACTCATCACAAGTCTGGGCTACCGGGTGTCCGTTAGCGCCAAGCCGGTCGCCGGTCGAGTCGAGGCGTCGTCTGTGGCCTACAACCTCAAGTTCACCACGCACGACGACGTCTTCCGTCTGGAGCGCAAGCGGCTGCTGCAGAAGCAGCGCATGGCGGGCAAGTCGGACAGCCGGCACGGATTGAGGTTCATCTCGCATGTGGTCCCGGTGGCCAGCGTGCCAGTGCGATGCATCGAGGTCGACAATGCTTCGCACCTCTACCTCGCCGGTGAGTCGATGATCCCCACGCACAACTCCACCCTGGGCGTGGACATCGCGCGTGCGGCGTCCATCAAGCACGGTCTCACCAGCGTCATCTTCTCCCTGGAGATGAGCCGCAGTGAGATCGTCATGCGCCTTCTCTCCGCCGAGGCGCAGGTGCCCCTGCATCACATGCGCTCCGGCTCGATGAGCGACAACGACTGGACGAAGCTGGCGAACAAGATGGGGGTTGTCAGCGAGGCGCCCCTGTTCATCGACGACTCGCCGAACATGACGCTGATGGAGATCCGCGCCAAGTGCCGACGCCTGAAGCAGCGCCATGACCTTCGCCTCGTCATCGTCGACTACCTGCAGCTGATGACGAGCGGCAAGCGCGTCGAGAGCCGGCAGCAGGAGGTGTCGGAGTTCTCGCGGTCCTTGAAGCTGCTCGCCAAGGAGCTCGGTGTTCCGGTCATCGCGATCAGCCAGCTGAACCGCGGCCCGGAGCAGCGCACCGACAAGAAGCCGATGCTCTCCGACCTTCGCGAGTCGGGCTCGCTCGAGCAGGACGCGGACATGGTCGTGCTCCTCCACCGCGAGGACGCCTACGAGAAGGAGTCCCCGCGCGCGGGCGAGGCTGACTTCATCGTGGCCAAGCACCGCAACGGGCCCACCGCGACCGTCACGGTCGCCTTCCAGGGGCACTACTCGCGCTTCGTCGACATGGCGCAGATCTGACCGATGGCCCGCGAGAAGGCGGACCCCTGACGGTCTGGGACGTCCCGCTGGTGCAGCGCGCTGCGTGATTCGGGCCTTACGCCCCTACCGGGGTGGCGGACCCGCAGGTCTGCTGGAGGCATGGGGGCTCCGGAGCGGGTGGTCGGCCTCACCTCGCAGCAGGCGAGTGAGGCGCTCCGCCGTGACGGCCCCAACACCCTGCCCGAGCCGCGGCGCCGGTCGATCGTGCGGATGCTGGTGGACGAGCTGGTCCACTTCTTCGCCCTGCTGCTGTGGGCCGCCGCGGTGCTCGCGTGGATCGCCGGGATGCCCGCCCTGACGTTCGCGGTGGTGGCCGTGATCGTCCTGAACGCCGTCTTCTCCTTCATCCAGCAGGCCCGCGCTGATCGTGCCGCGGAGCGCCTCTCGGCGCTGCTGCCGTCCTTCGTCATGGTCGTGCGCGACGGACGCCGGCAGCGCATTGACGCGACCGGTGTCGTGGTGGGGGATCACGTCGTCCTGCGGCCGGGCGACCGCGTGCCTGGCGACGGCGCCCTCGTGCGCGCTCTGGCCCTGGAGGTCGACACGTCGATGCTGACGGGCGAGAGCGTGCCGGTGACGCCGGACGTCGGCGAGCCGCTGTGGGCCGGGACGTTCGTCGTCGCGGGCGAGGGGGAGATGGACGTCGACCGCACGGGCAGGTCGACGCGCCTGGCCGAGATCGCCTCGCTCGCGATGGCCGGACGGCCGCCCGTCACACCCCTCACCCGCGAGCTGCGGCGGGTGGTGCGCCTCATCGCCGTCCTGGCCGTCGGCATCGGTGCGGTCTTCTTCGCCGTGACGCTCGCTCTCGGGGGTGAGCCGAGCCAGGGAGTGGTCTTCGCGATCGGAGTCACGGTCGCGCTCGTGCCGGAGGCCCTGCTGCCCACTGTCACGCTCACCCTCGCCTGGGGCGCCGAGCAGATGGCCCGGCGACGCGTGCTGGTGCGCCACCTCGATGCGGTGGAGACCCTCGGATCCACGACGATCATCTGCACCGACAAGACAGGAACACTGACCCGCAACGAGATGACGGTGCTGGCGGCCTGGACTCCGCACTCGGACGCTCGGGTGGATCACGCGGGCTACGACCCCGATGCGCTGGTCACGTTGAGTGATCCTGATGGATCGCTCGCCGTCCACGATCTCGCCGAGGGTGCGGTGCGGTGCTCGGACGGATACGTGCACCTCGTCGACGGCGAATGGCGGCCGCACGGTGACCCCATGGAGGCGGCGCTGGACGCCTTCGCCCGTCGGGTCGGGCTCGACACCGACCGGATGAGGGCCCAGGGCACGCAGGCGCACTTCCCGTTCGATCCTCGCCGCCGGATGATGTCGGTGGTCGCGGGCGGGGACGTCCTGGTCAAGGGGGCTCCCGACTCCGTGCTGGCCCGGTGCTCGCATGCGGAGATCGCGCACTCGGTGGTCGACCGCATGACGGCCGAGGGCCTGCGCGTGATCGCCGTCGCCCGACGCAGTCTGGGAGTAGGGGAGCGACCGCGATCCTGCGCCGAGGCGGAGCACGATCTGACGCTGCTGGGCCTGCTGGGCCTGGAGGACCCACCACGCGACGACGTCGCGTCAGCGATCGACGCATGCCGAGGTGCGGGGGTCGCGGTGATCATGGTGACGGGAGACCACCCCGTCACCGCGGCCGCCATCGCGACGCAGATCGGCCTGCGCTCCCCGGACGATGCCGTCCTCGTCGGCGCCGAGCTGCCCGAGGGCGACGACCCTCTCGCTGCCCTGGTGCAGCGCAGTGGCACGGTCATCGCCCGCGTGTCACCGGAGGACAAGCTCCGGATCGCCCGAGCCCTCCGTCAGCAGGGCCACGTCGTCGCCATGACCGGTGACGGTGTGAACGACGTTCCCGCGCTGCACGAGGCCGACATCGGCATCGCGATGGGCGCCTCCGGCACGGACGTGGCGCGCGAGGCCGCCGACCTCGTGCTGCTCGACGACCGGTTCGCCTCGATCGTCGCGGGCGTGGAGCAGGGACGCGCGACCTACGCCAACATCAGGCGCTTCCTGACGTATCACCTCACCGACAACGTGGCGGAGCTCGCCCCGTTCCTGGTGTGGGGACTCACCGGCGGTGCCTTCCCGCTCGCACTCGGGGTTCTGCAGATCATCGCGATCGACATCGGCACCGACACCCTGTCCGCCGTCGCACTGGGCGCCGAGCCACCGTCGCGCGATGTGCTGAGGAGTCCGCCGATCTCCGGTCGCCTGCTCAACCGCACGGTCCTGCTGCGCGCCTTCGGGCTGCTCGGGCCGGCGATCGCCGTCATGACGCTGGGTGCCTTCTTGGCCACGTTCGTCGGAGCGGGATGGTCACCGGGAGAGGACCTCCCGACGGGCACGATCCTGCTCGCCGCGTCAGGGGCGTCCTTCATGGCGGTCGTGCTGGGGCAGATCGCCAATGCGTTCGCCTGCCGGAGTGCGACCCGCACTCCGTGGGCACTCGGGTGGACCTCGAACCGACTGCTCATCCCTGCCGTGCTCGCCGGTCTCGCCTTCGCCCTCGTGACCGTCCTCGTCCCGCCCATCGCGTCACTGCTGACGCAGGGACCCCCGACGTGGGCGGGCTGGTCGGTCGCCGTTGCCGCGATCCCGGTGATGCTCGGGGTGGACGCGACCTACAAGACGGTGCGGCGTCGCACCGGTTCGGTGTCGAGGCACGTCACACGGTGAGGGCCACGGCCGCCGCAAGTGCCAGCACCACACCGGACCACTGGATTCGCGACATCCGCTCGTGCAGCACGAAGTGGGCCAGGACGATGGTGGCCGCCGGATAGAGGGATCCGATCACGGCGACGACGAGCAGCTCCCCACCCTGCGCGGCGAGGTTGAACAGCGCGTTGGCCGAGGCATCGAGGACGCCGGCCGACACGGCGAGCAGCCACGGATA
>VFQT010002298.1_pt1 | contig 20001 bp, 23 predicted proteins | sample 3512381 | NCBI WGS metagenome assembly VFQT01 (sample SAMN10412376, study PRJNA504923) | tailings metagenome | isolation source: Relicate 2 Philex TSF3 active mining site | place: Philippines: Tuba, Benguet | collected 2017-08-29
GGAGAGGGGAACGCGGTCGATCTGATCGCGAGCGGAGCCATCGCCTTCGTGATCAACACGCCACAAGGCCGAGGCGGACGAACCGATGGCGAAGCCATCCGCAAAGCGGCCAATGTGCATCGAGTTCCGTCGGTCACGACGGTCGAAGCCGCCCTCGCCGCTGTGCAGGGGCTTGCCGAGCAATGGAACGAGCCGCTCGACGTGTGCAGCCTTCAGGAACACCACGCGTTCGGCCGACATGGCGAGGAGCAGCATGAGCGCTAGGTCGATCCGCTCGACTGCTCACGACGGTGCGAGAACGATCGACACGCGGGTACGCGTCGGGTCGGTGGAGCTCCCGCACGCAGTGATGACGGCGTCGGGTACCTCGGGGCACGGAGCCGAACTCGGGGACTACTTCGACCTGGACTCCATCGGTGCGGTCACGGTGAAATCGCTGTCGGTCATGCCGTGGGCCGGAAATCCCGCACCGCGTCTGCATCCGCTCCCGCACGGAATGATCAATGCGGTCGGGTTGCAGGGTCCGGGTGTGGCGGCTTGGTTCGACGAACATCTCGAGTCATTGGCGACACGTCGTGCTCGGGTGATCATCAGTCTTTGGGGACGTTCGGTCGACGAGTACCGACAGGCCGCCGACGTGGTCGCCGAACGACTCGCACGATCGGGCACGGATCACGTGGTGGCCGTGGAAGTGAATCTGTCGTGCCCCAATCTCGAAGGACGACGCGGCATCTTCGCTCACGACGCCGACGTGTCGGCGGCCGTCATCGACGCGTGCCGGAGCGTCGGACGACCGTGTTGGGCCAAGTTGAGTCCGAACACCGACCGCATCGTGGACGTCGCTGGTGCGACCCGAGCGGCCGGCGCCGAAGCGGTCACTCTCGTGAACACCGTCGTGGGACTCGTTCTCGACGACGCGGGTGAGCCCGTTCTCGGCAACGGCGGGGGAGGGCTGTCCGGTCCGATGATTCATCCGGTCGCCCTGCGAGCCGTCTTCGACGTACGGGCGGCCCACCCCGACCTGCCGATCATCGGTGTCGGGGGTGTGACCTCGGGTGCGACTGCAGCGGCCATGCTGCGAGCCGGCGCCCAGGCGGTCCAGGTGGGGACGGCCACGTTCGCCGATCCTCGAGCCCCCCACCGAATTGCTCGCGAACTGGCTCGTTGGGCCGCTGAACAGGGATTTTCGTCGCTCGCCGAGGTGACTGGTCATCGGGGTGGGCCGGTCACCTGATCGGTGACCGAGCACTATCCACCCGCTCCTGCGTCGCCAGGGAGTATGTTTCCCGCATGGCAACACCTCCGCAACTCACACCCGAACAGCGCGCCGCCGCGTTGGCCAAGGCGGCTGAAGCTCGCGCCGCTCGTGCCGAGATCAAGGTGAAGTTGAAGCAGGGCACCCTCACGGTGGCCGATGCTCTCGACTCCTCCGATCCCAACGTGGGCAAGTTGAAGGTGGTCTCTCTTCTCGAGAGCTTGCCGGGCCTCGGCAAGGTGAAGGCTCGCAAGATCATGGAAGAAGTCGGGATCGCGGACAACCGCAAGATCCAGGGACTCGGCGCCCAGCAGAAGAAAGCCCTGCTGGAACACCTCTCCAAGTGATGGTGGGGGTCGCTGGCGACCCTCATCCTCGACACCGTCCGCTGATCATCATCGTGTCCGGCCCTGGTGGGGTCGGCAAGGGCACGATCGTCGACGAATTGGTGGCTCGCGACCAGGAGTTGTTGCTGAGTCGGTCGTGGACCACCCGAGATCGTCGTCCGGGCGAACGCGAGGATGCCTACGTCTTCACCGATCGTGATGCGTTCATCTCCCACCGCGATGCGGGCGGGTTTCTCGAATGGACCGAATTCCTCGGCAACTTCTATGGCTCTCCGGTACCTGACCCGACGGCCTCGCGCGATTTGGTTCTCGAGATCGAGGTCGACGGCGCTCAGCAGGTGAAATCCACGCATCCCGAGTCGATCCTCATTTTCGTCCTCCCTCCGTCGCGAGACGAGCAGCGTCGGCGCCTGATCGGTCGCGGAGACCCCGATGACAAAGTTCAGGCTCGGCTCCGCAAAGCCGAGGAGGAAGAACCCATTGGGCGGGCCCTGGCCGACCATGTGGTCGTCAACGACGAATTGGGTCGGACGGTCGACGACATGTTGGCGATCATTCGGGCCCGTCGCGAATCGGCTGGCCGGGGCTAGCCTTTCCCCGTTCTGTTCCAGATCCGATTTTCTCGTAGAACGGTGCCCCGGTGACCACCAACGATTCGATGACCTATCCCGCCCTCGAGAACCTGCTCGACAAGGTCGACTCCAAGTTCAGCCTGGTGACCTTGGCGGCGCGTCGCTCGCGCCAGCTGCAGGACTACTACCTCGGCGTCACCTCGTCGAAGTCGATCCCGCCGCAGGTTCCCTCGTTGCGTAAGTTGCTCAGCCTCAGCTTCGAGGAGATCGCCGCCGACAAGATCGTTCGCATCACCGGTGATGAAGTCCGTGAGCGTGAAGCCGCCGAGTTGGCCGCATTGGCCGATGCCCAGGCGATGGAGATGGCCCTGCTCGGTGACAGCGAGTCCGATGCGGAGGGTGACGACGCCTGACGCGTCGACACGACACGCCATGTCTCGGCCGTTGTCGGGTAAGCACATCGTTCTCGGGGTGAGCGGAGGAATCGCCGCCTACAAGGCGGTCGAAATCTGCCGTCGCCTCGTCGATCTCGGGGCCCACGTGTCACCGGTGATGACGGCCGGAGCCGAGAAATTCATCGGTCGAACGACGTTGTCGGCACTGGCGAGTGAACCCGTCCAGTCATCGCTCTGGAACGAATCGTCCCCGATACCCCACACGCGTCTCGGACAAAGTGCCGACCTCGTCCTCGTCGCACCGGCGACGGCGAGGGTTCTGTCGGCATATGCGCACGGCCTGTCGACCGATTTGATCACCAACGTTCTCATCGCGACCCGTGCGCCAGTCGTGGTGTGTCCGGCGATGCACACCGAGATGTGGGAACACCCGGCCATCCAGGACAACGTTGCCGTGCTGAGGCGTCGCGGGGTTCATGTCGTCGAGCCCGAGGAAGGGCGTCTGGCGGGCGGAGATTCGGGCAAGGGTCGCCTCGCGTCCCCTGATGTCGTGGTCGATGCCGTCCGACGTGTGCTCGGGCCGCGCGACCTCGACGGTCGACGGGTCGTCGTCTCGGCCGGTGGCACCCGTGAGCCAATCGACGCCGTCCGAGTGATCGCCAATCGTTCGAGTGGCAAACAGGGATATGCGGTCGCCGAAGAGGCTCGTCGTCGAGGAGCGGTGGTGACCCTGGTCACCACGGTGGATCGTCCGGCTCCGGTGGGTGTCGAGGTGATCCCGGTGGAGACGGCGGCCGACATGCAATCGGTTCTCGATCGAATCGCTCCCTCGGCCGACGTGGTCGTGATGGCGGCCGCGGTGGCCGATTTCCGTCCCGTCGTCGTGGCGACGGAGAAGCTCAAGAAGGACGCGGGAATCCCCGAGATTCGTCTGGAGCCGACCCCCGACATCCTCGCCGGACTCGGCGCCCGCAAACCGCACGGACAGATCCTGGTCGGGTTCGCCGCCGAGACGACCGATCTGATCGAGAACGCGACGAACAAGATGCGTCGCAAGAACCTCGATCTGATCGTGGCCAACGACGTGTCGGCGCCGGGCGTCGGATTCCAGCACGACACGAATGCAGTTACCTTCCTGCGCCCCGACCAGGCTCTAGAGTCGCATCCGTTGAGCGACAAACGGGACATCGCCCGGGCGCTGCTCGACATCGTGGCCGGACTGCTCGTCTGATGACGGGCGCTTCGCGCCCGAATCCATCAACGTGTCGTCAGTCGACCCGATCGAGCAACGGAGTTTCATGAGCCGCCAGTGGACCTTCACTTCGGAGAGCGTGACCGAGGGTCATCCCGACAAGATGGCCGATCAGATTTCGGATGCGGTCCTCGACGCCATCCTCGCCAAGGATCCACATGCGCGCGTGGCGTGCGAAACCCTCGTGACGACTGGGCTGTGCCTGGTGTCGGGAGAGATCACGACTGGTGAATACATCGAGATCCCCGACATCGCTCGGCAGGTCATCCGGGAAATCGGTTACGACAACGCCGAGTTCGGCTTCGACGGCAAGACCTGCGGAGTCCTCGTCGCACTCGACTCGCAGAGCCCTGATATCGCGCAAGGCGTCGACCGCAGCGAAGAAGTGCGCGCCCGATCCGGGAGCGACGACCTCGACCTGCAAGGTGCCGGCGACCAGGGAATGATGTTCGGCTACGCCTGCAACGAGACTCCGACGTTGATGCCGTTGCCCATCCACCTTGCCCACCGCTTGGCCGAGCGTCTCACCGACGCTCGCAAGTCGGGGCAGATCCCGTACTTGCGTCCCGACGGCAAGACGCAGGTCACCTTCGATTATGAAAACGGTCGACCGGTTCGTCTGCGCACCGTCCTCATCTCGACGCAGCACCACGATGGCATCGACCGCGACACGGTGATCCGCCCCGATCTCATCGAGCAGGTCATTCGCCCGACCATTCCCGACGAGTTCGCCGACGACGATTACGCGGTGTTCGTGAACCCGACCGGCAAGTTCGTTCTCGGTGGACCGCACGCCGACACCGGCCTCACCGGACGCAAGATCATCGTCGACACCTACGGTGGCATGGGTCGCCACGGCGGCGGTGCATTCAGCGGCAAGGACCCGAGCAAGGTCGATCGTTCGGCGGCGTATGCGGCGCGTTGGGTCGCCAAGCACGTCGTCGCGTCGGGTGCGGCCGATCGATGCGAAGTTCAGGTCGCATACGCGATCGGCATGGCGCATCCGGTGAGCATCCTCGTGGAGACCTTCGGCACCGAGAAAGTGCCGGTCGATCGCATCGAGGCCGCCGTTCGGGCCACGTTCGATCTTCGTCCGGCCGCCATCGTGCGCGACTTGCGATTGAAGCGCGCGATCTACCGGCAGACGGCGGCCTATGGGCACTTCGGTCGCGAACTTCCCGACTTCGAATGGGAGAAGTTGTCGCGTCTCTCCGACTTCACGTCGGCCATCGGCCTCTGAGGTTCTCTGAACCGAGTCGCCCGCATCGTTCCCGACGTCACGGGGATCGACCGCACCTTCGACTACCTCGTCCCGGACGAGATGGCCTCTGTCGTGGAGTTGGGCTCACGGGTTCGTGTGTCGTTGCACGGACGGCGGGTCGGTGGCTGGGTGATCGATCTCGCGACCGAATCCGCTGACGTTGCCGTCGACTCGCTCAAGCCGATTCTGAAATCCAGCGGTATCGGTCCGACCATCGACGTGATCGAGCTCGGTCGCTGGGCTGCCCGCCGATGGTGTGCCGGTCGCCTTCGACCGTTTCTGGTGGCAGCTTCGCCGCCCGTGGTGGTTCATCGTTCGGCGACTCCCCGGCGGAGTCGTGTGGTGGCCGAACCCACGTCGCCGGCCACGACCTCGCTCATCGAGAACGGCGGAGGAGTGTTGCGACTTCCACCGACCGCGGATCACCTTCCGACGATCCTGTCCGCCGCTCGCGTCGGTTCGACCCTCGTCGTGTGTCCATCGGTCGACATGGCTCGGGTGCTCTCGCATCGGATCCGCCGAACCGGAGTGTCGGTTGCCTTGGTTCCCGAGGATTGGGCCCAGGCCCGGGGCGGCGCCGACGTCGTGATCGGAGCGCGGGCGGCCGCCTTCGCACCATGTCCCGATCTTCGGGTGGCGTTGGTGCTCGACGAGCACGACGAAGGCCTGCAGGAAGAGCGGTCGCCGACGTGGCACGCCCGTGATGTGGTGATCGAGCGTGGTCGGCGGGCCGGGGCGGCGGTCGTGCTCGTGTCTCCGGTGCCGAGTGTCGACGCGTGGATGCGGTGGGGGGAGTGCGGTGCGCGGATGGTCGCCCCCGAACGAGAACGCGAGCGACGGGCATGGCCGGCCCTCGACGTCGTCGACACGAGCGAGCAGGAGCCGTGGAAGAGATCGTTGATCTCGTCCGTCTTGATCGAAGAGCTTCGGAACCCGAGTCGTCGGGTCGTGTGCGTGGTCAACACGAAAGGACAGGCGCGCTTGTCGGCGTGCCGAGCCTGTCGAACCATTGCTCGGTGCACCACCTGTGACGGTGCTCTCGTCGAAATCGACGAGGGTGTCTTCATCTGTCCACGATGTTCGGAGCGTCGTCCGCGCGTCTGCTCGTCGTGCGGAGCGACCGCGATGGCGCGAGTACGTCCAGGCACATCGCGATTGCGTGATGAAATCGAACGGGCCGCCGACCGTCGGGTCCTCGAGGTCACGTCGGCGAGCGCTGATCTCGACGACACGGCCGCCGATGTGTTCGTCGGCACGGAAGCGGTGTTGCATCGGGTGCGTCGTGCCGATGTCGTGGCCTTTCTCGATCTCGACAGTGAACTTCTGGCCCCTCGATTTCGCTCGCGGGAACAGGTCTGGTCGCTCGTGGCTCGTGCCGCTCGATCAGTGGGCCCGTCAGGACGGGTGCTGCTCCAGACCTCGCTCGCCGAACACGACACCGTGCGCGCCATGAGTGAACTCGATCTCGACGGTTTCGTCGCCGCCGAATGGGATCGTCGTCGCGCGTTGGGCCTTCCTCCTGCGACGACTCTCGCCGTCGTCGAAGGGGAACATCTCCTCGACTGGAAAACCGCCCTCGATGGGATCGAGAACTTGTCGGTGGCCGACCTGGGAGATCGGCTCCTGCTCCGGGCGACGACGCCCGAGATCCTGGCTGATGCCTGGAGTTCGGCTCGAGGTCACCTCGACAAGGAGTCGCGTTCGCGTCAGGCGCGAATCGCCGTCGATCCGCCCCGTGTCTAGTTCGATTCCCTGACGTTCGCCGAGCGGGGAGAGACGACGAGAAGTCGATACCCGGCGCGGGAGCCGTGTCGAATCGTGGGGTGGCCGTGGGCGATCAACCATTTCTGGAGAGAGTCGGAACCGAGATTCTTGTGCACGACGAGAACCGCGCGGCCGTCGGGCGCGAGTCGGTTGAGCCAGAGTTCGAGCATCGCGTGGAGTTCGGCTTTTCCGACCTTGATCGGCGGGTTGCTCCAGATGAGGTCGAATCTCCGATCGGGATCGACCTCTTGCGGATCGAGGACCTCGACGTTCCGAACACCCAGTCGTTCGGTGTTCCGTCGCGTGAGGTCGCGTGCTCGGGTGTTCACGTCGACAGCGACCACACGAGCGTTCGGACGTCGACGTGACAAGGCCAGAGCGATCGGGCCCGCTCCGCAACCGAGGTCGAGGAACGTTCCCGCTTCGGGTGGGGCCGGCGCGTCGGTGAGGAGGAATTTCGTTCCGACGTCGAGTCGACCATAGGAGAACACGCCGTGGTCGGTTTCGATCTCGAACGCGTCGTCCGGAAGGACGATGGTCACCCGCTTCGGTTCGGATGCCGAGGACGGCGATGGGTCGAAGTAGTGCGACATCTCACGAGTAGCCTGGCAGGTATGGGTTATGAAATCCGAACATTCGGTGATCCGGTTCTCGCAGCGAAGGCTGCCGAAGTGATCGACATCGACGGCAAGATCGTTCGGATCGTCGAGCAGATGTTCGACACCTTGTACGAGACCGATTCCGGAATCGGTCTCGCAGCCCCCCAAGTCGGCATCCAGCGCCAGATCTTCGTCTGGGACATCGATGGTGAACCTGAAGTGATCTTCAATCCGGTGATCGCCGAATCCGATGGAGAGTGGACCTACGAAGAGGGCTGTCTGAGTATCCCTGGGTTGTACGTCGAAATGGTTCGTCCGAAGACGGTGCTCATGACGGGAGTCGATATCGATGGCAACGAGGTGTCGTTCGAAGCCGACGAACTCGAAGCCCGACTCTTCCAGCACGAACTCGACCACCTGAACGGAGTGCTCATGTTCGATCGGATGCAGCCCGAACAGCGGCAGCAGGCGATCGCCGAATATCGCCGTTTGTCGGCGCAGGCCGATGCCGCGACCCCGCCGCGTCGTCTGCGAGCCGACTGACGTGTCGTCACCCGCTCTCGCACCGCTGCCGATCGGACCCGTGGGTCGAGTCGCGTTTCTCGGTACACCCGACGCCTCGGCGGCAGTTCTCGAGGCGATGATCACCGCGGGAGTCGACGTCGCACATGTCGTCACCCGGGTCGACAAGCGTCGGGGGCGAGGGTCGACTCTCGTTCCGAGCCCGGTGAAGGTGGTGGCGACGACGCACGGGATCCCGGTGACCCATCGCGTCGACGATCTCGTCGAACTCGACCCGCCGATCGATCTCGGCGTCGTCGTCGCGTACGGGGCATTGATCAAACCTCATGTGCTCGAGCGAATCCCCATGGTCAACCTTCACTTCTCGCTGTTGCCTCGTTGGCGAGGAGCGGCCCCGGTCGAACGGTGTCTGCTCGCGGGGGACACCGAGACGGGTGTGTGCCTGATGCGGCTCGACGAGGGGCTCGACACCGGTGACGTCCTCGGTGTTCGGCCAATCGCGATCGACGACTCCGTGACGGCCGACGATCTGCTCGGTCGACTGGCGAGTCTCGGATCGGAGATGCTGATCGATGCGCTGAGACGGGGATTTCCTGAGGCCGAGCCGCAATCAGGTGTGCCGACCTACGCCGAGAAATTGCAGGTCGACGATCGCCGGGTGCGTTGGAGCGACACGGCCATCGTGACGAGTCGGCGTGTTCGGATCGGTGGAGCCTGGACCGAACTCGACGGAAGCAGGGTCCGCATCGGTTCGACTCGCGTCACCGAATATCGATCATCGGACGCTCCGGGATCGGCGAGCCTGAACGATGGCCGTTTGGTCGTGGCGACCGGCGACGTCGATCTCGAGGTGCTCTCATTGCAGCCCGAAGGAAAGGCGATGATGGCGGCGCGCGATTGGGTGAACGGGCGGCGTGGCCGCCCCGTTCGTTTCACGGCATGACCTCGCCGACACGACCGACGCCGGTGACCGCACGATCGGTTGCCCTCGACGCGTTGCGTCGGATCGAAGACGGTGGCGCCTACGCGAATCTGGTCGTTCCGGTGATGCTGTCGGCTTCGAATCTTGCCGCGAACGATCGTCGATTCGTGACCGACCTCGTGTACGGAACCACCCGCCTCCGGCGAGCATGTGATGCGGTGGTCGATCGGTTCGTGGCGAGTGAGCCCGATGTCGAGACGCGACGGATCCTGCGACTCGGGGCCTATCAGATCGTGTTCGGGGGAGTGGCGCCGCACGCCGCGGTGTCGACGACGGTCGAACTCGCCTCTCGTCGGACGCGTGGTTTCGTGAACGCGGTTCTGCGTCGAGTCGCGTCGACTCCCATGATCTGGCCGAACGAAGCGACTCGTCTCAGTTATCCCGATTGGATCGTGAGAACCTTTCACGACGAAGTGCCCGATGCCGATGCCTGCCTGGCGCACATGAACACGCCGGCAACGGTCACGACGAGATCCGATGGATACGTGCAAGACCTGGGCAGTCAATGGGTGGTCGAGTCGGTGGGAGCCGAATCAGGCGACCTCGTTCTCGACATCTGTGCCGGGCCGGGGGGCAAAGCGACCGGCCTGGCGTCGACCGGAGCGACGGTCATCGCGTCCGACGTCAATGTCTCGCGAGCCGGGCTGGTCGCCCGCAATGCACGCGACCGCTCCGCGCACGTGCCGGTCGTCGTGTCCGACGGCCGTCGGACGGCCTTCGCCGCCGGCGTGTTCGATCGAGTCCTCGTCGATGCGCCGTGCTCCGGGCTCGGGGCTCTGCGACGTCGGCCCGATGCGCGTTGGCGTATCCGCGAGTCGGACGTCGACGACCTCGTCGAGTTGCAACGGGCGATCACGACGTCGTCGGCGACACTGGTTCGCACGGGAGGAATTCTGGTGTACAGCGTGTGCACGATCACTGCTCGTGAGTCGATCGATCATCCCGTCCCGGAGGGATTCGAGATCCTCGGTCGTGGCGGTGACGGTGTGCCGCGTCTGCGAGACGAATGGGAGGAGTTCGGTTCGGGATTTCGTCTGCTCCCTCATCTCACCGACACCGATGGCATGGTGATCGTCCGATACCGTCGCACGTCATGAACGAACGTCTGGCCGCCAAGGTGCTCACGGTGAGCGACGGGGTGGTCCATGGAACTCGCGACGATCTGTCGGGTGCGGCGCTGTCCGATGCACTCGAACGATCCGGGTTCGACGTGGTCGAGCGGGCACTGACGGCCGACGGTGCCGAACTCGTGGCGACCGCCCTCCGTCAACTCACCGCCGGCTTCACCGGACTCGTCGTGACGACGGGTGGCACGGGCTTCGCTCCGCGCGATCAGACGCCGGAAGGAACGCGATTGGTCATCGAGCGTGAGGCCCCTGGACTCGCCGAGGCCATGCGACTGGTGAATCCTTTGGGCCGGTTGTCCCGGGGTGTCGTCGGCATCGTGGGCTCCTGCATCGTGTGCAACACTCCCGGCTCGCCGAAAGGATGCGTCGAGCAGATCGAGGCGATCGCCGACGTTCTGCCGCACGCATTACGCCTGCTCGCCGAAAGCCCCACGCCTCACGGCAACTGACACGGATAGCGTGACCGACGTGTTGCGCCTCGTCGTTCCCAAGGGTTCCCTCGAGAAGGCGACCTTCGAGCTGTTCGAAGCCGCCGACTTGCCGATTCGTCGTTCGTCGAGCGTCGACTACAAGGCGACCATCGACGATCCGCGAATCGCCGAAGTGAGAATTCTCCGCCCGCAGGAGATCCCTCAATACGTGGCCGAGGGACTGTTCGATCTCGGAATCACCGGACGTGATTGGGTCGAAGAGACCGAGAGTGACGTCGAGAGTCTCGGCGAATTGAAGTACTCGAAGGCCACGAGTGATCCGGTGAAGGTGGTGGTCGCGGTGGCTGGAGACAGTCCCGCATCGGCAGTTGCCGACCTCCCGCAGAACGTCCGCGTGAGCACCGAGTACCCAGGTCTCACCCGACGCTTCTTCGAATCGCGTGGTATCCGTGCCGACGTTCGTCTGTCATACGGTGCGTCGGAGGCCAAGATCCCCGACATCGCCGATTGCATCGTCGACATCACCGAAACCGGCCGAGCCCTGCGCGCGGCCGGTCTCCGGGTCATCGACACCATGCTGGTGAGTTACACCGAGATGATCGCTCATCGGCCGTCGTTCGCCGATCCGACCAAACGGCACGCGATGAACCAACTCATGACATTGCTACTCGGCACACTCGACGCCCGGGGAAAGGTGTTGGTGAAACTGAATGTCGGAGCCGACGATCTGTCCAAGGTGCTGGCCGTCTTGCCGTCGGCGAAGTCACCGACGATCAGCGAGTTGGCCGGTGGAGGTTTCGCTGTCGAATCGGTGGTCGAGAAGCGATCGATCAACACCTTGATCCCGGCCCTCAAAGACGCCGGCGCGTCGGACCTCCTCGAACTTCCGATTTCCAAGATCGTCGCCTGATTCGGTTCTGACGTGGCTGCATCCTCCCACGGCACCGTGATCGCCTTCGATGAGCACATCGGATTGGGTCGGGTCCGACTGGACGACGGTCGCGAGATTCCGTTCCATTGCGCCGAGATCGCCGATGGAAGCCGTCGGGTCGACGTCGGGGCCGATGTGAGATGCGAGATTCGTTCGAAGTTCGGACGTCTCGAGGCTTTCGCGCTCGTCAGCCGTTGATCGCAACGCCCGACATCGGGGCCCTAGGTTCGGGCGCCGGAGATCTGGACGAACGCCAGGCGAATATTGGCCAAGGCGTCGGCCAGCACGGGTTGATCGGGACCCAGACGGTCGACGAGGCCTTCGACCAGGCACGCCAGGGCATCGATCGACAATGCCGCCTGGGGCAGATTCGGGGGAGCGGCCGAGAGGTGGATGGCCGCCAGTTCGTAGAGGCCCATGGCGTGGTTGACGATCACGACCTCGGCGGGGACGTCGGCGAGGCGCTGGCGGGCTTCGGCCAGCGCATCGAGGGAGGTGTCGACGGTGTCGTCGAATTCGGGTGTGGTCATGGCTCGTGTCGTGACTCGTGATCGGGGGTTTTCGGCTCCGGGTCGGTTACCCTACCGAGGCACAATCGATGAGAAGTGGGGTTCGCCCCCACCTGGCCACTGCTGGTGCGTCCAGGTCCTTTCGAGTCAGGCGCTCTGGCGGCTGTCCCGGATCGGCTTCGCATCCGCACGTATCCGATCAACATGGGAGGTCAACCCCTTGCACAGGAGTGAACAGCCATAGCACCGCCGCAGAACGAGCCCCGCTACAACGAACGCATTCGCGCTCGAGAAGTGAGGGTGATCGGCCCCGACGGATCCCAGCTCGGCATCAAGGCGTTGCCCGATGCTCTGTCGCTGGCGCGAGAACTCGACCTCGACCTCGTCGAAGTCGCTCCTCTCGCGACACCACCGGTGTGCCGCATCATGGACTACGGCAAGTTCCGCTACGAGGAATCCCAGCGTCAGCGTGAAGCACGAAAGAAGACCGCCCACGTCACGGTGAAGGAAGTCAAGTTCCGTCCCAAGATCGGCAAGGGTGACTTCGACACCAAGGTGCGTCACGTGCAGGAATTCCTGGAAGACGGACACAAGGTGAAGGTCACCTTGCAGTTCCGCGGACGTGAAATGGCTCACCCCGAGCTCGGTAGCAAGATTCTCGACGGCGTCATCGAACAGGTCGGAGAGGTGGGTCGTGTCGAGACCCAGGCCCGACTCGAAGGTCGCAACATGACCTTGGTGCTCGTCCCCGAGAAGAAAGTGAAGAAGACCTCGTCGAACAAGTCGAACGTCGATGCCGCACCAGTTGCGGTGGAGGCGACCGAAACCTCGGATCCCTCCGGACCCGAGATCTGACAGAAAGAAGCCCGACATGCCCAAGATGAAGACGAGCAAGACCACGGCCAAGCGGTTCCGCAAGACCGGAACCGGCAAGCTGCGTCGTCTCCAGCAGAACCGTCAGCACCTCTTCGAGAAGAAGCCGTCGACGCGCACTCGCCGTCTCGACGGAATGGTCGATGTTCACTCCGGTGACGAGAAGAAGATCAAGCGTCTCCTCGCCGAGCGCTGAGTCACCCACCCGTTCGTATTTCCCTGAGTTCGAGTCAATGATTGTGAAAGGAGTCCACCCATGGCCAGAGTGAAGAGAGCCGTCGGTGCCAAGAAGAAGCGTCGCCAGGTCCTGGAGCGCGCCAAGGGCTATTACGGCAACAAGAGCCGTTCGGTGCGCGCTGCCAACGAGCAGGTGATGAAGTCCGGTCAGTACGCGTTCCGCGACCGTCGGGCCAAGAAGGGCGAATTCCGTCGCCTCTGGATTCAGCGCATCAACGCGGCCTGTCGCCTGAACGACATCAGCTACAGCCGTTTCATCGCGGGACTCAACGCCGCCGGAATCGAAGTCGATCGCAAGATCCTTGCCGATCTCGCCGTGACCGACGCGGCCGCGTTCACCAAGCTGGTGGCGGCGGCCAAGGCCGCGTTGGGCTGACGGAGTCCGCGTGGGACTCGGTCTCACCAACCAACACGTTCAACGACTGCGGCGCCTCTTGGGGCGCCGCAGTGTGCGTGATGGGGAAGGTGTCCTCGTGGTGGAGGGAGCGGTTCTCATTCGCGAAGCGGTGAAGGCTGGCCGGCGAGTCGAATGCCAGTTCGTCGCTCCGGGAGTCGCGCCGGTGGCCGGAGCCGGAATCGTGCACGAGTTGGCCGACGGAGTGATCGACAAGGTGACCGACACCGAGACTCCACCGGGAATCGTGGCCATCGTGGAGCATCGTCCCGGAACGATCGCCGATCTCGCCGCGGCACAATTCGTGGTCGTCGCCGATGCCATCGCCGATCCGGGAAATCTCGGCACGTTGATGCGATCGGCGGAAGCGGCCGGAGCCGATGCCATCGTCGTCACGCGCGGAACGGTCGATTCGGCGAATCCCAAGACGGTGCGTTCGTCCGCCGGAGCGGTGTTCCACGTCCCGATCGTCGTCATCGATGCTCTCGATGATCTCCGGCACGCCGGTTTCACGGTGTATGGAACGTCGTCGCATCACGGAATCGATCATCGCTCGGTCGACTACGCCGCGCGGGTCGCCGTGGTGATCGGTAACGAAGCCCATGGTCTGTCGACCGACGCTGCAGTCGACGAGTGGATCACCATCGAGCACGCCGGTCGTGCCGAGAGTCTGAACGCGGCGATGGCCGGCACGCTCGTCGCCTTCGAAGTGGCTCGTCATCGTCGTGACACCTCCGGTACCGTGACGTCGCCATGATCGCCGACATCTCCGCTGCCCGCGACGAAGCTCTCGCCCGGATCGTCACCGCGTCGACCGTCGACGACGTGGCGCGACTCGACGCCGATTTGCTCGGGAAGAAAGGTCCGTTGGCCTCGTTGAAGGCGAGCCTCGGCACGTTGTCGACCATCGACGAGAAGAAGGCGGCCGGCGCCGCGGTCAACGATGCGATGTCGGCGGTGAAGGAAGCTCTGGACGAGCGGCGTCGACTTCTCCGTCGCGCCGAGCGAGATGTGCAGTTGGCGGCCGAGGCGCTCGACCTCACCGAATTCGCCGGTGCACCCCGGCGCGGGCGAGCCCACATCGTCACACAGGCGTGGGAACGCCTGGAAGACGTGTTCGTGGGTCTCGGATTCCAGATCGCCGAGGGTCCCGAAGTCGAAACCGATTGGTACAACTTCGAAGCGCTGAACATGCCACCGTCCCACCCGGCGCGCAGCATGCACGACACCTTTTACGTCGACCACGGCACACCGGGAAGCACGGTGCTGCGAACGCACACTTCGCCGGTGCAGATTCGCGTGATGCAGACCATCGAGCCGCCGATCTACATGGTGATGCCCGGCCGAGTCTTCCGTAACGAGACCACCGACGCCACCCATCTGGCGGTGTTCCACCAGATCGAAGGGCTCGTGATCGATCGGGGAATCACCCTCGCCGATCTGGCCGGAACGATCGACTCGTTCACCAAGGCCTTCTTCGGGACCGATTTCGGCAGTCGCCTACGTCCGTCCTACTTCCCGTTCACCGAACCCTCGGCCGAGTTCGACATTCGCACGCCCAAGGGCGACTGGCTCGAGTTGGGCGGTTGCGGCATGGTGCATCCCAACGTGCTGCGCGCCGGTGGTCTCGATCCCGAGGAATGGAGTGGCTTCGCCTTCGGCTTCGGGATCGACCGCATGGCCAAGGAACGTCACGGCGTGGGTGACGTGCGCGAGATGTACACCAACGACATTCGATTCATCGAGCAGTTCTGACATGAAGATCGTCGATTCCTGGATCCGAGAACTCGTCGCTCTGCCCGATGGCCTGTCCGTCGAGACGATCGCCGACACATTGTCCGACGTCGGTCTGGCGTGCGAGAGCGTCGATCGGGTCGGGTCCACGGTGGCCGGTGTCATCACGGCACGAGTGGTGAAGACCGAACGTCACCCCGACGCCGCCAAGGTTCATCGGGTGTTCCTCGACATCGGAGACGGCACCGAACACCATGTGTGGTGCGGGGCGTTCAACATGCAGCCCGGCGACGTGATCCCGTGGGCCACGCCCGGAACCGCGATGCCCGACGGTCGACTCATCGAGACCAAGCCGATCGTCGGCATCCAGAGTGAAGGAATGTGCTGCTCGGCCCGAGAGCTGGGTTTGGGGGAGGACCACAGTGGAATCCTCATCCTCGATCCGGCCACGCCGCTCGGAGTGCCCTACGGGCAGGCTCTCGGTCTGGCCGAAGAGACCGTCTACGACCTCGACGTCTTGCGCAATCGACCTGACGCCTACGGACATGTGGGTGTCGCACGCGACCTGGCGGCACGTTTCGGAGTCCCGTTCACGGCACCGAACGGCACGGTCGAGGCCACGGGTGCGAGCAGGTCGGCGTCGGTCGAGATCGTGGCCGGCGAAAGTTGTCCGCGCTTCACCACCATCGTCATCTCGGGCATTCGAGTGTCCGAGTCTCCCGACTGGATGAAGAGCCGTCTGGCCGCGGCCGGCATGCGTCCCATCAACAACGTCGTGGACGTGAGCAACTACGTGATGCTCGAGACCAATCAGCCCAACCATGCGTACGATTTCGACACGCTGGGTGGGGGAGGATTCCGCATTCGTGTGGCGCGGGATGGCGAGTCGATGATCACCCTCGACGGTGTCGAGCGCACTCTGACTGTCGACGATCTCCTGATCTGCGACGCGGCCGATCGCCCGATCGGTATCGCCGGCATCATGGGGGGCCAGAACACCGAGATCAGCGATGGCACCACCACGGTCGCGCTCGAAACCGCGTACTTCGACGTGCCCGGCATCATGAAGACGGTCCAGAGGCTCGGACTCCGCAGTGAAGCGTCGGCTCGGTTCGAGCGTGGTGTCGACCCGCTCGGCATCGAGGCGTCGATCGCCCGTTTCGTCGAGCTGTTGCGTCTGACCTGTCCCGATCTCGTCGTGCACGACGGATTCATCGACGTCCGCACACCGTCGATGCCGACGACGACCGCGATTTCGGTGCGCCCGGCGAGAGTCGGAGCGATGCTCGGTCGTTCCTTCACCGCCTCGGAGATCTCGACTCTGATCGAGCCCATCGGATTCTCGTGTGCCGCGGACGGATCGAACCTTGCGGTCACCATCCCGTCGTGGCGCCCCGATTGCACGCTCGAGATCGACGTCATCGAAGAAGTCGCTCGTTTGTTCGGATACGACAAGCTCGGCAAGACGGTGCCCAAGTCGACCGTCCCGGGTGGCTTGTCGGCGGTGCAGCAACGTCGTCGGCGCGTGCGTGACGTCCTGCTCGGGCTCGGATGCAACGAAGCCATGCCTCATCCGTTCCTCGCCGATGGCGACCTCGAGCGAGCCGGCTTGTCGGGCGATGCCGTGAGACTGGTCAATCCGCTGGTCGTGGGGGACGATGTCCTGCGCACATCGTTGCGGCCCGGACTGTTGAAGGCGCTGGCTTTCAACGAATCCCATCGGCGAACCGACGTCGCGCTTTTCGAGATCGGTCATGTGTATCCGCCGAGCAGTGACGTTCTTCCGGCCGAACACGAATCGCTGTGCGTGGTGCTGGCCGGGGTCGAGGCTCCGCGAGCGGTGGCGGTGTGGCGCGAACTCGCCTCGGCGATGGGTTGGGGTGCGCGCCTCGACCAGTCGAACGTGCCCGCCGGCCTGCATCCCACGCGATCGGCCACCTTGTCGGCTGGCCGTGACGTGGTTGGGGCGGTCGGGGAGATCCACCCTGACGTGCTCGACGCATTCGACGTGACCGAGCGCGTGGCGATTCTCGAGTTGAACCTGTCGATCCTGCTCGCCAACGAGCCGAAGGTCGCCCAATGGAAGGCCACCTCGCGATTCCCGTCGTCCGACATCGATTTGGCGTTCACCGTCCCGTCGTCGGTCACTGCCGAGAAGGTCGAGAAGGCCTTGCGTCAGTCGGCCGGATCGTTGCTCGTGTCACTCGAGTTGTTCGACGTGTACCGCGCCGACGCGGCGGCCGAGTCGAGGAGCCTGGCGTTTCGACTGCGGCTGCAGTCCAACGATCGCACGTTGACCGATGCCGACATTGCCGGTGTTCGTGACAAGTGCGTCGCCGCCGCCGCCAAACTCAATGCCCAACTCCGTTCCTGACTTGGTGCTTCTGGTGGCAAAACTGACCCCTGTTTCGTGCTGATCAGCCACCAGAACGTTGGGATTGACGAGTTGCGAACGCTCGTGTGAGTTCGTGGATCACGTGTCGGGGTCGTCGCGTGATCTCCCCCCAGGTGAAGTGGAGCACGATCCAGCCGGCAGTTTGAAGGTACGAGTCACGGCGGGCGGCCTTCTCGAAGTACTTCGGGGAGTCGACCTTTCCCCAGCCGTCGCATTCGAGGACGATCCGCTCGTCGATCCATGCGAAGTCGGTGCGGTAAGGGCCGATCTCCCATTGAGTCACGAAGTGATCGAAAGGAGTTCCGTGGAGGAGTTTCTGCAATCGCATTTCCAGAACCGACTCGGAGATCTGATCGGAGTAGGGCCAGTTGTCGAGAATGCGGCGGACCGGTCCGATTCCCGCTCGTCCACGTCGTGAGTGTTGGGCCACGGCGGCGACCAGTCGATCCCGGCTGACGTGTCCGGCCAAGAGCATGCGCTCGATCACGGTTTGGGTGCAGTGCGGTGCAACGCCTGCCACATCGATGATCGTGCGTGTCGGAATGGTGACTCGCAGTCCGTTTCGGCGGATCGGAGTCAGATTGTGATGGTCGCGCGGACTGTGAAAGATCACATCGGACGAGTACTTCTGGTGGTGTCGACCGGCAATCGACACGTCCACGGGATCCTCGTCACCGTGATCCCAACATCCCCAGAGCCATGCCGCGGTCCGGTGAGTGACGACACCGCGACCGCCCCACGACAGGGTGGCCGCTGAAGCGACCTGGAGAAGGGTCTTGGGGTGCTCGATCAGCGTGAGCGAATCGCCGACCGAGTGAACCAGAATTCCTCGGCGAACGAGCGCGGCGATCTGGGAGCGACTCAACCCGGCGGCGTGGAGTTGGTGTCGACCGACGACTCCGTGTTGTCGTTGGGCGAGTTGATGAAGTGCGGTGAGATCCATGCCGCCATGAGGGATGTGAACCGGTGGTCACGGCGACGAGTTCGATGAACTGGTGGCTGATCAGCACGAAACAGGTGACAGTTCAGCCACCAGAAGCACCAAGGTCAGTTGAGGGAGAGATCGGAGGGAGCCGACGCCATCCAGGCCACCCGACCCGGTTGACGCGCCAGCACTTCGGCCCACAAGGCGTCCGGTGTCGCAGTGAACACGTCGTCGATGTCGGCGGCCACGACGATCCAGACACCCGCCTCGAGTTCGCCGTCGAGTTGCTGAGCGCCCCAACCGGCGTAGCCGTGGAAGATGCGAACACTCTGCGGAGGAGGGTCCACGAGTAGTGGATCCCGGTCGAGTTCGACCGGCTCGACGTTCCCGGTCTCGGTCCGTCCGAGCGCGATGAAGGCTTCGGGTTGAACCGGTCCGCCGGCGAAGACGGACGATGGAGGCGCAAGCATCGGCAGCCAATTCTGAAAGGCGTCGTCGACCTCGGTACTGACGCGATTGATCACGACGCCGAGAGCTCCACTCTCGTTGTGCTCGAGCATGTAGACGACGGTGCGGTCGAAGTTGGGGTCACCGAGCGGGGGTGCCGCCACGAGGAGGCGACCCTTGGTGGTGGGGAGGGGGAATCCCGCCATGATGCCATGTTGCCAGGAGAGACGCTCGGCAGTGGTCGTTGTATTGCTATGCATTGTTCCGTATGATCATTCGTCATGACTCGACGGCCGATTTCCGTGGCGATCCTGGGGGCTTCCGGATACACCGGGGCCGAGCTCCTTCGTCTCATCGCCCAACACCCGACGTTTCGTCTCGTGGCGGCAACGGGTGACTCTCAAGCCGGTTCGTCGGTGGGGTCTCTCTACCCGAGCCTGGCCGCCCGATATCCCGACCTGGTCTTCGCGGCCAACGATCCGTCGGTCTGCGACGGTGCCGATCTCGTGTTCCTCGGACTTCCGCACGAGGCCAGCCTGGAACTCGTTCCCGAACTCGTGAGCCGCGTGGGTTGTGTGGTCGATCTCTCGGCCGCTTTCCGTCTCAAGGGTGCTTCGGCTTACCCCGAGTACTACGGGTTCGCCCACGAACGCCCCGACCTTCTCGCGCGAGCGGTGTACGGCCTTCCCGAACGGCACCGTTCAGCTCTCGTCGGCGCCTCGCTCATCGCCACGCCCGGTTGCTACGTCACGGCCGCAACTCTGGCTCTCGCCCCTCTCGTCGATGCCGGACTCGTCGACACGACGTCGGTCATCGTCGACGCCGCGAGCGGTGTGTCCGGTGCGGGTCGTGCTCCGAAACACGGCAATCTCTTCTGCACGGTCGACGAGGACATGAACGCCTATGGCCTCCTGACTCATCGACACACACCCGAGATGCAAGAGCAGATCGGCGCCACGATTCTCTTCACGCCGCACTTGGCCCCGATGAATCGCGGCATTCTCGCCACGTGTTACGCCAGACCGTCGTCGGGAAGTCGAGTCACGACG
>VFQT010002299.1_pt1 | contig 19985 bp, 20 predicted proteins | sample 3512381 | NCBI WGS metagenome assembly VFQT01 (sample SAMN10412376, study PRJNA504923) | tailings metagenome | isolation source: Relicate 2 Philex TSF3 active mining site | place: Philippines: Tuba, Benguet | collected 2017-08-29
ATTCCGCTTCGAGGTTGCGGACGTGAGGAACGAAGGCATACGTGAACCCAGCTACAGCAATGTAGACGATGCCTGTTAACACAAATTGTAATGCCATGCCTGAGCCAGATGTGGTGCCAACCATCCAGCCGAAAGTTTGAGCCAACCAGGTATTTGCCTGCATGGCGGGTTCAGTGACGTAATCTGCGAGCAGACCGGCGAGGATGGGCGTGATCGGTCCAACAGACCAGGCGATCATGCGCCGCGCAGAGAAGACGCGTCCTTGCACGTCTGGTGCTACCTTTGATTGCCAGATGGCTTGACTGGCTCCGTTGGTAAAGATGGGGAAGATACCGCCGATCACCACGGCAATGATCCACACCGGCAGGCTGCGTCCCAAGCCGAAAACGACCAACAGGAAAAGTCCAGTCAATGCTTCGCCGAGGAAGATGCTGTTCATCCGTTTCTTAAATCCGCCCCAAAGCCCGATGAGTAATCCGCCTACCACGGCGCCGATGGCATTTGCAGATGTTACAACGCCGAGAATTTCGCTGCTTTGATTTGTGCGCTCAAGGATGAAGGGCGAGAACAGCGAACCCGAAAGCCCGATCACAAAATTCAGCACGATGAAAAAGGTTAGTAAGCCTAGTAGTCCACGCCGAGCGAAGATGTATTTGAAACCATATAACGCTTCTTGAAGTATTGATCCGCTTCCGGCTTGACCTTCAATGGTCTTCTCAGGCTGCGGGATGATCACAAGTGTCAGTGCGAGGATGGCTAGAAAGAATGTCACGACGTCGATGACGAGGATCCCAGTGAGGGAAATGATCGGGAGCAGCAACCCGGCAAAGATCGGGGCAAGAACCGCAGGTCCTGATTCCACCAATGACATCATCCCATTGGCGCGGCTGTAATTTTCCTTCGGCACCATGGTGCTGATCGCGGCAGAATAAGCGGGCCATTGGAAGGTATTGCCAAGCCCGTTGATGACCGCGGCGATGTATAAATGCCATATTTCAAGAATTCCCATTGCTTGCAAGACGAGGATGCCACCTGTGGCAAGCACAGCGGTTAGATCACTAACCATCATCATCAATTTGCGATTGTGTCTGTCCACCATCACGCCTGCGATGGGGGAAAGCAAAAGGAAAGGCACAATGAACGAGGTATTGATAATGCCTAGTGCGGTGGCGCTGCCTGTTTCTTGATACGCCCAGATCGTGAGGGCGAACTGTGTCATGCTGGAGGCGAGGACGGAGACCAACTGTCCCGCCCAAACGATTGTGAATCCGGTCATGCCGGATAAGGCTGTTTTGTTGTCTGTGGTCATGGCTTGATTATACGTCTTGAAGGAAACTGAAAATAAAGAGGCATCGAGTGGCTCGATGCCTCTTTATGAAAAACAAATTTGTTTGGCAGCTCAATCTGTGATGAAATCCTGATTGGGCGTTGTGACAACTGTTGGTTTGAAGAGCTTGAGTGCAATAATGACCGCACTGGTAACTGATTGAAAGAACGTGGAAACCATGATCGTGAGGTCGTTTTGCAAAATTCCATAGAGCAGCCAGACTAACCCGCCTGAAAGGGTCAGCAGCCACGTACCCAAGGAAAGCCCGGAAAGGTTCTCTTCTTTGTATGCCACTCGTATTTGTGGGACGTTTGAGATCAACGCGCTGATCGAAAGCATCAGCCCCAGACCGTTCTTCCCGAAAAAAGTCACTGCTGAAAAAAGGACGATCAACCAGAGCGGGGTAACGCGAAATTCACGTACATTTCGTCCGAAACGCAAGGCTGCCACTGTGATGATAAAAAAGAAACTTGCGATAGCACCAGAAGCAAGCGCTACAAATATTTGATTGGTGATAATTCCGTAGGTGGTCCAACCGAGGCTGACAACGCAGCTCGTCCCAGAAGTATCCACTGAGACACCGAAAGATTTCCGTTCGCGTAAAAGCCTTATCAGTTGTGGAGCGGCGCGAAGAAGATCGATGATGGTGCCGGTTAAGCCAAGGGTAGAAAGAAAATCCATGTTTATCCTGATTAATGTATCGGTTAATAAAAATTCTCCGTTTCTGCATTGTAACGGAGAATTTTTATTAAGGCTGAAGAAATACTAAAAGGCGGCTTGTTCGGCGAGTTCCTCGCTTGCGTCTCTCAGAATGACAATGGCATCTTCCACGGCTTCGATCACTACAGAATTGGTATCCTGAATGAGATAACTTTCGCCAGCCTCTAACGTATGATCATTGTTATCTCCGGCAACGGTTACCCATAAAACGCCTTTTTCACACACGATCGTTAACCCAGGTTGCGGTTGGCTGATGTTCACAACTTCATGCAGGGGCAGGTTTAGATCAATTTCTTTGCGTTGTTCGATTGCAATCATATAAACTCCTTGTGTCATTGTTATTTTATAGAAATTGACTTCACGAGTACAGACGCAAAATATATAAATTGTAACCAGTACAGTTGATGCTATAATCAACTGTACTGGTCGTTTTTTTCAAAACTGTTCCGATTATGAAAACTGATACGAATTCAACCTTGCTATACCAATCGCTGGCAGATAACCTGATCACCTTGATCGAGAAGGAGACCTATCGCGTTGGGGAACGTATTCCATCTGTGCGTCAGATGAGCAAACAACAGGGAGTGAGCATCAGCACGGTGCTGCAGGCATATTTGTTGCTTGAGAATCAAGGTTGGATCGAAGCGCGTCCTCAATCGGGTTACTATGTGCGGGCAAAGGTCCGCGAACAGGCACCTGAGCCTGAAATATCTTCGCCCGTGAAAGACCCTAGCCAGGTTAGTTTGCACGAAGTAGCGATGATGTTGATGCGCGACTCAACCGACCCTGAACTGGTTCAACTCGGTTTGGCTTTACCCAACCCAAATTATTTACCCATTGAAAAGATCAATCAAGCGTTGAACAAAGCCGCAAAGCGACATGCCGTTGATGGTCATCGGTATATCGTTCCGCCGGGGTTGGAAGAACTACGCGTTCAGATCGCGAAACGTGCTGCGCTTGCAGGGTGTCAGCTATCGCCCAATGATTTCATGATCACATCGGGTGGGTTGGAAGCGATGGATTTGTGTCTGCACGCGGTCTGCCGCCCGGGCGATATCGTCGCCATCGAATCGCCGATGTACTTCGGAACGCTTCAAACGCTGGAAGTGCATGGATTGCGTGTGCTGGAAATCCCCACACATCCACGAGATGGACTTAATGTGGAAGCGTTAGCTTTTGCCATTCAATACAACCCGGTGCGGGCAGTGATCGTCATTTCAAATTTCAACAACCCGCTTGGCAGCCAGATGCCGGATGAAAAGAAAAAAGAGCTGGTTGAATTACTTGCGCGGCATGATATTCCATTGATCGAGAATGATGTCTATGGTGAACTGTATTTCGGAGAGAAACGTCCGCTGGTTTGCAAGTCCTTTGATAAAAAAGGCTTGGTGATGCTCATCTCTGCCTTCTCGAAGGATATCAGCCCTGGTCTGCGCATTGGTTCGATCGCCCCGGGAAGGTACAAAACAGAATTGGAATGGTTGAAATTCACGATCAACACATCTCCGCCAACCCTTCCGCAATATGCCATTGCAGACTTTATCGAGAGTGGGGGCTACGACCATCACCTGCGTCGCATCCGCCGTGAATATGCACGGAATGTCGAGTTGATGTCCAGCGCGGTCATTCGATATTTTCCGCCCGGTGTGCGCCTCACCCGTCCTTCTGGCGGATTTGTGCTCTGGGTGCAACTGCCCGAGAACGTCGACTCGCTTGAGCTTTACAAAAAAGCGCTCACTGCAAAGATCACACTTGCACCGGGGCATGTCTTTTCAGCCTCCAATCAATATGCAAACTTCATCCGCTTGAATGCGGCAGAGTTCAATTACTCCATTGAGCGCTCGTTGGAAAAATTGGGAACGATCATCAAAGAAATGATGAAATGACCCAATGCTATAATTCCGCTTATGCAAACCACCCTCGACCCTGAAAGACAAAAACAAGCAAAAGAATATGCCCGTATCCGCCGCCGGCTTTGGTTGGTGGATACCGCCTTCAGCGCCGTTTATGCACTTGCCTGGCTCTTCTTTGGTTGGAGCATTTCCGTCCGCGAATGGCTCACCACACTGGTTACTGGAAACTGGTCAGTGACCACGGGTTCCGATTGGCTCATCATTGCTCTTTACATTGCCATCTTCGGCGGAGTCTATTCGCTTCTCACCATGCCTCTTGGCTACTACAGCGGATTTGTCCTGCCGCATCGTTTTGGTCAATCGAATCAATCGCTCAAAGATTGGATCACCGACCGCATCAAAGGGCTTGCCATCGGCGCGCCGCTCGGTTTGTTGATGCTCGAACTGCTTTATCTTGCCCTGCGTCTCACGGGTGATCTGTGGTGGTTATATGCTGTTGGTGGATTGCTGCTCTTCAATGTGATTCTTTCCAACCTCGCGCCTGTGCTCATCATGCCGCTCTTCAATAAATACGTTCCACTGGGCGATGAACATAAAGACCTTGAAGAGCGTCTCCTCAATCTTGCAAAACGTGCCAACACCAAAGTGAAGGGTGTCTTCAAGTTCGACATGTCCAAACGCACCAAAGCTGCCAATGCCGCATTGACCGGTATCGGTAACACGCGCCGTATTATTCTGGGCGATACACTCATCAACGAATTCACGCCGGATGAGATCGAAACGGTGCTTGCCCATGAATTGGGACATCACGTCCACAAAGACATTCCCTTCCTTATCATCTCCGGCACGCTTCTTGTGACCATTGGTCTGTTCATTGCCTCCCAAGCCTTGAACTACGCCGTAACTTTTTTCTCGTTCACATCCGCTTCAGATGTTGCTGCTTTCCCTGCCTTGTCCCTCATTCTTGGTGCTTACGGTTTACTGACCCAGCCTCTCGAAAATGCACTTTCTCGTTGGCGCGAAAACATGGCAGATGATTATGCCTTACAGTCCACGGGCAAGCACGAAGCCTTCGCCTCCGCGTTCACACGACTTGCCAATCAAAACCTCGGTGAGATCGACCCAGAGAAGTGGGTGGTCTTCATATTCTATTCGCATCCACCATTGGGCGAAAGAATTGCAAAGGCAAGAAAATTTACTCCTTAAAAAGACAGGCTTGCGAAACTCGCAAGCCTGTCTTTTTCTTCTTTCAGTTTCTACACCAGATCGCTCATCAACTCCATAGGTACAATGGCTGCCCCAACAATGCCAGGACCTGTATGTACACCCAAAACGGGTGAGATACGTTGAACTTCGATTTTAGCAACGTTTAGTTTTTGCTTGAATTCTTCAGCGAGATGGTCTGCTTTTTCGGCGAAACGACCATGCAAAACGGTGACCCAGACCGGGGTGTTCCCATATTTCTCAGCCAGATAATCTGCCATTGCCGCCATAGACTTGTTGAGCGTGCGTTCATTTTTGACGGTGCTGTACTTGCCATCCGTATCCACACGGATGATGGGCTTTAAGTTTAGTAACGCGCCAGCCATCGCTTTCACACGTCCAATACGCCCACCGCGGGCGAGATATTCCAAGGTATCGAGCGTGTAAATGACTTCGGTCTTCTCACGGATCTTGGTCAGGCGTTCATTGATCTTATCCATCGCCCAACCTGCTTTGTCTGCCAAAGCGGCAGCCATCACTTGAAAACGTTCGCCGCCAGAGAGGGTCAGCGTGTCCCAAAAGTTGACATTCGCTTCGCCCTTCACCTGCTCGCCGCCATCTCGTGCTGAGTTGATCGTGCCGCTCAAGCCAGAAGAAATATGCACCGACAGGATGTTCTTATCCGCCTGTGCCAGCTTGCGGTATAACTCCGCAAAGATGCCGCTTGAAGGCTGTGCTGTTGTTGGGATTTGCGGACGCATCGCTTCCAATCGGTTATAGAACTCATCGGCAGTAATATCCGCCGAGTTTACTTCGCCTTCCGGAAATTGGATGAATAGTGGGGCTTGCACAATGCCCAGTTTTTCCAATTCCTCATTTGACATATCTGCCGCGCAATCGGTAACGATTTTCATGGTTTCCTCTTTTGGTTAATTTTGAAATTATTTTTACATTCAGCTACTATCACTTCCGTCTTTCTAAAAACCACTTCACTGCATCACGAATTGATACGTACAGTGAACGTGGGTGATATCCTAATTCTCGGGTTGCCTTGGCATGGCTGATGTTCGAATTGCTTTGCAACACCTCCAATGAATACGGCGTGAAGCGGGGTGTCTCATTTGCATAACGGTAATACAGCGGTGTGAACATCGCCGCAAATTTTGCCAGGTCGAATGGAATCTTCAACTGGAAGAAATTCCTGCCAGTGATTTCTCGCACGGTTTCAAGCAAGTACCGCACCGAGATCTTATGCCCCGATAAAATGTAACTCTCGCCGCGTTTGCCGTTTTCGGCAGCAGAGATCAATCCCTCTGCCACATCGCGCACATCCACAAAGTCATAGGCGCCGTCTACATATAAGGTGGGTTTCGCTGTCGCTGCATCATGGATGACCGCTCCCATCATTGAGCCGCGAAAGTCATACGGGCCGATCACGCCGGTGGGGCAGGTCACAACAGCATCCAGCCCGGTGTGAGCCGCTTTCAATACTTCGAGCGTTGCTTCTGCTTTCGAGCGGTCATATGCGCCGTACGGATTATTCATGTCATACGGCACATTCTCATCGATCACCCCGTCTTCGACTCGTCTGATGGCATGAATGGAAGATGTGTATATCAACTTCGTCCCATGTTCCATCGCCGCGCGGATTACATTCTTAGTTCCCTCCACGTTGACCTTTCTCACATGTGGATTTTGACCAGGCATGATCGAGATGACACCCGCCAAGTGGAAGATTCCTTTCACGCCGCGCATGGATGCGAACATGGCGTCGAGATTCATGACATCACCCTCGATCGCTTCGACTCTTAATCCCGAAATGGATTCGCGGCTTTCGCCGGGCAGGATCAACGCCCGAACCTTTTCCCCGCGTTCCAAAAGCTTTCTAATGAGGACATTCCCCACATGCCCTGTTGCACCCGTGACTAACCACATGTTGGATATTCCTATTTCTTCAACATACTGTCAACCAACATGGTTGTACTATCGCGCGCGACCTTCTCCCATTTCGCGCCTTTGGGGTCCATAAGACTTTGCAGCAACAAGCCCATTGCGGTGGAAATGATCATGCGAGAAGCTAGATTGGGGTCTACTTCAACGAACGAACCTTCATCCACGCCTCGCTTTATGAGGTCAGTAAAGTATTTGTGATAACGGCGGTAAGGCTTCACGCTTGCCTGCCAGATCTTTTCGTCACGGCTGGCTTGCAGCCAAAATTCAAGGAACATGGGCAAGCCTTCATTTGCTGTTGCGAAGATATAGGGGAATGCTTCGGTGATCTGCATGAACGTCTCAGGGACAGTTTTATCCTTTGAGGCTTCAATGGCATTATCAATGGTTTCAAGCCAGCCATCTAGCAAGGCGAGGAAGAGGTCTTGCTTGGTTTTGAAGTGATGATAGAACGCGCCTTTGCTGATACCTGCATCTGCACAAATATCATCTACACTGGCGGCGGCAAAGCCGCGGCTGGAGAATAATTTGATGGCTGAGAAAATGATCTTCGAACGGGTTTCTTCGCTGCGTTGTTGCATTCTTTCCTTAGTTCTATTCTAGGTGAGGTAAAAATAAAAACCGACTAGTCGGTTTGTTTTTACACCTGAAACTTTGCACTGTCAAGATGACATTAAACATAAACATAATTACCCCCGAATTTAAAATGGGACGCTGACGAGTGCGGATGAACGCGGAAAAGGATTAAGAAATCCGCCTTTTCAGCATTTATCCATTCCCATTTGCCCTTAAAAACAAACTCACCCGCGAAAACTTAATTTCGGGGTGAGTCATGATTATCTGCAAGAAAAATTATGCAGGTTTGTAGGCGGTGATCTTTGCGCTATAGACAGCCTTATAGATATCTTCGAGCGGATATTCGTTCACATCCATTTCCATATCCGCCAGGGCAGAGTCAACTGTTTCCTTGTCGAAGAAGACGGGCTTGATGGATATATCTGTGAAGCCAACTGCTTCCATCATGCCGATGTAATCTTTAGCCTCAACGGCGCCTGCAACACAGCCAGCCCAAGCGCTTATACTTTGCTTGACGGGTTCAGGCAGAGGACCATCAGTGACGATGTCGGAGACGGCGAGTTTGCCGCCCGGCGTAAGCACGCGAAAAGCCTCGGTGAACACTTTGGCTTTATATGGAGAAAGGTTGATTACGCAGTTCGAGATGATGACATCCACCGTGTTGCTTTCCACGGGCAGGTTTTCAAGATAGCCCTGGCGGAATTCAACGTTGGATGCATTGACGCGCTTCGCATTGGCTTGGGCGCGCTCGATCATCTCGGGGGTCATGTCTACGCCGATCACGCGTCCTTCTGGACCGACTTTCTGGGCTGCCAACAAACAATCGAGTCCTGCGCCTGAACCGAGATCGAGAACTGTCTGTCCAGGTTTCAGTGATGCAAGGGTGATCGGGTCACCGCAACCATAACTGGTGCTGGATACATCGGATGGAAGCGTGGCAAGTAAATCTACAGGGTAGAGGCGGCTTTCGGTGGAGCAGCAATCTGAAGGTCCGCAGCAAGAGGCGCTGCTTTTAATCCGCTCGGCGTAATGTTCGCGGACGGTTTCGTGGATGGGGGTGGGTGATTCAGTCATGATTCTTTCTCCTTATAAATAGGTTTTGACATCTTCGCCATTGTCTCTGCGGCTTTGGCGATTGTTGAGTACATTTTCTGTGGACTGTGTTAGCCCAAAGTGAATGAGGGCTGAAACGATAGATAACAATAAGAGTGTTTTCATGGTATTCCTTTTGCATAGAAGGATGTCTATGCGTTTTCGAAAAAAAATTTCCTACCGATAATGTCTCTCTGGCTGCCAGATGGCAAACAGAGATCGAGCTTTAGCAACAACCGCTGGTGCAGTTGCCGCCTTCACAACATTCACACTCGCCACGATCAGGTTCGCAGCAATCGTTAGTGACGACAGGTAATTCGTTCATGAGGTGCTCCTTTCGTATAGAAGTTTGTCTATGGAACTGATTGCAAAAAACGGGATCATGTCACGGCCGTGGACATATCCCGGTTATGCCTTGAAGGTTTTCAACAGGTTTTCGGTTGTCACCGATTCGGGCGCAAACTTGAGCATGATCTGACCACAGCAAACGGCGATGTGTTCCTGGTTGAGGGTGTAGAACGTTTGCTTGCCTTCTTCGCGTACAGTCACCAGACCCGCATCTCGCAGAATGGCGAGGTGATGGGAAATGGTGGGCTGCGAAAAGCCGATCTTCTCGACGATCTCATTGACCGAGAGTTCACAGCAGCAACACTCGCTCATGATCCTCTGGCGGGTGTCGTCTGCGATGGCTTTGGCAAAAAGGACAGGGTCAAATTTCATAAGGTCATTATATAGAAGTTTGTCTATTTGTCAAGAGATAAATATGACCATTGACGACCGACCATAGACCATTGTCCATCGTCAATGGTCTCGTATTATTTACCTGTTAATTCGCCCAAGCGATCAATGTATTCTTCCAGCACGGTAAACGCATCTTCGATGGGTTGGGTGGAGGTCATATCAATCCCTGCGGTTTTGTACACATCCATTGGCGACATCGACGAGCCTGCTTTGAGGAAGTTGATATGGTCTTGCACCGCACTGGGTATGCCATCTAGCACGCGCTTGGCAATGGCGTTAGCTGCGGAGATGCCAATGGCATATTGGAATGAGTAATAGTCGATGTAGAGGTGTGTAGTAAACGTTGCCCAGGTAATGCCGACGCGGTCTCGATCGAGGTACATTTCTCCGCCAAAACCTTCGCTGAACAAATCTGCCATCAGGTTGTTCATGGTTTCGGCAGTGAGAGATTGTCCCTTTTCAGCGCGTTGATGGGTTTCCAATTCGAAGCGGGCAAGGGTAGGCATGATGAAGAAGTAACGGTGGAAATTATCCATGGCTTCTTCGAGCAGGGCGATCTGGAAGTATTTATCCTTTTTGGTTTTGAGCAAGTGAGCGCGGGTCATTGCCTGATTGAAGTTCGAGGCAGTCTCTGCAATGATGGACGGATAAAGATAATACATCATCGGCTGGGCGCGGCTGGCGTACCAGGCATGGATGGAATGTCCCAATTCATGCGAGAGCGTGCTCATCGAGCCGACGTCATCGGTGTAGCTCATCATGATGAAAGGATGCATGTCATTTGGCACGCGGGTGGAGAAAGCACCTTCGCGTTTGCCAGCGTTTGGAGACCAATCCACCCAGCGATCTTCAATGCAACCCTTGCGCATGGTGCTGACGTATTCATCCCCCATTGGAGCAAGTCCTTCGCAGATCCAATCCACAGCGGTTTCGAATGGAACTTTGTGTTTCTTTGTGGTCAATGGCGCCCAGACATCATAGGGATGGAGTACTTTTACTCCCAATGCCTTGCGGCGGATGCGCCAATATTTGTGCCACATGGGAAGCTTTTTCTTGAAAATATCCAATAGATTGTGGAACATTTCCACAGGCACATCGCCATTGAAAAGAGTCGCTTCAAGTGAGGAATTGAAATTCCGTGCCTTCATGTTGAACACATTTTGTTTGATAGACGCAGCCAGATTTCCAGCCAAGGTGTTCTTGAATTCGAGGTATTTATCGTTGTAGTTTTCCCATGAGGTTTGTCGCACTTTACGGTCGGCTGACTCTATGAGGGCACTTCGCGTGCTTTGAGTTAATTCGAGCTTTCTGCCTTTGCTGTCTTTTGCAGGCTTGAATTTAAAATCAGCATTTGCCAACATCCCCGCTGTACTGCGCACCGCGCCGAACGGATCCCGCACCATTCCAAGCAATTCTTCCACCTCGGCATTGCGAACATGCGCCTGTTTGCGGAACAGGTCATTGAAGAAGTGCTCGTACAGTTTCATCCGTGCGTCTTCGCTCATCCATTGACGTAATTTCGCCTCACCAATGGACAGCAGTTCCGGTTCGAGAAAGGATATTGCTGCCCCCACTTGAGCCAGAATGGACGTCGCTTTACTACTCATGGCAGCGCCTTGCTCATCGTTAGCATCCACAGAACTTGACATGGTGGCAAACACGCGGACTTTTGCCGAGCGCTGCTCAATTTTGTCTATCGCTTGGACGGCTGAAAGGAAAGTCTCGATGTTATCTCCGAGATGTCCCTGATATTTTTTGATCTCTGGCAGGCTTTCGAGAATGCTTTGCATTTCAACATCGAATGCATCTGGAGTGGTAAATACACTTTCGGCGTTCCAGGTTTGGTGTTTCTTTACTTTCGAACGGGGGAGAGGGGCGGGCATGATGTGACTCCTTTTGTCAGTAACTAAAAAGAACCCCGGTCTTCGCTGAAATTGATGTGAAGTTTCGAGGTTCTTTTTAAGATTTATTTGGTGATTGGTGAATGGGTCATTGCTTGATGACCGTCTTGATATCAGGCTGCGTAGTGGATGCTCCTCCGCCAGAGGCTGTTGCACTGTTCGATATCGAGGCGACGCCCATATCCGCTTGTGTGATGGTGTAAGTATTGGAGCAAGTCACAGTAGCACCGGGGGCTAGGGTGAAATTGGCTGCACCACAATTGAAGGGGTTGGGGCTGATGAGAATATCAGTGACTGTGAATTGAGCGGGTCCCAACGTGGCAGTGCCATTGTTTGTAATGACGTAATTGAATGTGATCGTCTGCCCGACTTGATTATAGTTTGTAGGACTCGGGGAAGATGTCAAACTGATCGAACTGACGCTTTTCACAATGCTCACATTCACTGGAGCGGATTGTGGTACTCCGCCACCGCCAGCCATCGGTTTGGTGGATACTGAAGCGGAGTTCATATCTACTTGGGTGATCGTGTAGTTGACGTTGCAGTTTGTCGTCGCAGCGGGGGCAAGGGTTGTATTGGCAGGTCCACAGTTAAAGGATGAGGCACCAATCAGCGGGTCTGTCACTGTGAATTGAGTTGGACCAAGATTTGTCGAACCATCGTTTTTGATCACGTATGTGAGAGTAATGATCTGCCCAACCTGGCTATAGGTTGTGGGGTTGGCAGTGACTGAAAGCGAAAGTTGTGATGTGCCTTTTGTGACGGTCGTTTTTACGGCAGGGGAGTTCGGCGCACCTCCACCGGCTGCCAACGCATTGCTGATCACAGAGGCAGCACTTGCATCTGTGGCAGTGGTGTTGTAGGTTGAGGTGCACGTGACCGTGGCACCTGGGGCGAGCGTGGTATTTGCTGCGCCGCAGTTGAATGCAGTTGATGCACTGATGAGCGTATCAAGCACGGTGAATTGAGCAGGTCCTAACGAGGCGGAAGTATTGTTCTTGATGACGTAGGTGAAGGTAATTGCCTGTCCGGCCTGGCTATAGTTCGTAGGGGAAGCCGTAACGGTGAGAGATAAACCGGTGCTGGGCGTTGGGTTGAGCCCGGCTGTATAAAGCGGAACCTTGATCTTGTTACCGGGTGTCAGGGTATTGGCATTGACCATTTGTAAAAGGGCAGTATCTGCGCCGAATTTTGTGGCGATGGAACTCCACGTATCACCAGATTGGACGGTATAGATCTCCACACATTTAGGAGATTGCTGCGAGATGTAGACCTTTCCGTTACTCCCAATATTGGGGACGGTGACGACCATGCCTGCCTTGATCTGGGCGGGATTTGCCAATTGCTTGTTCGCCTCCACCGTTTTCTTGGGATCGGCTCCATAACAACGAGAGATCTGCCACAACCATTCACCTTCTGCAACCGTATGCTGGACGTTCGTTCCGCTGCTGATTGTGGTTTTTGATACAGTGACAGATGCGGGTTGTGACGTTGCTCCACTGCCTGATGCGGTTGCATTATTTTTGAAGGACGCATTGGTTACATCGGTTGCGTTCACTGTGTAGGTGCTGGTACAGGTTAATTCTGCGCCGGGTGCGATGGTGGCATCTGCATTCCCGCAGTTGAAGGGTGTGCCGCTGATGAGAGTATCTGTGACTGTGAATTGACCAGGTCCAAGCGGGGCGGCGCCGCCGTTCTTGATGGCATAGCTGAAAGTGATCGTTTGCCCTGCTGCACTATAAGTAGTGGGGTTGGCTGTGACTGCAAGTGATATCAGCTTTGATTGTACGGTGGGAACATTTGTTGTGATCGTGTTTGAATTGACACCATACACACTGACCGTTGCGACATTTGAGACAGAACCTTTATCAAGATCTGTCTGGGTCAGCAGATAATCGAATGTACATTCGAGACTTTCCCCGGCATCGAAGCGGTCATTTGCATTTCCAATGGTGTTGACTGCAGGGCAAATGGGAGTCGCGCCTGAAAATGTAACATTGGGTGGGAGTGATTCAGTGAGATCGTTCTTCGTTACCTTGACGATGTACTTGAAACGCATGACCTGTCCCACTGCATTGTATTGAATGGAGGTATCCACCTGGACTGAAAGTTCGACTGTGACAGAATTGACCGGAGCTGTAGCAGTAAATTGTATTTCCGGCATTGCGCTTTCACCATTGTTGGTGGTATCGCCAAACAAACTACAGGAGGCGAGAACCATACCGGCAATGATGGCAAAGGTGAGAGAGTAGGTAATTTTTTTCATTGCCACTTCCTTTCTAATGCGGGGAGAGATGAATAAACTTTCAGGAATGGACTTTATTAATATTATAACCCTCGAAAATGGCAGATTAAAAAGGATCAGGAAAATTGATGTCATAAACAGGTCATCCCGCAGTGGGTTGTTAGATCAACGACTGCGGGATGATATTCTGTCTTGTAGTTTCAATATTCTTATACCCCAACTTAAAATGGCGGATTTGTACGGCTAATGTTCCCTTCACGAACACAGATCCATAATTTTGAGCCGGCAGGGGCTTTGCCATGGAAATTCGTGGGGGAAACGTCCACCCAGGTCATGCCATTCGCATCTGTGTGCTTGGATGCGATGTCGTATTTGTACTCGGTATATTTTTGTCCCACAAGAAAAACGCTGGCTCCCACATTTGGAGCCGTGCGGATGTTCGACTCTTGGGTGAGAGAAAATGTCCCAACTTTGAGCGAGGAAGGCGGGACGGGTTGAGGAGTACCTGAACCGGCAGGCGGCAATAGAAGCGTGGATCCACCACCGATGCGATCTTTGTTGACGATCTCTTGATACCAGGGAGTGCCTTGTGCATTGGGAGTGCCAGTCATGAGCAGAATGTCCACATGTAGACTTTCGTTCTTTAATTGTTCGCGAGCGATCTGTTTCAGTCCCTTATTTGCATCACCAGGTTGAAGTTGATATTCTGTATAGGTTACGATCTTATTGCCGCGTGGGATCCTGTGTTGTTGTCCTGTAGCCATGTTGTTTCTCCTATTTGATCATATGATTAAAATGTTGAGGAATAGACCAAGTCATTTATTTTGGCGATCTTCTCCTCCCGCCGATTCGCTATTGACTAGGTATAGGATACCTAATTAGAAATGAAAGTCAATAGGTCGTACATTTTTGCTCTTTCAATTCATGGACGGTCCTAAAGGAATAGGCAGGGCTGTCTATGAATTTATTGCTTATTGTCGCTTAGGCTTCGCCGTTCACGTGGAGGTCGAAGAATTCGCCAGATTGAGGGTTGTTCTTGAACTGGAAATAGCAGGCACCGCCGTCCAGGACAAAAACAAATTCTTTATTCCAGTTTTCGTTGAAACTTCTGCAAAAATAGTTGGCATAGATGACTTGATCACCATTTATCACCAAACCAATGTATTGACGTTGGTATTCTGAGAGACGTTCCCAGGGCGGAGATTGGGTCACAAAGAATTGATCTGAGTTCGACTGTAAAAAGGAGGGTAAGTCATCTTCCAAGGCACGGATGTCTGCTTCGGTTGGGGTCCAATATTCGAGGTCGGTTGAGGCAGGCACGAGTCCGGTTCCGAAGCGGTTATTTTTGGCGTATTCTGCTGAGAAGATGACCCAATTTTCTCCTTCCACATTTTCCGTGGCAGGAGCACAACCGATAATAATTAGAGATGCAAGCAGAATTGAAAGAAAGGTGAAAACGATCCATTTATTCATGAGCATATCAGTTCTCCTGAAAGTAGAACGTTTTGTGCTGCAATTTGTTCCGGGTTTATTTGCGGAAGCCCAAGCCTTTTGCCATGATCGCATCAAGTTGACGTTTGGGCAAAAGGGACATGACCCAGCTCATGAAAGGATTCGGATTGATCGCGTATCGTACCCGCGGATTTGATGATGTGAGCGCTTTGAAAACAGCCTTGCTAACTGCTTCAGGTGGCAAGCCGCTGCGACCTTTTGCAATGGTGTACTTTTGGAATTTTTTTCCAGATTCATAATAGTCAGTGTGACGATATTCTTCGGCGTTCACTTCTTCGGCTTTGTCCCAGATGGGCGTGGAGATCGGACCGGGGGCTACTATGATCACATCAATACCATAGAGCATCAACTCGCGGCGCATGGATTCAGACAGACCTTCCAATGCGTGCTTTGAGGCGGCATATGCACCGAGGAATGGACTTCCATTCTTCCCGGATACCGATGTGATGTTGACAATGCGCCCGGGCTTGCCGTTTAGTGAACGGTCTGCCCCTAATAATGGCGTGAACGCTTGGGTGACAATTAACTGCCCGGTGACGTTGATCTCCAATTGCCTACGGAAGTCATCTGGTTTCAGATACAACATCGGTGCAGCAACAGCAATGCCGGCGTTATTGACCAGCCCGAATAAGGTTTCCCCTTTCAACTGGTCGCGGACTTGTTTTGCTGCAGCATGGACGGCAACTTCATCAGTGATATCGAAGGTCAATGGGGTGAAGCCAGTTCCGAGGTCCGATCTGAGGCGGTCTGCATCGGTTTGTTTGCGAACGCTCCCGAAGACATGAAATCCTTTTTGGATTAGCATTTCGGCAATGGATTGTCCGATTCCCGTGGATACCCCAGTGACAACGATACTCTTCATGAGTGAATCTCCAATTTTTTAGCGAATTATACTTAAACCAAGACAGCCCCGGCAAAATGCTGAGGCTGTCTTAATGAAGTACTTTCTATTGAATATGAGGGGTGACCCAATCTTCGATCGGTCCGCTGTGATTGAGATAATTCTGAGGTCCGCTGACGGGCAGCCAGCCGGTGGTGTACCCTGTGGATGTTTGTGAGATGACCACTTCGACCCATGTACGTTGATAGGAAGCATCGTAGGTGACGGAGTTGATCCTGTAATAGTAGGTCTTTCCTTTTGTGTAATCATCTGCAAGAACGATCTTGCCTGTATAGCTGGGTTGGTTGCGGATGTTGACGCCTTTCCCGGCAATGACAGTCAGCACACCCTCATAGCCTGCAGGTGCTGACACAGGTGGAGGTGGGGGAGGCGGCACATTTGGCGGGGTATAGGGCGGCGAATAAGAGCTCGGAATTGTGATGACTTGTCCGGGATAGATCAGGCTCGGATTCCAAATCTGCGGGTTGGCTGCTATAACCGAACCGAGACTTAAGCTGTAGGCTTTAGCGATATTCCCAAGAGTATCACCACGACGGACCGTGTAATAAGCGCCTGTCGGAGTTACTGGTGGGTATTGGGGAGAATAGGAGTATCCACTTGGAATATAGATGACCTGCCCGGCATATACCCACCAACCCAAGCCAGGGTTGGCAGCACGGATGGCAGAAACAGTAGTGCCGCAATAAGCGGCAAGCCCGCTGAGAGTATCGCCCCATTGAACGGTGACGTAGCCGCCACATCCATACCAGGCATGTGCGCTGCCCGTTGTAGTGAAAGAAGCCAATAAAATAATGAGGACAACGAAAACCTGAAGTAACTTTTTATTTTTCATGCGACTCTCTTCCTTCTGGAGACATGAATTTGCTCCCATAATTTTAGAGTACTCCGAAAATGATGATTGTCAACAGGATATTTTTATTAAATTATGAACAACGGATATACCAGTCTGCACCCAGATTAGGCAGTTTGCAAGGAAAAACACGGATGTATTTTTCTGTTCCATTTATTGGTGTGGGATAAAAAAGTAGGTCACGCTTTATGCGTGACCTACAAGATCAATCAACCGTCAGGGTCTTACTTAAATTTCTTGGGAAATCAGGGTCAAACCCGCGCATCACGGACATGTGATACGAAAGCAATTGCAAAGGTAAGACGCCCAGCAAAGCGGAGATCTGCGGGTCAGATTTGGGAAGCACGATCAAATCGTCACCGTTGGCACGCAGGCGGGCATCTTCTTCACCAATGACGATCGTCCGTGCGCCGCGCACTTTCACTTCATTGAGTCCGCTAATGATGAGCGGAACCGCACTGCCGTCGGATACAAAAATAATGGGGAAGTCCTTACTGACCGCAGAGAGGGGTCCATGTTTGAACTCGGTTGAGAGCATCCCTTCGCAGTGGGCATAGGTGATCTCTTTTAATTTCAATGCACCTTCGAGTGCAATAGGATAGGTCGCACCATAGCCAAGACAGTACAGGTCATTCCAGCCATTGATTTCTTTTGCGATCGTTTCGATCTGTGGCGCAACCATCTCAAGAGTCTTGTCCATCAAGTCGGGAATACTATCCAACTCTCGCACATCTTTGCCCGCCATTTTGTATGCCAAATACAAGAACGTCACGACCTGGTTGGTAAAGGTCTTCGTGGCGGGAACGCTGATCTCGTATCCGCAGCACAGAGGGAGAGAGAGCGAGGCGGCTTTCGTCAAAGTCGAGCCGACCACATTCGCTAATCCGAAACATGCCATGCCTTTTTTCTCCGCCGCTTCCAAGGCATTGAGCACATCTTTGGTCTCGCCTGATTGGCTGACGAAAATTCCCACATCCTCGTGATTGACCGTCGGCGCATATTGCGGGATGAACTGCGGCGCAAGCACAGGGATGACGGCGCGCCCTGCCAGCTGGGCAAAATAAACAGCGCCCACCGATGCGGCGTGATAACTCGTGCCGCAGCCGATGAAATAAAGATTGCGCGCACTCTTCATCTTCTCGACCAGAGTTTCAACTTCGCGATTGCCATTCAAGACATGCGACAACTCACGTGCGACTTGTGCTTGCTCGTGGATCTCTTTCAACATAAAATGCGGATAGCCGCCCTTTTGCACCGCATCCATCGTCTCTGTCACTGTTTCTTGTTTTCTGTCAATGAGTTTTCCATCCTTGACCGACCGCACCTCAACCTTATCTGCCCATAAGGTGACGATCTCCCCATCCTGCGGGCGTATGACTTCGCGTGTCAACGGCAAAATAGATGGCAGGTCCGATGATACACAGGTGAAGCCTTCACCGAGTCCGATCACCATACCGGAGCCTTTTTTGAAGGCGTACAGTTTGTCATCGTTCGCGCGCCCGATGACAAAAGCATAATCGCCTTCGAGGTCACCATAAGCGAGTCTGATTGCGTCGATGAATTCATATCCGCGGTTGATATAGCGTTCCACAGCATGAACACAGGTCTCACCATCATTCTGTGAACGGACGGTCATACCCTCAGCGATGAACTGTTCGCGGAGTTCAACATTGTTCACTACATTGCCATTATGTGCGCCGACCATGTCACCGTCTGAATCCAGATGCGGTTGAGAATTAACTTGCGAAGGTTCACCAAAGGTTGCCCAACGTAATTGTGTGATGCCGCGCTGTCCGCGCATTTCTGCGATGTTATATTTTGCCGCGACAGAATCCACTTTGCCGGTATCTTTGCGCAGATCGATCTTGCCGTCGTTGATGGTCGCCGCACCAACTGAGTCATAACCACGATAGGTAAGACGTTCTGCTGCCGCGATCAAAATGGGACCGAGTTCTGTTTCTTTATTAGTTACGTACCCGAAAATTCCGCACATGTATTCTCCTTAAGGAGCGAGGTCATCCCATCCTGATTGAGGGTAATTAGGACGAGGTCTCCTCGACCCTATAAATTTATTCCAAATTTAAATTTCCGTTTGCATCGAACAAAAAGAATGGATTGTATGCTACTTCCCAAAGATAATTATCGGGGTCGGCGAAGTAAGAGCTATATCCACCCCAGAATACCTTTTGTGGTTCCTTTACGATCTTCACACCTTTAACTTTCAAGTCCGCGATGATCGCATCCACTTCGGTTTCGCTTTGCGCATTGTATGCTAATGTGATACCTGAAAACCCACTTCCTTCTGGGGAAACCAAAGCATCTTCCGCCAGTTTTTCACGCGGATATATCGCAAACACCACTCCGCTGGTTTGGAAGAACGCAACATCCTCCTGGCTCGCTTTTGCAGGTTGCCATCCCATTGTCTTGGTGTAGAACTCAAATGATCTTTTGAAATCTATTACGCCCAAGGTGATCAAATGTAAGTGTTGTTTCATCCATCGCTCCTATGGTTGTGATTATATTCCAGCGTTGTTCTCCTAAAGAAAAAAGATGACAGTCACTTTGCAGAAGTGACTGTCACCTAAAAGGCTGCCAGCATACAATATTACTAATTCTTAAACTCAAAATTTCCGGCATCTACTCCATTTACTTCCACAGAATATGCGCCCTTTGGCAAACCCGAGGCGTTGATCGGCATCACCATCCGGAAGGATTGCGGGAACTCGGTGCAGATCTCGCCCATATCAGCCACACGTATCTCGATCTTGATATTTGTGATGTTTCCATCTTTTACGAAGGTTTGGGTCACATCACTGATTTGCGAACAGGCATTGGGATAACTCACATCGATGGTGATTGTGACCGGCGTCGGAGAGCCCAGTCCCACTTCCACCTCTGCAAAATCGATCTTCGCCAATTCTCCAGATTCATCCTGAACTTCTGAAGCGGGAGCAGCGCACGCACTAAGCAAAATCAGCACCACACTCCAGACAGTTAACGAATATAACTTGGTCATCCTTAAGTTCATGGTTCTCTCCTTAAGCAATTTCAACTTAAGACAGCCCCCCCCCCCCCCCCCCCCCCCCCCCCCCCCCCCCCCCCCCCCCCCCCCCC
>VFQT010002303.1_pt1 | contig 19966 bp, 17 predicted proteins | sample 3512381 | NCBI WGS metagenome assembly VFQT01 (sample SAMN10412376, study PRJNA504923) | tailings metagenome | isolation source: Relicate 2 Philex TSF3 active mining site | place: Philippines: Tuba, Benguet | collected 2017-08-29
CATGTCAGTCTGGGTTCCGACACGGGCGGATCAATTCGTCAGCCTGCGGCATTCTGCGGCACGTTCGGACTCAAGCCAACGTATGGTCGTGTGTCGCGCTATGGCCTTGTAGCCTTTGCATCATCGCTCGACCAGATCGGACTTTTCTCGACGTCGATCAGCGACATGCAGGATGTGTTCTCCGTTGTCGCTGGACATGATCCAATGGACTCGACATCGATTGAGGGCACGCCTGTATCTGCTGAGGAACGACCACTTCGCATCGGAGCAATGCCGATGTCGCAGCTTACCGGCTGCGAACAGCAGATGATCGATGCCTATGCGGCGTATCGCGATGCGCTCGCTGGATTGGGTGCGGAGGTCGTCGACATCGTTGTGCCACATAGCGAGACGTGGATTCCAACGTACTTCATCCTTGCGACAGCGGAAGCATCAAGCAATCTTGCTCGCTTCGATGGTGTGCGCTTCGGTCTGCGCGTCGACGCAGAAGATGGCGACATCACAACTGCCTCGCGTACGGCTGGATTCGGACCAGAAGTACAACGACGCATCATGTTGGGCACCTACGTGCTTTCGAGCGGCTATTACGACGCGTACTACGGCAAGGCGCAGCAGGCGCGTCGTCGCATCAGCGACGCCTACACCGAGATCTTCAATCGTGTTGATCTCCTTGCCATGCCAACAACGCCAACAACGGCCTTCGAGCGCGGAGCAAAGAAGGATCCTGTGAGCATGTGGCTCAGCGACTACTTCACAGTCTCGGCCAACATCGCCGGTATTCCAGCGATCAGCCTACCGTTCGGAAACGATGCCGCCGGACTGCCCATCGGCATGCAGCTGCAGGGTCCGATGTGGAGCGACGAGCTCCTTATGGCCACAGCCGGACGTCTTGCGCGCACAGCCTGAGCGCAGAACGCTATTCGTGTCCGACGAAACTGATCGGCACCTGAATTTTTTCTGAGATGCTCATCTTCACCGGACATGTCGTCACGGCGTTGGTAAGAATCTTCAGGGCTTGATCATCCATTGGTGCTGGCAGGCGAATCTCTACCGACAAGCGCCCAATTCGCCGCAACGGATCGGCTACCATCTCCTTTTTGACCGACAGGCGGGTGCCCTCGAGCTTCCAGCCGTGCTTATCGGCAGCCAGACCCACATAGGTCAGCATACAGGAGCCCAGTGCCGTTGCCAGCAAATCCGTCGGCGAGAAGCTCTCGCCTCGGCCGTGGTTATCGACAGGGGCGTCGGTAACAAGCGTCGTGCCCGATGGACCGTGTGTGGCAGCGCATCGGAGCTGTCCTTCGTACACAAGTGTCATTTCAACCATGGAAACCTCCCGTTATCGTCGGTTTTGTCCGTATTTTTGGAGTCTATCCCACTAAGGACAACTCACTATGAGCGTATTGGTCAACAAGAATTCCAAGGTCATCGTCCAAGGCATCACCGGCGGCGAAGGAACCTTCCACGCATCGCAGATGCTTGCCTACGGTACAAATGTCGTTGGTGGCGTTACACCTGGCAAGGGTGGCACAATGTACGCCGGGAAGGGCGATGATGCATTCACACATGCAGTTCCCGTGTTCAACACGGTTGCAGAAGCTAAGGCTGCAACAGGGTGCGACGTGTCGATCATCTTCGTACCAGCCCCAATGGCTGCCGATGCCATCCTCGAGGCAATTGCTTCGGATATCAAGGTCATCGTCTGCATCACCGAAGGTATTCCGGTACGCGACATGATCCCAGTGCAGGCAGCGCTGGAGAAGTCAGACTGTCGTCTGATCGGTCCGAACTGCCCTGGCATCATCACACCTGGTGAGTGTAAGATCGGCATCATGCCGGGCTTCATCTTCACTGGCGGCGGTCCTGTTGGCCTTGTGTCACGCTCTGGCACACTCACATACGAAGCAGTTCGCCAGCTGTCAGATGTTGGTCTCGGTCAGACAACATGCATCGGTATCGGCGGCGACCCAATCATTGGTACGCGCTTCATCGATGCGATCAAGTTGTTCAACGAAGACCCAGCTACAGAAGCAATTGTTATGATCGGTGAAATCGGCGGCAATGCTGAAGAAGAAGCTGCTGAGTACATCAAGGAACACGTCAAGAAGCCTGTCGTTGGCTTTATCGCTGGCCAGACGGCACCTCCTGGACGCCGCATGGGTCACGCCGGTGCGATCATCTCTGGTGGCAAGGGCACAGCAGCCGACAAGATGGCAACGATGCGTGCTTGCGGCATCACGGTCGTTGAGTCGCCAGCAACCATCGGCATCACGATGAAGAACCTGCTCGCCAGCAAGGGCAAGTAATCCTCCCCGCACACACTTTTGTTTAACGAAGAACTACCTACGACAATGGCAATCGAACGCACACTCTGTATTATCAAGCCTGACGGCGTCCGCAATCAAAACATCGGCAACATCGTTGCGATGATTCAAGCTGCTGGCTTCCGCATCCTTGGCATGAAGCTCACACGCATCTCCCCAGCTGTCGCTGGTGAGTTCTACGGCGTGCACAAGGAACGTCCGTTCTACGGCGAACTGGTCAACTTCATGTCGAGCGGCGCAATCGTTCCGATCGCCCTCGAAAAGGAAAACGCAATTGCCGACTGGCGCGCACTGATCGGATCGACAGACCCAGCAGAAGCTGCTGAAGGCACGATCCGCAAGAAGTACGCCACAAGCAAGGGCGAGAACGCTGTCCACGGTTCAGACTCTGTTGAAAACGGTATCAACGAAGTTGCATTCTTCTTCGCCGAAAGCGAACTGATCAACAACGCCTGATAACACGATTTCACCACTATAGACGTTGGTGATGAACGACGAGGGCGGCTTCCCGCCCTCGTCCTGTTTCTGGCAGTTTTGTGGTAGATTCCTACGGTTTTTCCATGCGCACGAACATGACACACAGAAGCCTTTTCTTGAGCACACTAATCGCATTGTGCCTCGTGACCGTTGCTTCGCACGCACAAGAATCCGCAGGAGCGCCACGTCGCGAGTATCGCCTCCAAGCGCTGTATCGCGCTGGCATCGCCCAGAACTATGAAGTTGTCGAACAGACGACCGTCGAGCGCGTCCACAGTGATTCGTCACGCAAGACGTACGACCGCACAGCAACCTATCACATCACGGTTCGCTGCATTGAATCCCTCGATGGCATCGCAAAGCTTGTCGTTAACATCGACTCGTTGATCTACCGCTTCAAGTCTGCTGGCGTCGAGATCACCTACGATTCGCAGAAGGACATCACACCGAAGAACTTCGCCGACCTCAACAACTATGCTGGGCCTCTCAACCGCACGTTCGAGATCACGGTGAGCCCGTATGGTGAAGTCACGAAGCTCTCCGGCGAACAGATCGACTTCTGGCGCGACTACCTGCAGCAGAACTCGGCAGATCTCGACTCGGTTGTGTACACGATCTGGATGCAGTCGCTCGATCGCGAGAATCTCTTGCAGTATGGTGATTTGCAGAAGCGCGTTATCCCTGGTTCGCGTAAGGCTGTCGACTCAACATGGCGTCACGCCTACACGTCGCGTATCGATGGCGTGATCTACGAAGGCAACGTCACGTCGCGTCTTGCCAGCTATACTGGCGGACTCTACTCGATCATCACGAAGGACACACTCAACGCTCGTCCTCAGCAGCCGATTCACGTGTACGGCATTCCGTACGTGAGCAACGTACGCGAAGGCAAGGCCGTCATCGATAGCGAGCTGCTGCTCACTGCCAATGGTACAATCAACGAGCTCAAACTCGTTACAAAAAGCTGGTTCCGCGGCATCGTGAAGAGCGAAGCGTTCGCCCACACTGTCACAACGACGACAATGTGGAAACTCACAGGTCAGTACCAATGGTGAGAGCATGCATTCGTGGAGCAGCGCTGACGATCATCGCCTGTGCGATGTGGTCGTGCTCCGCCGACAATGCACCGAAGGACGCAGCAACTGCAGACTCGTCGGCCGTCGTCACTGCTGGTGATACCGCCCAAGCAACGACACTCACGTTGCAGGAAGCAGCACTCGATACGTTTGCCGTGCGATACCGCGCAGGCGACGTACTTCGGTACCGCGTCACGCAAGCATCAGAAGCCGTGCAGGATTCCACCATTGCGCAACAGCGCAGCGCGCACGTGTATACGAAGACGGTGCGGAGTGTAAACCCCGACGGGACATTCACCGTGGCAATGCGATTCGACTCGATCAATGTGGCGTTCACTGCACGGAATCGTGCAACAGGCGCGACATTGCTCAACAAGACGTACTCTTCCGCTGATTCTTCACAGCGATCAAGCGCAGAGTTCACACAGTACAACGCCCTCATTGGCGAAAGCGTCGATCTCACCATCGATCATCGCGGCGGCATCGTGCGCATCGGCAGTGTATCGAAGATTGTTGATCAACTCCTCAAGGGTGCAGGACAAAACACGCCCCCTGGAGCAAAGGAGCAACTCTCTGCGCAAGTGCAAGGGGCTATCTACGCCGCCTTCCACGGACAAGAGATTATTCCGTTTCCTGCGAAGCCCCTTGACTCAACAGGTCGCTGGACGAATGCCATGACGACACCGATTGCAGAACTCTTCTCCGTAGCGACCACAGCAACGTACAACGTGACGTCGGTGAAGAAGATCCGCAATCATCGCATCGCTACGATTGATGCAAGCGTGACAGGTGCAATGAATGTTCGCCCTCTCCCACGCGAAGCAGGCGTGACCGTATCGATCGACAAGTCGTCTATCTCGGGTTCGTCGGCAGCATTGCTCGACGTCGATGGCGGCTACACTATCTCAAAAAAGAATACAATCTCGATGAATGTCACGGCAACTGTTCGTGGTGGACAGCGCGGTGAACGTCAAACTGTTTCGATGTCGCAGACAATGCGGTACGAAATCGAACTCCTTCCGTAGAGCATATGCCGAAGCAAAAGGTTGATCTTCGAAGTGTCTTTCAACCAAGCGACTCGATCATCTTCTTGGTGATCGCCGTCGGCTTGTTCATTGCCATTTATCTCGACGAAATGGCTGTGCGTCTGATTGGTATCTGCATTTCGATCCTGGGTGGCGTTGCGCTGTTCATGATCGTTTCGCCGCGTCTTACCGACCTACAGATCATCGCACCGATCCGTCCGTCGCAAACACCCGACCTCGGTTCGCGTATCGTCACCGACGGCAAGAAGACTTCGCAAACGTTCGACCCAGATGCCTATCGCAAGTCATTCGGCTTGACGGAAGGGGGCGACCCATCCTTCGTCGACGAGAAGCAGATAGACTTGTTTGAGGGCCACACGGACCTCGTCCAACGCCCGGCTATCGAACCGCCTGCGCCTGTTGTGCGTCCGGTTACTGCGCCATCGCCACGTCCGCAGCAGTTCATTGAACACACAGATACTGAATCGAGCATCCGCATTCTCGGAACGAAGAAGTCGAAAACGGCTTCTGCACCAAAGCTGGTGAGCGAGTTGCGCCAAGAGAACCGAAAGAATGCTGAGCTCAATCCCGAGGCGTCATTTGAAGAGGCGACGTTCTCATCGACTACGGCAACGATTACGGGTCCGGTTACCGACGAGATCCAACTCTCGGAAGACATCATCATCCGTCCGAAGTCAAAGTCACGTCCAGCACCACCAGTCGAGCCGGTCGCCGAACCACCTGCACCGATTGATATTCCAGAGGAAACCCCTGCAGACGAGCCTGCGCTGAACTTCGACGCGGATCTCGACATGGGTTCGGAACTCATCGCATCGGCATCAGACGAATCTACATCAGACCTTGCGACGGAAGAGGAAGAGATCATTGCGGAAGAGCAGCTTCCAGAAGAGCCAGCCGAACCTATACGTGTTGGCGACGACATCTCGGACCTCGTCAGCGAAACCTCCAAGCCACGCGAAACATCACGTCGTTCGCCAGCTGTATCCTTGGCAACCTTCGTCAACGATGATGAAGAGGACCTCACATCTCAGGAACCACGTCGTGAGTTCGACTTCCTGCTCAACCGCGTGCTGATGGTTATCCGTTCGGCAACGAATGCTCGCACGGCAGCCTTCCTTTGGGTCAATAGCGAGCGCCAGCAACTCGTCGTCGAAGCGAAGATCACCGAAGCTGAGAGTGAATTCACGCAAGAGCGCAAGATCCCGATGGGCTCCGACGCTGTGAGTCAGATCGCACGCGAGGGTCGTCCTGAGATCATCACACAGATCAGCGCAACAGCAGAGCTGGATCTTCTGCCATACTATGTGAAGCCAGCGCAGACGGTGTCATTCATCGGCGTGCCGGTGTATTACGGTGGTAATGTTGTTGGCATTCTCTGCGCCGACTCAAAGATCGAGGATGCATACTCCGACATCACCGTGGGCTTCTTCGGACAGTTCACGAAGCTGATCTCTGGCCTTGTATCGTCGTACACAACACGCTACGATCTCATGCAGGCCTCGAGTGTTGTTGAAGCGACACGTCAGTTCCGCGAGCACATGGGCGGTGCACCATCGAACACGCAGCAGATCATTCGTGCGCTGTTCGCAACACTCATCCAGCACATGGACATCAGCCGTATCGGTGTGGTAACGTTCAACCGTGAAGCAGGTGCATGGACGTTGACCGATGCGCGCTCTGCACTCGACGACGGCTACCGTCAAAACGTCGGCACATCGGTTGATCTCGCATCAACAGCTGTTGGGGAAACGATCAACAGTGCAGCAACCGTGGTGCGATCAGCAGATGATCACGGCACACGCGTCCTGCCAAACGAGCCATCACTCGAAGTCGGTCAGTTCGTTGCTGTCCCTCTCTCGACAGCGTCGGAATCCTACGGCGCGCTCTTCATTGAGAACGTAGTTGCTCCACTTGCTCAGCAAGAAGTCGCGCTCGCAGCTGCAATCGCCGAACAAGCTGGTGCACTGTTCGATCAACTCCGCAAGGAAGAAGATCTGCGCACTGCAGCACTGCTTGATCACGGCACTGGCGTGCTGAATGAGCAGGGCTTTGAGATGCGCGTACGCGAAGAGTTCGCGCGCGCGGTGGACTACAACATTCCACTGACGCTGTGCATCGTTCACCTCGATCCATCACGTGCCTCTGCAGAGCAACGCGAGCACGCTGTGCTGCACATTCTGCGCATGATGAAGCAACAGCTTCGCGAATACGATATCCTCGCGCGTATCGATGCCGACCACTTGGCCCTGGGCTTGGTGGGATACAAGTCGCAAGAGGCGCACAACTGGGCAGAGACTATGCGTCGCGATATCGCCAGCACGCCTGTCGATGTTGAGGGCAAGCGGATGTCGTTTACAGTGTCGATTGGACTGGCGCAGGCGGAACCACGTGAGACGTGGGACGACTTGATTGCGCACTCAAACGCAGCACTGGAAGTCAGCCGTCGCTCAGGTAATCGTGTAACGGTGTTCGCGTAACGGGCCCGTTCGACCGTTAGTCGTTGTCGGGTCCTGCCGTCGAGAAGCGAACAATCACCGGACAATGATCGCTGACCGCATCGGCCATCTGTGGCTGGAGGAATGCTCGTGTGTTCTCCATCCGCTCCGAGCCCTTCATCACACGCTCTTGCGCAGATGTCGAAACAACAACATGATCGATCGTGGTCCAGTTGTCGTTCTTGCAGCTCTTGAGCGCACCCGTGAGAAACTGCATCGACGAGCTCTCCAACAATGGTGTGAGCGTCGCATTCTGTCGGCGAGAAGTAAAGTCATTGAAGTCGCCAACAATGATCACATCGCGTTCCTTGCCCGCAGCGATCACCGAATCGGACCAGCGCTTGAGCAGCGCAACTTGTTCGAGGCGGATCTGACGGGACTCATCGCGAAGTTGATTGGTGCTGTCGTGACGTGACGTGCTCTTGAGGTGCACCACCATCATCACCCAGTCGAAGGATCCCTTTGTGCACCGCACCACGTATCCAGGGCGAAGGCCCTTACGTCCGAGCGTGAGCGCATCATAGATGCCGAGTGGTTCTACCTGGACACCCTTCCGTACAATCAGTCCTACGTTTTGCTTGATCCCAGCATCGGCGAGGTATCCTGTGTAGCCATCGAGGTAGCGTGTTACACGACGAAGCGCAACGTCGTTTTCAACCTCCTGCACACCAAGCACATCAACACCTGTGCGAGCAATCACGTCAGCAATCAAGAGACACTCCTGATCTGATCGCGGCTTCAAATCCGAAGCACCATCACCCAGCCACTCAATGTTGAACGTGCCGATTGTCACCGTGTTCTCCGGTGCCCCCTGCGGAGTATGACACGCCATAAGGAATGCGCAGGCAACTGCACCAAGAGCTACACGAATGTGCTTCATCATCGACCTGTAAGTACTGCCTTAGCGATATAGCCAGCCACCTTTGGATTCTCTTTGAGTCGGCGCGTCGAGTAGCCGTACCAATCCTCACCGAACGGCACATAGATGCGCATGCCATGGCCAGCCTTGATCAAGGAATCACGACGATCTTCACGGACGCCGAGGAGCATCTGGAACTCGTAGCGTGATGAATCGCAGCCACGCTCACGTACCTGGCGTTCTGCGTCGACGATGAGCTCTTCGTCGTGCGTTGCGATGTGCGTGCGACCCTCTGCTGAGAGCAGGATGCCGAGCAGCTTCTTGTAATTGGCGCGAACTTCATCAGGATCTTGGAACGCGTGTTCTGCAGACTCAACGTAGATGCCTTTACAGAGGCGCACCGACGGAGCATACTCGAGGAGCGAACGAATGTCGGCTTCGGAACGACGCAGATACGCCTGAATCACCACGCCCACATTCGAACGTCCCTCTCGACGAAGGCGACGGTAGAAGTCGAGCGTCACATCCGTGTATGGCGTATTCTCCATGTCCATACGGACGAAGATTCCATGACGTGCTGCTTCGTCGACAAGCGAACACAAGTTCTGATATGCGAACTCATGATCGATGTCCAATCCAAGCGACGTAAGCTTCACACTGAGATACGACGACAGCGAATGTTGACGAATGGCGTCAATCACCGTGGCCTGTGTTGCTGTTTCATGCACAGCACGCTCGCGTGATTCCACGAATTCGCCGAGCACGTCGATCGTCGACGTTGCACCCTTGGCCATCAATTCCTTCGTCACCCGCACAGCATCAACGAGTTGTGGCCCAGCGATATATCGCTGAGCCACAATGCGGACAATACTCTTCGGGATGATAGGAAGACTGGCAACAACGAGACTATTGAAAAGACTCACGTCGTCACATCCTTCTGTTGGAGGTTATCGAATAATCGCCAGAGGAGCCATCATCATGCGGGAACCCACACGGACGCCAATCTGGTACGAGCCTGCCGCGACAGTATTCAGCGGGAGTTCCAGCGTTGTCGCGCCTTGCGCGAGAGCAACATTCGAACGCAGAACAATCTCGCGACCATCTGTTGTGATCAGTACGACTGCGGCATCAGGTGCTGCTACCGTAGCAGATACATCAAGGCGAACAACCGACGACGCGGGATTCGGTGAAACACGCGTCAGCGCAAAGCCAGCAGCAGCCTGCTCTTCTTCAACCGACACAGGGGCGTCGCACGAATCGATGCGGAGCGAGTTACGTGTTGCGAGAACTTCCTCAGACTGCGCGTCGATCACGCGAAGCTTCACCATCGTACCAGCAGGGACATTGTTCATGTTGACGTTGCGGCTGAAGATTTGCCACAGCACGGTTTCAACCGTTGACTGCTGTGTTGCCGTGCGCCAGTTTGCACCATCGTCTGTTGAGTACTGGATGCGAATCGTTGGAACGAAGTCGGCACTCCAACGGAATTGATTCGGCTGATTCTTACACAGCGATCCATTCTCGGCTGGGATCTCAAGCGCGAAGCGGCGGGCACCGATCGCAAACGGCTGACTTGTTGACGGCACGTTTGGTGCGCTCAGAGCGCTGACCTTGATGCGTGCAGCTTCTGTTGATACTTGCGGTACAGTCCACGCAAACGACGTTGCTGCCGATGATTCTTGGAGTGTCTCCCAGGTTGTGCCATCAGGTGCGAATTCAAGCTTCACGTTTCCGACGCCCTGACCCTTTGTCCAGCGGATTGTAAACGACGAACCTTGTCCGAGGCGCTCGCCACCCTTTGGTGCATCGAGCGTAACAGGAATGCTGATGCGGTAGCTCGCAAGCGATGTGTCGTTCACCGACGGATTCGATGCGTCTTCTGCACGAACCCAGAACGACGTAACACCGAGCGCTGGCACGCTCCACTGGTACTGCCGATCCGCCGCATTCACGTTCGGTGCGAACACCGTCCATGGTCCACTCGCTGTTGGACCCCATGCCAGATTGATAGCAGAGACACGTGCCGATGCCCAGCGAATCGTCATCTTTTCGCCAAGGCTATATGCATCGGTTCCGCGTGGCTCAGTAATCGTGATTGTCGGCTTTGTAACGAATGGAGCACATGAGCTCGCAGCAATCCAACCGCGCATGCGCTCTGCAACACGCGAACCGAACGTCAGTGGCGTGCGGCTACCGTTGGCAAGGTGGCAATAGCTCATGATCGTACCCGGCACAACGCGACGCAGCGAAGGATCGCTGTAGCAACCGTCTGTACCGTCAATGCTCAATTGGCAGGTATCTACAGGCGGACTCCAGAAGCAATTGTGCGTGTGGAATGCGCCGATGTTGTGACCCATTTCGTGTGCTGCAACGAAGACGTCCCAGACGAATGCATTCGAGCGATTTGGATCACCAGGAATGTCGTTTGCGTTGAGGTATACTGTCGACACACCGTAACCGCCACGGTGCTTCTTGTTACACAGACCGTTGAGATACGCGATACCACCAACAAACGATCCACCGACTGGTCGGATGAGTGCATAGAGGTGTGCAACTGTGCGATCGACGTTATTCATGCGGCGCGACCAGTCGAGCGAGAACTCGCTCAGAAGTTCGCCTGGCTCGCGGCCGTCGTAGAAATATCCAGATGGCTCATCGAGCGTGTACTTTTCGAAGTATCCCATGTACAGCATCGCATCAAGCTCTTGCTCGTAGACCTGCGCCATCGCAGCAACAACCTTGATGAAATACTGGGCGATTTCTTCGTCGGTATCGCCACGACGCTTCATCACACTGTCGATGTCCTCGCGGAGAACAACGGCAATCTTGAATTCACGCAGATAGTCGTTTTGTACACCTTCAGCACCCTTTGCCTTAGCAGGAATCGACATCTGTTGTGCCGCCTTGTCCATGTCGACAGGAAGTTGCTCGTTACCGCACACGAAGCGCGACAGTGGATCAACACCAAACATGACTGCTTCATCGGCAATCGTGTGGAGTGTGGCATCGCTCTGGCGTGCGAGTGCATAGTCGCGACCGATCACCGTGCGCTGACCGTTGGCAGACTGAACAAAGCCTGTCACGTTACCATCGCTATAGTGAATCGAGACCTTCGTCATCGGGTCGCCATTGACCGTGCCGCGGTACGAAATCACCGGACGCACCTTCATGGCAACCTTGCCCTGCTTGGTATGCGTGTAGAACTCCGTGTTGGCGTCGACCACGCCACGCGTGCGCTCAAGCACAAGAGTGGCATTTTCGTTCCAGACGAGCGGGAAATTCGTCAGCGTAATACGCTGCTCGGCGATGTCGAACACCGACCGCGCAACAGCATGCTGAAGCATTACCGGACGGGAGAATCCGATCTGTTGAACACTGGTTTGACTCTTCAGCGTTACAGGCACGAACATCTGTCGTGCGTCGACGGTACGCTGGGCAAATGAAGGCGTTGCGACGATCCCTGCGATCATCGCGAACACCATGGCAATAAACAGGTTACGTGTCATGGGCCACTCGATGTGAAACGAACGGTAAAGATACACAATGGACGTGACGCAGGAGTTCCCTACACAGGCAACGACGTGCGCTGTTGGAGCACGCTGAGGATGTCGTGATGGATGACTCCACGATCCCGAGCTCCATCAATAACGACCATTCGCGAGGGGTCGTCCTGGGCAATGGCGAGGTAGCCTTCGCGTACACGCTCGAAAAACTCCCGTCCTGCTCGCTCCATACGATCTGGCTCGCCGGCTCCCGTGTCGAAGTGCATGCGCTGTTGCGCCTGCTCAAAGGCCACATCGATAAAGAACGTCACGCTTGGCATGACCCCCCGAGTGGCGATTCGGTTACACGATATAACGTGGTCCATGTCCAGCATGCGACCATACCCTTGATAGGCAGTCGTGCTGTCGACATACCGGTCACATAAGATCACAGTCCCCTGTTCGAGGGCAGGTTCGATCACTTTTTCAACCAGCTGGGTGCGAGCCGCACTAAACAACAACAGCTCAGCTGTTGACGTAATGGTCTGCTTGGTACTGAGGAGGATCTCACGGATCGACTCAGAGAGCAGGGTCGCCCCTGGCTCCCGAATAGTCATCACCGTCGCCCCTGCCTGTTCGAGCACGTCACGGAGCAACACGAGCTGTGTGCTCTTTCCACTTCCGTCGATGCCCTCGAACGAGATAAACATTACGAAGCCCCCTGAATAGCTGGTTCGACCATCACAACAATCTCCCCCTTTACGCCGCCGCGCGCACGAAGTGCGTCGGCTACATCCGAGGCAGTTCCACGAATGTACTCTTCGTGGAGTTTCGAAAGTTCGCGCGCTACAACAACGCGCCGGTCTGGTCCACCAATCGCTGCAATATCGTCGATGAGCTCCTGCAAACGATACGGCGATTCATACATCACCACAGTACCGTGGTAGGCCAGATGCGTCTGAAGGAATTGTGCTCGCCCCTTTTTCTGCGGCGGAAACCCCACGAAACAAAATGCATCAGTGGGAAGTCCCGACGCCGCCACAGCTGTCGTCAACGCCGAAGCGCCTGGCAATGCAACCACGCGGCATCCGGCTTCGATACACGCTTGTACGGCGCGATACCCAGGATCGCTGATACCGGGCATCCCTGCATCGCTCACCAGCGCTACGCGCTGTCCTTGTGACACGCGGTATGCGATTTCAGTCGCGCGCTCACGCTCATTGTGTTCGTGATAACTCAACAGGGTCTTACGCGGCACATCATATTTCTTGAGCAAGGGGCTCGTATGACGTGTGTCTTCACAGACAATCACATCAACTTCGCGCAGTGTTTTCACCGCTCGCAGCGTCATGTCTTCGAGGTTACCAATCGGTGTTGGCACAAGGAACAACGCTCCTGACGTGCTCGGCGGCTGCACAGGTGCTGCGGGTTCAACCTCATCACGGTCGCGTTGACGCGCAAAGAAGTCGCGAAGCAACGCACTGCACTCTTCCTCGCAGATTCCTGTACGCACCGTTGCTTGGTGATTGAGACGTGGATCGTCGAGAAGCTCGAAGACACTTCGGCATGCACCCGTCTTGGGATCTGCGGCTCCGTACACCACCGTTGGGATACGTGCGAGCAGAATTGCGCCTGCGCACATCGAGCATGGTTCAAGCGTAACATAGAGTGTGCAGTCTTCGAGAAACTTTTCGCCGATGTGGCGAACAGCCTGTTCAATGGCAACGATCTCTGCATGTCGCGTTGGATCGCCCATGCGCTGAATTTCGTTCGCGCCACGACCGATGATCTCATCGCCGCGCACAATCACGCAACCAACAGGTACATCGCCCAATCGACCCGCTTCGTCGGCGAGCACGAGGGCTTCCTGCATGAACTGTATGTGTTTACGGGCGACTTCCGACACGTTACTTACCCTGACGGGCTTCCTCGTATTGCTGCGTCTTGCCGGGATCAAGGAAGCGGAGATCCGCCCACACCTGTGGATTCGCTACGCCCTTGAAGATGTCGGCAATCTCGCCCGACTTCGCATCGAAGAAGGCTTGGAGAACAACGCTGCGATTAGAAATCTTTGTGCGTTTGAAGGTGGCCATGTCGTTGATCACTTGAGCAAGTGCGGCGCGTCCTTCATCCTTGTTCTCTGCGTAGACGTCCACTGCTTCGTGGTAATCGAAGAACAGACGACGCAGACCCTGATACCGCATGTCATTGAGCTCCGTCACCATCGCCATCCGGGTGAACTGTCCAGGCTGATAGACGGTGCTGAATTGGCTCACACCTTGCGCGTTGCCAGTCTGTGCAATCGACAATGCTGCCTTAAACATATCCGTGCCACCGAGATCGTCGTACGTATCCATGTCGAGACCGATGGCAAGCATCATGTAGAAGTCGAGCACACTCGTAAAGTGATCATAGCGGAGTGGCTGATACACCAGCGTCGGACTATTCGACCATTCAAAGGTCCAATCCTGATCGAAGACGCGGAGCAAGCCGCCACCTGTGCCAGGTGTGTTGTTCACAAGGCGCTTGGAAACAATCGACAAACGTGCCGAATAGTTGTTGCCGTTGCGCCCATTGAGATAGATCGTGATGTCAACCGGAATGCGCGGTCCTTCCCAATCCTCACCCGTGTAGCGGTTCGACTGCAAGTAGTTCTTGACCGTTTCTGCCATGAGCATGACGTCCTGACGCTGGTCAAGCGTAAGCGGCTGCATATCAACCCGAACCGTCGGGTCGAGTTCTTGTGCGTGCACCGTCACGAACGGCGCACACATTCCCACGATGAGGGAAAGCACGAGGACAAGGATCTGGTGATTCATGTGGTGTACCAAGCAAAATCAATGGTGGACGAATCTACGGACCATCGCGCTGATGGCGGCGATGTTCCTAAGTCCGGCGTGGATCCAAGCACAGCCAAGTGCCAGCGGATGCGGAACCATCAGCGAGGCAGACGCAGCGGAGGCACCCTCATTGCCTGTTCGATCGGCATTCAGCGTCCGCACACGTCCAGCTCCGCTGGGCATCGTCGAGCTCTCGTCGCTCCGCATTGCGTTAGGCATGGCTCCATATCAGGCCGGTGGGTGGATCGATGGACGTGGCGGCAGCGAGTGGACCGATGTGACGATCGGGGCACATATGCGCTGGACTGTTGACTCTGCCTTTGCCATCGGCATCGCTCCACGCCTTCGATCGCTGTGGTTTCGCGCCTTTCCTCCGCACCACATCGCTGCATGGGACGTCCAGGCTACAGCAACCTTTGGCGCGATCACTGCCGGCATCGCTCTTCGTGATCTTCCGCTCACCGACGCAGTGCCGCGCCCCTTCCTGCATGTAAGCACGATGTTCGATCTCTCCGACCTCCGCGTTGCTCTTGATCTGGGTATGAATGCTGCGAGCGAGATGTGGATTGGTATCACTGCCGATGCGGCCGTGAGCAGAGGAATACGCGTTGCTGGACTGATTCGAACGCAACCGTTTGCCGTGCATGCCGGCGCTCGAGCAGCGATCGATCAGACGCATGCGATAATGACGACAGTGATCTATCGTCAAGCACTTGGTATCATTCCCGAGCTGGCATGGATCTGGTCCTTCGATGCCTAGCATGCGCCACGCTGCTCATCTCGAGTATCATCATATGCAGTGCGCAGGACGATGATTTCGATGGACCCTGGATGACGCCAACTCTCGATGCGCTGGATCGCTTCCGCGAAGATCCACTGTGTCTGCGCTGCGCAACTTCATCAACACTCACGCAGTTGCCGGGTATTTCTCGACGTCTTGCCGCACGGATCGCGGCTGCATCTGCGTCACCTTCGATCACAACAATCGAAGAACTCGCTGATTCAGTCTGTGCATCTCCCGACCAGTTCATCATTCTCACGTCTTGCGCAACGCTTACCTGCTCCTGCTTCACGTTGATCCATGCACTTCGTGTGCGCTCGCGCACACGGTCAGCCCCAGAGCCTCATGTAATGTCTCGCATCGATGCGTCATTCGCCTACGGAACTGCTGGCGCTGCCGTCTTGGTCAACGAACAACGGCTCGAGCCGTCGGCATGGCTCATCGCCTCGTACGGCGGGGTTGATGTAAGTGTCGGCGATCTGGCTCTTCAAAGTGGCACTGGGCTGCTGCTCGGTACAGCTCGGACGTTGATTCGTAGGGGTGTCGATGTGCTTCCTTCGTCAACGCCACTTCTCGGAACACGACCATGGCCATCGACGGCGTTCGATAACGCACCGCGCGGCGCAGCACTTCAATGGAAAATTCCGTGGCTGCCGATCACGCTCGGTACTGCCACATGGTTCGATCGCACATCCATCGAGCCACATGCATGCACATCACTGCACATTGGCATCAACGTGCACAACGTTGACATCCACGCATCATACGTGCGCGACGCACATCCGATACGTCCACGTGATGCATTGTCGCTCGCTACATCATACGACCACGAACACGTGCGAATCGTCTCGGAGCTACGGATGCGCAGCGACGCACTCGAGGGTGTGCATGCAGCAGCGGGATACTACGGACGTCGAACCGACGTAGTCGGCGTAGCGTGGCACTACGCCCCACACATCGAACTCGACGTTGGTGTGTCCGCGCTCGGAAGTTCACAGCCAACAAATCAACGCGGCGTCCATCTTGCCGCGCAGTACCGTCCGACCTCGCAGTTCTCTGGCACTGCCTCGATAACGCTGAGCGAGCGCATCACACGCAGCTATCTCGATCCCCTACCATCAAGTAGCGCGCTTCTTCGATGTGATATCGAGTACCGGCCTCAGCGTTCGATGTTACTTCGTTTGCAAGCATCGCATCAACATGCACATGAAAGTGTTGCATCGTCTGACGGTCGCATCATGGCACAACGCGGAACAGCACGCGCTCGCCTCGAATATGAAGTTCGCGTATCACCATCAACGTTGTTTCGCGGACGCATCGATGTCGCATCAGCGTCAACACCCGATACAGAGTCTGAGCTCGGCAGCATGCTCGCTGTGATGTGTCGCACGTCAATCACGCCGTCGATCACCGTTACGGTGCAGTTCGTGCAATGGCGGTCGTCATCATTCGATGTTGCGTCGCGCATCCGTGCACTCGGTGTTCCTGGCACTTTCGATTTGCTCGTAACAACCGGCACGGGTCGAGCAATGCATGCACAGGTTCAGGCAACACTACCGCTTGGATGCAGCATCGTGGCACATATTCGGCATGAGGTGCGCCCCACAACGTCCACAACAGCGTGGACACTTCAAGCAGCGTGGAGCTTATCGCGTACGGATAAGTGAGCGGTACGCATCAGCTTCGTGCACGAAGTGCTCTGCGATCGGACCAGACATCGGCATGTCGAATGCCATACGTTCGGGATGCCACTGCACGCCAAGCAAGAACGGCTTGCCACCAAGTGTTGCATCACCCCACTCGAATGCTTCGATTGTGCCATCCGCGGATCGCGCCGATACCGTAAAGAGTTGCGCGATGCGATCAACGGCCTGATGGTGGGACGAGTTCACGGTTGTATCCATCACACCGCAGATGTGCTTGAGGATCGAACCAGATTCAACATGCAGATCGTGCATGGGGTCTACGCCATCGATCGAGCCATGCTGCTCTTGTGATGGACGTTGTGATGGCAGGTCGGCAACGAGTGTTCCTCCATAGGCGACATTCAACACCTGTGCACCACGGCAAATGCCGAGCGTCGGCAGACGTAGATCACGTGCGCGCTCGACGAGCGCAAACTCCTTTGCATCGCGCTCAGCATCAATCGTATGACACAGCGCGCGCAATTCAGGCTGCTCATATCGCTCGGGCTCTACATCGGGTCCACCACTCAAGATCAACCCATCGCATTGATCGAGTGCCGCAACGGCTTCGTCTGATGAAAGGGGCTGGCAATCAACAATGCGAATCGAGGGATCAATGCTATGCAGCCACGCGGCATAGTTGGCATAGCTCGGAGTTCCTGAAGCTTTTGAAATCGCAATGGTGATCATGCAACACCTGAACGTAATGCGTCAATAACGCGGTTGTCGGATAGTTCCGCACGGATAGTAAGAACATTCCATGCAGGGTGCGGAGTAGACGTATCTACCTGCTCGCGTAGTTTACACAGGTCTTTCTCTGTCGTTACAAGACGCGCACCATGGCGCCGTGCAACCTCGACACATCGCTGAATGTCCGCCCGCGTATATGCGTGATGATCTGGGAACGTGCACACATCGCGCACATCATACCCAAGCGAACGTGCCGACGCAACGACACGCTCTGGCTGAGCAATGCCAGCGACAATCACCACCGGTTCATCGTGCGGCAATAGATGTGCTGGATCGTCGGCACTATGGATTCCTTGCAGCGCAATCGAACACTGCGCGATGATTGTATCGAAGCGCGTATACGGACGACACTCGTCAGGCTGCACATCGCCCATCGCCAGCACAATGTCTGCACGATGCAGCGATGAAAGGGGCTCGCGTAACCGCCCTGCTGGCATGAGGCTACCGTTCAACGTTGATCGATCGACAAGCACTACATCAATTGCTCGAGCGAGTGCACGATGCTGAAATCCATCATCGACAATGATGACGTCGCATGCGATGTTGCGCGACACGTATTCGGCTGCGACCGACTTACGCTCGTGTACAACGACGGGTACATTGCAGAGCTGTGCGTGCAGGAATGCTTCGTCGCCTGCTTCTTGGACGTTGCATTGGATAGATGTGCCATCGTGGACAACACGCAAACCTCGTCCGCTGCTGCGGTACCCGCGCGCAACGATTGCCGGACGCTTACCAAGCTGTTTGTAGATGCGCACAAGCTCGTGTACAACCGGCGTCTTGCCCGTGCCACCAACAGAGAGATTGCCAACGCTTACAACGGGCACCGACGTATGCGTGATTGCACGACGTCCGCGATCGTACGCAGCATTGCGCGCTGCGACGATACGACCAAACAGTGCTGCAACGATCCCTAGCATTGAACAGCACCGAGGTGGTGGAGCTGTTCTGTGACATTCTCAATCACTGCACCGATCTCTTCGCGCGTTGCATGCTCAGGAATATCAATCGGCATCGAGACATGCAGTGTGATGTGACTCCATGGAAGGGGCAACTGGAAGCGATCCCACGATCGGCGGAACTCCTTCACACGCGTTGCACGCATGCGCACAAGAATCAGCGGCACGCCTGCACGATGCGCAGCAACGATTGCGCCCGCCTTTGCCACATGGGCCGGACCGCGCGGTCCATCGGGCGTGATCAGCGACACGTGATCGCGCGCTTGATCAACGATTACCTGCAGTGCTTCACGTCCACCACGCGAGCTTGATCCTGTAACAACGGTATAACCCCAATCGCGCAGAAGACGCTGGAGAAGAGCACCATCGGTACTCGGGCTTACAAGTGCGACTGGACGCAACGCGCGGAACGCATACCATACCGGGAGCATCTCGCCATGCCAAAACGCCACCACGCATGGTCCCGTCGGTAGGCGTCCTTCGATGTGCACATCCCACGTACGCGCAAGCAGACGGAGCAACAATGATGCGAACCAAGCTTTCATCGACGAAGTGCCTCCACAATCAATGATGCGGTGCGCTTGCTCGCCCCCTCGCCGGAGAGCATTGATCGTACGTCAGCCATTGCTGTGTCGAGCTCCTGGCGACGGGTGTTGTTGTCGAGCAAGTCTTCGATTTCGCGCGCAATCTGTTCTGGCGTAGCATCGTGCTGGATATACTCATGCACGACGTTACGCTTGAGCAGCAGGTTCATCATTGTTACGGATGTCACGGTGACAAGGCGCTTACTGATGGCAAAACTCAGTGGCGATGTGCGATAGAATGTCGCGAACGGCAGACCCCGAAACGCCGCTTCGAGTGTTGACGTACCTGCCTTGATCATACCCGCTGATGCTGACTGCATTGCTGCGTGGGCATCATCTACACAGGCAACACCGCGATCCGTGAGTGGCTTGAGCGCAGCAAGGTCGATGTTGCGTGCGCGGGCAACAACAAACGAAATGTCGGAGCGACGTGCTCGAATCGTATCCACAGCCTGTGCGAGGAGTCCGACATGGTGGTGGAGCTCTTGCGCACGTGACCCTGGCATGAGCAGAACCTGCCCTGGGACACGTTGATTGTGCTGTTGTGGGATTTCCTCGGCAAGTGGATGTCCGACATATTCGGCGCGGATGCCATGACGGTTGAAGAA
>VFQT010002304.1_pt1 | contig 19959 bp, 21 predicted proteins | sample 3512381 | NCBI WGS metagenome assembly VFQT01 (sample SAMN10412376, study PRJNA504923) | tailings metagenome | isolation source: Relicate 2 Philex TSF3 active mining site | place: Philippines: Tuba, Benguet | collected 2017-08-29
CTAAATAAGCTTGGGGATGAGTCAGTGAATAGCGCACCCCAGCCTGTGCCGCCAAATGCAAAACTCGCGTTGGTTTATTATTCGAGAAAATCGGTGATAATTGATCTAACTTAGAAATATCAATTTTACGGAATTCAAAATTTGGGTACTGTTGTAGGCGTAATAGACGAGCCCTCTTTAAATTAACATCGTAGTAATCACTTAAGTTATCTATCCCAATAACATAATCACCACGCTTGAGCATTTTTTCAGCAACGCTCATACCAATAAAACCTGCTGCACCGGTAATTAAAATATTCATTTATGCTGCCCAATCATAACTTATCGCCAAGTAGATCCCGATAATACACCTTATTAACTGTGTCATTTAACTCATCATCCATTCTATTTCTTATTATTAAATCAGATCGTTTTTTTAAACTCATTTAAATCATGAAGGACTTTGAAACCAATAAATAAGCCTGCTCAAGAATAGGTTCAAAGACCAATACTTCAATTCCCTTGGCTTTAAGGCGCTTCATGATCCCACGAATACTCGAGGCACGCCAATTATCGGATCCGGCCTTCATTATTAAGCGATAAATTCCAACCACTTTTGGATCGTGCTTTAAAATATATTGTGAAATAAAATACTCACGTGTCGCATTAGAGTTAACAATCGCGTGCATCAAGTTCTGCGGCGCATCTTGTTGATTGGCAAGCAGCTGCTTAGTATACTTCGGCAAACAATAACCTCCATAACTAGAAGATGGTTTACTGTAGTGGGGCCCAATGCGCAGATCAAAGGTGGCCTCATCAATAATTTGACGTGTAGTCAATCCATGGATCACCGCATAAGTATCTAACTCATTAAAGTAAGCAACGCGCATAGCTATTTATGTATTAGCAAAAAGCTTAATTGCCTCCGCCTCAATTGGATTGGTAAAAGGAGTTGGGATCCCTTTTTTAATTGCGCAATATTTAGTTATATCAACCAAAATTTATTACCCAGAAACCGATTCAATTAGCTATAAAGTTAAGGCAACTTTAGCCTCTTTTTGCAAATAATTTCTTCGCTTATATTGCCTTCTTAAAATAAGCAATCATCTGTTTTACACCGTCTTCTAAACTGACTTTGGGCTCCCAGCCAAGCTTTGCTTTTGCTAGCTCAGTATTGGGTTGGCGCTGCTTGGGGTCATCCGATGGCAGGGTTTATAAATGATTTTGAATTTACTTCCAGAGAGTCTGAGAACAGTCTCGGCCAACTCTAGCATAGTGAATTCACCTGGATTACCGATATTGACTGGGCCTGTAAAGCCCTTTTCAGAGTTCATCATTCTGACCGTAGCATCGATTAGGTCATCGGCATAATAAAAGCTTCTGGTTTGCTGATCATCACCGTAAATAGTAATTTCTTTACCTTGCAAGCCTTGCACAATGAAATTACTCACCACTCGGCCATCATTAGGATGCATACGAGGGCCATAAGTGTTGAAAATATTAACTACCTTGATATCAAGATTGTGTGACGGTGATAGTCAAAAAAGAGGGTTTCAGCGCAGCGTTTACCTTCGTCATAGCAAAAACGAATGCCAATCGGTTTCACTCTTCCCCAATACTCCTCAGACTATGGATGAACTTCAGGATCGCCATAGACTTCGCTTGTAGAAGCTTGCAAAATTCGAGCTCTGGTACGTTTGGCAAAACCTAGCATATTGATGGCCCCATGCACACTGGTCTTGGTCGTTTGCACTAGGTCATATTGGTAGTGTACAGGTAAGGCTGGACAAGCTAGGTTATAGATTTGATTCGTCTCAACATAAAACAGAAAAGTCACATCGTGACGCATGAGCTCTAAACGAGGGTTAGGCAATAAATGGGCAACATTCTCTTTGGAGCCCGTGAAGTAGTTATCCACTACCAGGACGTCATTACCCTCTTTGAGGAGCTTTTCTGTTAGATGTGAACCTAGAAAACCTACTCCACCGGTGATGAAGATTTTGTTTTTCAAAGAATTCCCTGTCTATTTCCATTAAAGAAGCATCAAGCCCGCTAATGCCCGATCCCGTGCACCTAGGACCGTGCCCCTAATTGCTGCAGCCATAGCTGCTGCACTAAATTCGGTTGCGGCAAACCCTTCTGCGTATCCGCCCATGGTGCCATCTCTAACCTTTGCGTCCTTGCTCTGCAATCTATTCGCTAGGCTCCTCATGCGGCTTGCCCCACTCGAGTGCCCTCGCTAAGCGCAGGGTTTTCACCCGGCGGCGCTACAGTTGTTGCGGCAACGGCACCAGGATTACTCTGCCGAAGCTGCGCACGCAGGCGCGCGATCTCGTCCTTAAGCTCCTCGAACTCGCGCTCCTTGCGCTGCAAAAAGTGGGCGGTCAACTGCAGCTTTTGGGCGATGCCCTTGGGGGTTATGAGGTGCATGTACTGGAGCTTATTGGGGTTTTGCGAGAAGTTGCCCCACTTCACGAGGCCCTTGTCCCGTAAGGCGCGCAGGCAGTAGTTGGTCTTGCCAAGGCTCACCCCGAGCGCATCGGCTATCTGGCGCTGGGTCCAGGCGGGGTTTTGCTCCAAGAGGCTTAGCAGTCGGAGATGGGCCTCCGAGCCTATCGCTGAGTGTAACGACCCTTCTGCCGGCAACTCCTGTGGCATCTGCGCCGGCTCTTCTAAAGAAATACTTGTGGTAGCTACGGTCATGGGGCTCTATTACTTGGCTTGGTGCCTTTAAGGGTGGTGCTGGGTTGGGTTAATGATTCAAATTATTATAACCAGTTGTTCAGGGGGTGAACAGTTTTTTTGGGGCTCTACTTTTTAGGTGCGTTAATTGATTTTGAGGGATGTTGATTCTTTCAATTGCTCATTCAGAGGGATGCAATGAATATCATTTTGGCCTGCGACAGGCGGACCTGCATACCGGGGCGCATTAGAGCAAGCCCTTTGGGGGCTCTAGGGTTTAGCCCTTTTAACGCTTTGTCAATCAAGGGCCGCGCGGTTGGATCGGTACCACTTGCGCGCTAGGGCCAGCACCAGCCCCAGAAAGCCCCCGAGCAGTAGGCCAATTAAAAGGCTATTGCGCTTTTGGGGGAAGACCGGCTCGTCCTTTAGGTAGATCGGGGCGGTGAGGTGGGCGGCGCGGCTTTCGTTGCCGGTGATGATGCTTTGCAGGTTGGAGATCTGATCGAGCAGGTAGCGGATCTCGTCACGGGTGGCGAGGTAGGCGGCGCTCACGGCGGCGCCCGACTTATCGGCCTTGGCGATGACTTGGGTGGCGCGGCCTAGGCGCTCCTCCTCGATCTTTAATTTTTTGCTGGCTTCGTCGATGTAGGGGGCTACGAGCTGGGTCTGACTTGATTTGATCAACTGGTAGAGGGCGTTTGTGCAGGCCTTGGCGATCTCTTTGGAGTTGTCACGGATCTTCAGGTCCACGGTCCCACCCACCCCCTTAGGGATGCTGAGCTTCACTTTTTTTGCAAGTAGAGCTTCGGGGTCTTTTTTATCGGCCAGGCCACAGAGCGCGATGGTCTCCTTGGGGTAGGAGGTCGGTAGCGCCATACGGGCAATGAGCGCCTGGGGCTCCTCGATATTGATGCCCAGGGGGTTAATGTTGTTGTTGTTGTTGTTGTTGACGTTTGCGATCTGCGCCATCTTGATTTGGGCGCTCGCCTCGTACTGCTTGGGGACCGCCCAAAGATAAAGAACAGCGCCAGCGATTCCAAGCACCGTGAGCCCGACGATGGTTTTCCAAGAATCCTGGAGGAATTCTAAAATATCAAGCAATGAGATCTCTTCACTGAGTTCTGGAGATATCAAGTTTGGATCAGGCCGATTTAATTGCATTAATCAATTTTACTTTATAAGAAGTATTATGTATGCCGCTATCGCCTACTAGGCGGGGCCATCTCACTCATTAACAAAAATTTTTATACCGACCATAAAAATTAAAAATATTTAATAAATATCCTGTAAATATTCTTTATATATTCTTAGAGCCAAATGTATTTCATTAAAAAATCCGAAAAAAATTCTGGTGATCATCAATTTTATTCGACATTAAATGTTGAATTGGTATCAGAAAATAGAGATGAAGCGCTTCCAAAAAAACTGATCAAGAAAAAATAATGTTCAATGTACTCACGCTCGCTGACCTCTCCAATCATCCAATAGAAAAACAACCCCGCTATTAACCACACACCAATCTGCGCAATTAATTTTTGATTGGCAAGTGATTGACTAAGCAAGCTGCCTGAGCGTCGTGCATTTAGATTAAGTGTTGAGTTATCAGCATTCATATCTTTAGACATTTCAACTAATTTTTTTCTGGTCATTTTGAGACCATTCAAGAGACAGAGTCCAATTGCAATCCAGCTAAATAACAGTCCTGGCACTCCAACCCCAAGAGTAAAATCAACCCAAGCACTATGAGTCATTAGAGCCTTTGAATTGGAATATGCGTCGCGCATGTAGTACCCAAATGATTGAGTGGTGATGCCATTGCCAAGAGGATTTTGGGCTATGAACTGTATGCCTCGAATAAACCATGAAATGCGCTCATAGGTACTAACATTAATTGTTCTTCCACTGGCATCTACCGGCTCAGGAATGGGCCGCCCATCTCGTATCCAGGTTTGGTTCTTTTCGAGCTGGGTAGAAATTTGAATATCTCCTATCAGATTGGCTAATTTTCTCTCATGTAGTTTGTCATACATATAAAATGAATGAATGCCTATGACAATTACTGTCATAATTACAATTGCAATTGTCGCTAAAACTGGGCTTAATCGACCTTTTACTAATTGATATAAAGCCTTTAGTAAATATAGGGTGAAAAAGATAGTGAAACAAAGGCTCGTCATTAAGACTAAATTTAGTGCACGCAATGCAATCCCATCAATAATTCCACACACGATTAAAAAACCACCCAATATTCCAATCAAAACTTTGATTGATAGTGATTGGTTTTGTTTTAAAAAGGCTTGGTATAGACAGCCAAATCCAAGTAATACTTGGCATGTAATAAAGTAGACCCCTGAAAACTTGCCCTTAAAGATTCCCCAAAAGTTATTAACAACCCAAGCACCTTGTTTATCGACTTCAAAAAAATATAGTGAGGCTGTGAGAGTGGGGAGGATACAGATCCCGATAACAAAAAATAAAAAAAGTCGCGGATTCTTTACAATTATTTGCCCCGCACAAAACCCCAATATGATGGCAATCGAGACTCGTAACCAGGTACTGTCAATTTCATCCCACTGGGCCTCTTTCAAATTTGAGAAGAATTTCCAATGCAGCAAAATCCAAAGCGGCACCGCCAATAGAAAAAGGGCTGGGAGTAGATTAGAGATGCTAACTTTGGGCCTCACTAGGACTATCCACCATAGGCCCGCAAACGCTCCGCTGAATAACGCGATATTGCGAAGTGCAATCGTATGGGGAAGAGCCCATACTATGAGGAGCGTAAAAACCGCAAGAATTACCCACCACTCAAGATAGCGAATGGCGATCGATGTCTTTACTAAATAAGAATTGCTAGTGGAATTTACCATTAGTATGAAGAATAACAAATTAACCCAAACTAAAGCACGATCAAGAGCTAGGTGCTATTAAGTAAGTTTGTCATTTAGGATATTCGTTTAGTATTGGAGTGAAAATTAACGATCACTTATGCAACTCTTTAGCTCGCCCCAAACTCTCAACAGTGCCCTTGAAACCTGGTTCATACAACATATTATTTTGGGCGGTTTACCTTACTTACTCAAATCCCCTGAAATACCTCCAACAGATAGTTGCATTACTTATGTTGAGCTTTTTCAGATTGATCAAAGTTTCTTAACTAATTTAAAGAGCGCCGGAAAAAAAACAGTCCTCATTCACATGGGTGATGAATTTGGAAAAAAAGATAAATCTGCTTATTCTTCTTCGGATCTGATCTTACGTAATTATTTCTTTTCGGATTTATTTTCACAGGCCGAGTTTAAAGATAAATTACTATGGATTCCAAATGGTTTTCGTACTGGCGTCGGTCCAAGACTCCCAAGTCATTTACTGCCCGCTACTCAGCGAATGCATCTAGCGACATTTATGGGGTGGATTCAGAATCCTGATTCATTTCAAGGGGAACGCGATAGCTTTGCACGCATGATTAAGACAGTTCGTAAACACAAGGATCAACGATTTTGGGTATTTCAACAATGGCTTAATAAACGCTTTCATCCCAGCCGCGAGCGTCAATCCTTCTCCCAAATTGCACTCGAAAGTAAAGACATGTATCTGCTAAGCTCCTCTGGTTTTGGAAGCGGTAATCAAGTTGGACTGTACTCAGCGATTTTAGAAAACAGTATTTTTGCACCATGTCCTGCGGGCAACTCTCCTGAGACGATTCGGCTATACGACGCACTTGAGTGTGGATGCATTCCTATCTGCCTTCCTCACGACTTTATCCAATCCCCACTTGCATTGAGTCGTTTTGGAGTGCCGCCGTTCCCGTTACTTTCCTCTTGGGACGAATTACCAAACTTTTTAACGGAACACAAACGCCAATTACGCGAGAAGCCAGATGCCATCCTAACCCTCCAAAGGAACTGTATTGCGTGGTGGAGCAAATATAAAAAAGAAATTGCTGCTCTCGTTGATGCAAGAATTGCAACGTTGAAGACTTCATCCCAATAGCACGCCATGCCACAAACCTCTATTGATCTCTATGCTGCGCTGTGTCAAACAGTACAAAAACCCCGGCAGCAAACGCTCCATCATGCGGTCGAGAATGCCGGGTATGGTGCAACATTGTCCCGCCTCATGACGGGACTTAACCGTGCCATCACGCTGAATGCAAATTACTACTTCACAATTAATTCCGCATATGCAGTTGATGATTTATTTGATATTACTGTCAAGCAATCCCAAACGTCGTTTGAGCAAGCACGTAAAATCGCCTGGGATTTTTGGCGAGAGACCTGGTCGGTTAAAACAAGGCCGTATTTATGGAAATTCTTGGTAACGTCCGCCTACCAACAAAAGATTCGTGGAGAACATCAATTTCCTAATTGCCCCCTTTCCTTAGCTATGCCAGTCACCCGTCATCAGTGGTGCGCGGCCCTAGCGTATGCGATTTGTGGGGCACCCAAGCCGGCACTCCAAGAAGCCATTACCTCTAGCCAACGCCAGATGGGCTGGGATCAAACCCGAACGATTGTAGGCATTCATGTGCGTCGCGGTGATAAAAATACCGAGTGCCCTTACATTCCGAACCATGCTTACATCAACCAATTTTGCGAGCTAACGCGATTAAATCAAAATACCAAATGGGCTATTTTTCTAACCAGCGATGATCCCGAGTGCCATACAGACTTTGTTAAAGCGCTTTCACACACTCCGATTTATTGGGATACCACCGAAGCGCGTTTTAATAATTGTAATATTCACATGATTAAAGCCCAACCCCAATTAGCCTGGCAAGAAAGTGTGACGGCGGCTAAAAATATTTCCCTCTTGGGGCAGTGCGATTATGTGATTGGAATGGCTTCGGCTCAATTTACTTGGATAGGCGGTTTACTCTGCGCCTTTCGGCACGGCTTGGATACCACGCGCCACATCATGCTTGATCCCCAAACTGCCGAACGCGGCCATTGGGCCATAAGTTATGGCTTTTCACGCGCTGAGTTGCTCCCATGAAAGTGCTTCATGTGATACCGGATGTCAATGGTGGGGGTGCTTCAAAAGGGGCTTACCGCATCCACCAGGCAGTGCAAGCGCAAGGTGTCCAAAGCGAATTCTTGGTCCTTAAAAAAAATCGTGACGATACCAATGCGCATCTTGCTTATCCTGCTTGGCGGGTCTGGCTTGAGCGCAAACGCTACAAAGCCCGTGAGCGCCAACTCAATTCAGAAATGAGTGATTTTTCAACTTCCAACCCTGCGCTTCATTCCTTTGGCTTAATAAGCCATGGTTTATTGCCATTTATTAATCGCTCCAATGCTGATATTGTTCATCTGCATTGGATCATCCACATGCTGACGATTGAAGAAATTGGTCAAATTAATAAACCCATTGTTTGGACCTTTGCGGATATGTGGCCAATCTGCGGGGGGGAGCATTATGTGCTCGATGATTCCCCGCAAGCCCGATTTCGGGTCGGCTACGTCAGTGATAATCAACCATCTTTTGAACAAGGGCCTGACTATAACCGGTTAGCATGGGAACGTAAACGGCAATGCTGGCGTAATCAGCAGTTTTACATTGCACCTTGTAGTCAGTGGCTTGCCGATTGCGCCAAAGCGAGTCCTCTTTTTTCAAATAGCCATATTGAGGCGATCAACTACCCCCTTGATACCACCATCTTCTGTCCTAGCCCGCGCCGCGATGCCCGCTTGCATTTTGGCTTGCCTCACGATAAAAAAATTATCCTAGCAGGAGCTACGGGTGGTGTTAATACCCTTTACAAGGGGGGTGACTTATTACAGGCTGCACTAAGTCATCTAGCCCAACGCAACCGCGACGATCTTGTAATTGCATTATTTGGCGAGGGTGCCAATACCTCGTCTGGCGATTGGCCAATCCCAGTCTACCGACTAGGCGCCATCCACGATGAAAAATCTCTTGCAAGGCTTTATGCAGCTGCAGATGTCTTTGTCATGCCCTCGCGTCAAGAAGCCTTTGGGCAGGTCGCCTCGGAGGCGCAAGCGTGCGGCATCCCAACTGTGAGCTTTGCGCATGGCGGCCCTTTGGATATTGTCGAACACCAGGTAACTGGCTGGTTGGCTCAACCCTTTGATGCGACTGACTTAGCGCGGGGAATTGACTATCTCCTGGATCAACAAAACCATGACGCTAACTTTGCAGCGGCAGCGCGCAAGCGGGCGGTTAAACTATTTAATCTGGATTGGATTGGCCAACAATACTGCCAGCTTTACGAAAAATGCCTAACTAATCATCGCTAACGTCCTATGCCATACTTACCCACCCCACTCAATCATCTTGCCCCAGTTCTGCGGGAGGATCTGATTCGTTTGGGACGTAAAAACGATGGTGGCTATGTCATCCCCCGCTGTGTGTTTCAACAATGCGATGCACTTTTATCCCTCGGAATCTGTGATGATTGGTCGTTTGATGCTCAGTTCAAAGCGCATCTTCCAAACGCAATGATTCATGCTTACGATCACACAACCTCGCGTCGACAACTGATGCGTGAAAAAAATTCTCAAATGCGTAAACTTTTTAAAGGCCAAGCAAGCTGGGCTTGCTACAAACACAAAAAGCAGCTACTTGAAAGTTATGATAGTTTTTTCTCCCAAGATGCATGCCACTTTCAAGAGCGTGTACGTAGTCGGATTGAGCAGGTAAATGACGTTACGATCGACACGATCTTTTCGCGCTTACATACCCAACATCTTTTTCTAAAAATGGATATTGAGGGTGATGAATACCGCATCATCGATGATATTTTGCGTTACGCTCCGAATATTAGAGGCTTAGCCATCGAATTTCATCATACCGATCATTTACGAATGGTTTTTTTAGCAACTATTGAAAAATTATTACAACGCTACGAAATTGTTCATCTACATGCCAATAATTGGGGCCACTTAGCTGCCGATGGATTACCCGATGTTTTGGAAATAACGTTTTTAGATAAACAGCTATCGAACGGCTCTCAAAGACGCTCTGAGTTACCAATCGTCGGCCTCGATGCGCCTAATAACCCTGATCGACCTGACTATTTCCTCAAGTTTCAACTATGAAAAATTTTTTTATTGACACGATGAGCGGTCACGCCATTTCCCATTTACCTCGATCTTTTATGAAGGGGATGGTTTTTACAGTGATGGGCACTTTGAAAGTCCCAAGAACTTCGGGGCGATGCCTTTAGTGGTGGTTGCAATGCGAAAACCGATTAGCGCGTCGTCCGTATTATTTGGTGGCCCAGTTCGCAATGTGGCAACGTTGATCGAAGCTGAAGTTGATAATTTATATCAAGCGCTATCTGGCTTTTCAGCCATTTTTTGCCATATTGTCGAGAGTGACTCCCAAGACGATACCTTAATGGTGTTGCAAAGACTGGCTCAAAAATATCCAAATTTTAGTTACGAGACTAAGGGGATGCTTACTGAGTCGGGACTAATCCGCACGGAGCGAATTGCCTATTGCCGAAATGCCTTACGAACCCATTTAACCAAATCATCCTATGCCGAGCAAATTGATTACGTGATCATGGCTGACCTAGATGGTATGAACCATTTAGTTAATAAGCATAAAATTGCTCAATGTTGGAAGGTGGCTGAAGATTGGGATGTGCTCACTGCTAACCAAGATGGCCCCTATTACGACACCTGGACCATCCGTCATCCCGATTGGTGTCCTACTGACTGTTGGCAACAAAAAGCCCATTTAGAAAAATTAATTGGATCGGATGCGGCGCTTAACTTAGCAGTCAATGCACGCCAAGCCGTTTTACGTCCTGATATCGGTTTAGTGGAAGTTGATTCAGCGTTTGGTGGTTTAGCTATTTATAAAAAAGCGGTGTTTTTGGCGGGGGAATATGCGGGGATCAATGACGATGGCATTGAAATCTGTGATCATGTTCCCTTTCACATGACCTTACGAAAAAAAGGATACCGAATTTATATTAATAGCGCATTGACCAACTGCTATACCCATCCTGGCGAATTGATTGAGTCTCGTAAAAAAATTCCATGGCATTTTCGCGTTATCCGCTCCGCACTACTTACAGTTCTCGGTGAAAAGCGCCTCAAGAAATACCTTGAGCGTCTGCAACCCTAATTACTATCGCCCCAAATGCCATGAAAAAAATTCGGATTCATCTGAGTGGCACCCCCCACGACTATACCGAAAGCCTCGTACCACTTTTAATTCAGCACTTAGGGTATGCGATTGAGTGGACTGACTCGAAGCATTGTGATTTACTGATTTATGGGGCTTTTCACCAAACGCGCAAACCCAAATCCTGGGTCCCCAAACCCTTGCGACCTTGGTTGAGTAAAAATTCAACAAAACAAATCCCCGCCAAGCGCGGGCCTCTGACACTTTTTCACACTTGCGAATCCTTACGGCATGATCATGTTCCAGCTGACTTTGCAATTTCCTTTGATCTCGGGGTGACCCGTGCCAATCATTTGCGCCTGCCATATTGGTATGAACTCGTTGATTGGTCGCACGAGGGCATCATTGGTAATCGCAACCCCCGGTATGGGGAGCTTCTCTCGTTAACGCGTCTTTCGCAACACTTGGGTGGTCAATTTTTAAGCCGACCACAAGAGGCTGTGCTCATATCCTCTCACTTACTCGAACCCCGCAAAATGCTCTTCGAGGCGGTTGGCCGAACGATCCCGATCACCGGGATGGGTCCCTTTTTTGATTCCACCATTCGCAATCACCATCAGAGTTCGTTTATAAAAAAAGAGGTGTTACAGAACTTTGCTTTTAACTTATGCCCTGAAAATCAACTCTATCCGGGCTACTACACGGAAAAGATTCCAGAAGCATTTTTATCGGGGTGCCTCCCATTAGCCTTTACGGACACTAATGTGGTGGTGGACTTTAACCCGCGCGCTTTCATTCAACTCGAACCCATGGTCCACTCGAATTTTGAAGAACTGGATGCACTGCTTCACTCAAATGAGCGACTCAAGGCTTTTGCAAGCGAACCTTTACTCATAAACTCACCAAGCCTCACGAAGGCCACGCAATTTATCCACGAGGTACTTCGTCAAGCGCTCAGTTAGTAATGCGCACCTAGCGCGGAAACCAAGGCCTTGGCGAGGTGTGGCGATCTAACCAACGAAACCACGAACGCCGTAATTTTTTCCAACCGCGAATGGGTCGGCGCTCAGGGCGATCTACCGTAGTTGGTGTTTGCGAAATATCGGTTGGATAAGGCATAACTGCTAAAAACTCTAAACCATGCAATTGCCGATGCTCTATGTAGTGATCAATCGGCTCGAAAATATGCTCGGAATAGTCAAGGAGCCGCTGTGCAGCGTCAGGCTTTAAGAGATAGGCCGTACACCCTAAAGCATCCTCGTTGTTGTGGACGATCGCTACTGAAGGGGTTTGGGTAATGACTTGGTAGGGCACCGACTTTAAGGCTTGCAAGCGCATCAAGTTCCAGCGCTGAAAATCATGCATCAGATACTCGAGTGTTTGTTCAAAATCGGGTAGCAAAATAAAGTCGTCTTCAAAAATTAAGGTGGTTTGTTGGCGATTGACGCACTCTTGCCAGGCTAAGCGGTGAGATAAGAAAGCCCCGATTTCACCCGGCATTAATTCAAACCCCAATAGACGTTTGACTTTTTGAGCCGGATATTGCGGGATTGGAAACGGTAGTTGGCGGCCATCGACTGCATCTAAAAAATGCCATGCTAACGCGGTCTTGGCAAGTTCGGCTTGGGCTCGCGTGCGTCGCGCTTGCGAATGACGCATGGAAATCACAAGCGTATTTAAATCAAGAGGCTTAGTACTCATGGAGCAGCTATCGACTGTCCACAAAAATCGCGGTACGCCAGACGCAAACCATCCTCTAAGTTGACAGACGGTCTCCAGCCAAGTTGATTGAGCCGCTCTGAACGCATCCATTTTCGTGGAGAGCCATCGAGCTTACTTGGATCAAACTGAATTTTTCCGCCATAGCCTGTTGCCTTCGCAACCGCATGGGCTAATTCATGGATGGTGACATCGCTACCAAAACCCACATTTAGATGGCTTTGCATGGAGGTGGTGACTTGATCATATTGGTCTTTGGCGAGCTCCATCACAAATACACACGCTTTGGCCATATCATCGACAAACAAAAACTCGCGCCGAGGAGTGCCCGTGCCCCAAATCGTGACCTGTGGCGCACTGGCACACTTTGCTTCATGAAAGCGACGAATGAGTGCGGGGATGACGTGGCTATTTTCGGGGTGGTAGTTATCCCCTGGGCCATAGAGATTGGTGGGCATCACTGAGCGGTAGTCAACCCCATGACTCTTGCCGTATTGGCGGTTGTAGCTTTCACACATCTTAATTCCAGCGATCTTCGCTATCGCATAGGGTTCGTTGGTGGGCTCTAGCTTTCCGGTAAGAAGCGCATCTTCCCCCATGGGCTGAGCGGCTAACTTGGGATAAATGCAACTCGAACCTAAAAATAACAGCTTTTTAACTCCACTAACAAAGGCCTGATGGATCACATTGTTTTGCACCATCAAATTGTCATAAATAAATTCCGCGGGATAGGTATTGTTCGCATGAATTCCCCCCACCTTGGCAGCCGCTAAATATACCTGATCAGGCTTTTCAGACTCGAAGAATTGCGCGACGGCCGCTTGATCGGTTAAATCCAATTCCTGATGTGTGCGAAAAACTAAATTGCTATAGCCCATGCGCATAAGCTCCCGCACGATGGCGGAACCGACCATGCCACGATGGCCGGCAATGTAAATTTTTTGCTGAAGAGGGTGTGCCAAAAAATCGTCCCGAAAATCCGTAAGCGCGTCGCTTACTTTTCCTTACCCACTGCTACCGCATAGCCATGCTTTTTGAGTAAAGCATGCTGCTTAGCTTTTTCCAGATCGTGGACGACCATCTCGGAAATCATTTGATCAAGCGTGATTTCAGGCACCCAACCCAGTTTCTCTTTGGCTTTGGTGGGGTCGCCCAAGAGGGTCTCGACCTCAGTGGGGCGGTAGTAATGGGGATCAATTTGCATAATCACATCACCCACCTTTAAGGCAGGTGCTTTATCCCCCAAGATCTTTGTCACAATCGCCTTCTCACTCTCAGCTTTGCCTTCGAATGCGAGTGTGATACCCAATTCGTTGGCACTCTTTTGAATAAACTCGCGCACGGTATACTGTACGCCAGTAGCAATTACAAAGTCTTCCGGTTTGTCCTGCTGGAGCATCAACCATTGCATGCGCACATAGTCTTTCGCATGCCCCCAATCGCGCAAGGCATCAATATTACCCATGTAGAGGCATTGCTCTAAGCCTTGGGCGATATTGGCAAGACCGCGCGTAACCTTACGCGTTACGAATGTTTCGCCGCGTCGCTTGGATTCATGGTTAAAGAGAATGCCATTACACGCATACATGCCATAGGCTTCGCGGTAGTTCACGGTAATCCAATAGGCGTAGAGCTTGGCGACCGCATAGGGACTTCTGGGATAAAACGGGGTGGTTTCTTTTTGGGGGATCTCTTGCACTAAACCATAGAGCTCGGAGGTCGAGGCTTGGTAAAAACGGGTTTTCGTTTCCAACCCCAAAATCCGAATGGCTTCGAGGATGCGCAGCGCTCCTATCGCATCCACATCGGCTGTGTACTCGGGCGATTCAAAGGAGACCGCCACATGGCTTTGTGCGCCCAAGTTGTAGATCTCGTCAGGTTGGCACTCTTGGATGATGCGCACCAGATTACTGGTATCGGTCAAATCCCCGTAGTGCAAAATCAAATGCGGGTGATGGGCATGGGGGTCTTCGTAGAGATGGTCAATGCGCTCGGTGTTAAAAAGTGAGGCGCGGCGCTTAATGCCGTGCACCACATAGTCCTTTTCTAATAAGAACTCGGCGAGGTAAGAACCGTCTTGGCCGGTAATTCCGGTAATGAGGGCAACTTTGGCTTGGTTAGTGCTCATGGCTTCACGTTTCGTTTATCGTTAATTTAAGAGGCTATTTTCGCCCATAGTTATCTTCAAACCGAACAATATCATCTTCGCCCAAATAGCTTCCCGACTGTACCTCGATAATTTCGAGCGGCTCAGTCCCAGGATTGGCTAAGCGATGGGTTTGCCCTTGGGGGATGTAGGTGCTTTGATTTTCGTGCAAGATCATCACTTGATCGCCATTGGTGATTTCTGCAGTTCCCTTCACTACGATCCAATGCTCGGCACGGTGATGGTGCATTTGCAAGGAGAGGCTGGCTCCGGGCTTGACTTGAATGCGTTTAACCTTAAAGCGCTCGCCCTCATCCACACTGTCATACCAACCCCAAGGCCGATTGACCTTGCGGTGCAAATTCTTTTCTTCACGACCTTCCTGCTCTAACCTTTTGACAATCGCTTTGACCTCTTGGCTATTACTACGATCGGCAACCAAGACTGCATCGGCCGTCTCCACAATCACCAGGTTCTTCACACCCACCGCGCTCACTAACCGCGTATTGGCGAAGATGAGCGAGTGCGTGGTGTGATCCAAGGCCACATCGCCGCGGGTCACATTCCCTTGTGAATCCGGGTTACCCACTTGCCAGACTGCATCCCAGGCGCCCAAATCATTCCATCCAGCATCTAGCTCCACCATTTGGATTGGAAATCGACTACCTGGGCATCGTTCAATGACGGCGTAATCAATGGATTCGCTCGGTATCGCTTCAAAGAGTGTCCTGTCAGGGCGGATAAAGATGGTGTCACCATTTACATCCCGTGTCTTACCAAGCCATGCCTCGCTAGTCGCCTCCAAAATATCGGGGCGAAACTCCTCTAATGCGCTAAGCCACACACTGGCTTTCATCACAAACATGCCGCCATTCCAATAATAGCCGCCCTCCTCCAAATACTGGGTTGCAGTGACCAAATCCGGCTTTTCAACAAACCGCTCAACGTCTTTCGCACCATCACTGCGGCCTTTGGTGTTTGTCTTAATGTAACCGTAACCCGTCTGTGGCGCGCTAGGGGGAATACCAAAAATCGCGATTGCTTCCGATTGCGCAATTTGCAGCGCTAAGTGAAGCGCTTTTTCAAACGCAAGCTGATTGCCAATGGTTTGATCGGCTGGGGTAACGAGCAACATTGGATCATCGCCTTGCTCCATTGCACACAGAGCCGCTAAAGTCAGCGCTGGTGCAGTATTGCGGGCTGAGGGCTCTAATAAAATTGAAGCCTTTAGATCTTTTAATTCCCGCAGTTGATCCAAGGCTAAAAACCGATGCTCCTCATTGGTCACAATCAATGCCGAGTGAGGATGGGGGTGCGACCCAACCACCGCTTGCGTGCGCCGCAGGGCTTGCTGAAAAAGACTGTGCTGGTCAGTATTGTCCGAGAGTACTAAAAACTGCTTGGGAAAACCAGAGCGCGACAATGGCCATAAACGGGTACCGGAGCCACCGCAAAGAATGACCGGGAGCACCTGGGAAGTTGGGGTAAGATTGGTCATAATTTTGTGTTTTTCAGATTCACTCTATTGTAAAGGGCTAGATCAAGCAAAGTCCGATATGCATCATCAATGGTTTATCCATACCAGTACTCATTAAATATGCCATCTCCCCTTTATGACTAAAACTGCTTTGATCATCGGCATTGCCGGCCAAGACGGTGCTTATTTGGCGCAGCTCTTGTTAGCAAAAGGCTATGCGGTCACCGGCTCATCCCGTGATGTCATGGCATCCTCGTTTAGCAATTTAAATACCTTGGGTATTCGCGAACAGGTAAAACTGATTTCCGTCTCAATCAACGATTTTCGTAGTGTCTTTAATGCCATTCAAAGCTGCGATCCTGATGAGATTTACAACCTCGCCGGTCAAACCTCCGTTGGTCTTTCCTTTGAACAACCGGTTGAAGCTATTGAAAGTATTGCAATTGGCACCTTGAATATTTTGGAGGTGATCCGCGTATTGGGTAAGTCCGTCCGTTTTTACAATGCTGGTTCTAGTGAGTGTTTTGGTGATACTGGCACGACACCTGCGGATGAATCCACACCCTTTGCACCACGTAGTCCCTACGCGGTTGCTAAGTCGACTGCTAAGTGGTTGATCAATAGTTATCGCGAGTCCTATGGCCTCTATGCCTGCACCGGCATCTTGTTTAACCACGAATCGCCCTTGCGGCCGGAGCGCTTTGTCACCCAAAAAATTGTGGTGGGTGCTAGTAAGATCAAAGCTGGGCTGATGCAAAAGATTGAACTGGGTAATTTAGATATTTGCCGCGATTGGGGCTGGGCTCCAGAATATGTGGAAGCGATGTGGCTCATGATGCAGCAAGATAAGCCTGATGATTTTGTGATCGCTACGGGCCGCATGGAGTCGCTTACTTACTTTGTCGCTAAAGCCTTTGAGTATTTTGATTTGGATTGGCAAACCCATGTAGAAATCAACTCAGCATTTTTCCGACCTAATGAAATCCAACACAGCGTCGGTAACCCAGAGCTCGCCATCAATCTTCTAAACTGGGCAAAACCCACTGATGTGGATGGCGTGATTCAACGGATGTGTGCTGCCCAATCACAAAAACTAGGGCTTTAATACCAATCAAAGTAAGTCGGGTTGCGATTCATTCCCTATCATTACTCGAACTTAATCAATTTCTGGCAGCTACTCACCACCTCGGCAACCGTCGGTGGTTGTCTCACATCACCGTGATTAGCGATTTGCTTGGACCAATAGCCTTCGGTTTTCCACTTGGGGGAGTCGCAATAAATCTCGATCGTGGGTTTACCCAAAACGGCGGCTACATGGGTTAAACCGGTGTCCACACCCACAACGAGTGCGGCGTGGGCAATGAGCGAATAGGCCTCTTCAATTGAGATGGCTTTTGGAACGATTGCCTCCGGAATGTGACTCGCAATGGTTTCGCTTACTTGCTTTTCACTAGCATTCCCCCAAGGGAGCACCAATCGATAGCCCTCTTTAGCCAATGATTTTCCCAAATCAATCCACGATTCATTGGCCCAGCGCTTGGCGGCGCGCGCTGTGGAATGAAAACACACTACATACTTCGCGATGGGGTCATTAGCCGCGCTTGAAAGACCCTCAATAGCTAAGACTGGAAGATGCTTTACAAATTCAGGGGGATAAAACTGCGGTGGTTCGTTCTCGCGTTTAATCAGTGGCCAGTCCATTGCCGAGCACATCACCCAACGCGCGCGATCAACCGCGTGGCACTGTTTGGGCACCTGCACTGCTTGGGTATAGAAGATTCTTGCCAGTGGTTCATAGCCAGAGTACTCCGTAGCATTCCCAAGACCCGCAACCACCGCATGAGCCGATTTTTTTGCAAGTGCGCACACCAATGCGGATTTGATTAAACCTTGCGTTTCAAGAATCACATCGTAGGTGGTGGCTTGAAGCATTTGGCGCATCGCTAAAAACTCATGCTGGGTACTTGAACTCCAAAGACTTTTGCGCCAGCGCCGAAACGCAAGTGGAATAATCCGATCAATCCCTCTAAATATGCTGGTGGTTTCTATGGGTTTGAGTAATGGCACATATGCCTCTTCCACAATCCAATCGATTTGCGCATGGGGTAGGCGCTTGCGCAAATCCCAAACGATGGGCAGAGTATGGAGCACATCACCTAAGGACGAGAGCTTGACAATCAAGATTTTGGGGGCACCCCTCTCTTGAGTGATCAACCCTGTCTCATCCATCTCATTGATGGATACGCGCTGTGACCCTTGCGTGTGCGATGAACTAGCCATGGCTCGATTATCGTATGGTTTAGCCATGGTCCTCGCTCATTCCCTTTGGCTCTCAGAGCGACTTGGTTGATACCACTAAAACTTGGGGGCTTGCTCCCAGGATAGCCCTGCCGCATCCTTGGCATTGAGGGAAACTTCTACGCCCGCTGGAATGGGCCATTGGATCGCGATGGTGGGGTCGCACCATGACAAACAGACTTCGCTCTTTAGATCGTAGTAATCGGTGGTTTTATATAAAAACTCTGCGGTATCGGATAAGACCAAAAAGCCATGCGCAAAGCCGGGTGGGATCCACAGTTGGCGATGGTTTTGGGCGCTTAATATCTCCCCCACCCACTGACCATAGGTCGCCGAGTCTTTGCGTAAGTCCACAGCCACATCAAAGACTGAACCCGCTACCACTCGCACTAGTTTGCCTTGCGTGTGTTCGAGTTGGTAATGCATCCCCCGCAGTGTCCACTGCCGTGAGAAGGAATGATTATCTTGCACAAACTCCACAGTCAGCCCAGTCGCGCTGGCAAAATCCTTGGCATTAAAGGACTCGGTAAACCAACCGCGCTGATCGCCAAAGACCTTGGGCTCCACTATCAAGACCTCCGGAATCGCAGTGGGCTTGACTTGCAATTTCGGATTGGTATCGATAGTCATGATTTTGCTTTGGCAGATAAACCAATTGGCTGTGCACTGGTATTTAACTCATGAAGCATTTTGGATAGATACTGACCATAACTGCTTTTACTGAGTTGATTGGCTACCTTCTCCACGGCCTCTTGGCTAATCCAACCGTGTCGGTAAGCGATCTCTTCGGGACAAGCGACCATCAAGCCCTGACGTTTTTGCAAAGTAGCAATAAATCCTGCCGCATCCAAAAGCGAATCATGTGTGCCCGTATCGAGCCAAGCATAGCCGCGCCCCATAATTTCCACACTCAACGTATTGTTATTGAGATACGCACGATTGACATCGGTAATCTCCAGCTCGCCCCTGGCACTGGGTTTAATCGAAGCAGCAATATCACACACCTGATGATCGTAAAAATAAAGACCGGTTACCGCATAACTGCTGCGGGGCTTTGCAGGTTTCTCTTCAATCGAGAGTGCCTTGTAATCTTTGTCAAACTCCACCACACCATAGCGCTCAGGATCATTCACGTGATAGGCAAATACGGTTGCGCCCTCCGTTTGGGCATTCGCACGTTGGAGCTGGTCCACGAGCTCATGGCCATAAAAAATATTGTCACCCAATACCAAGGCGCTTGGCTGATGACCCACAAAGGATTTCCCCAAAATAAAGGCTTGGGCCAAACCATCGGGTGAAGGTTGGACGCAGTAACTGATGTTCAATCCCCACTGTGAACCATCGCCTAATAACTCGGTAAAGCGTGGGGTATCGTGCGGGGTGGAAATTAACAAAATATCGCGAATACCAGCGAGCATGAGGGTTGTTAGCGGGTAATAGACCATTGGCTTGTCATAGACGGGCATGAGTTGCTTTGAGACCGCTTGCGTGACGGGATACAAACGCGTGCCCGAGCCACCCGCCAAGATAATGCCCTTGCGATTTTTTGAATTCATCGAAT
>VFQT010002306.1_pt1 | contig 19954 bp, 14 predicted proteins | sample 3512381 | NCBI WGS metagenome assembly VFQT01 (sample SAMN10412376, study PRJNA504923) | tailings metagenome | isolation source: Relicate 2 Philex TSF3 active mining site | place: Philippines: Tuba, Benguet | collected 2017-08-29
GACCTGGGACTGCGGCTCCTGAGGCTCGTGCGCGGGGAGGGAGCTCTGCGACTCGCCCTCGGTGAGGGCATGATTGCGCTCGAAACACATGGTGGTTGGACAGCCCTCGGATATCCGACTCTCGACGCCTATGCGCGCGAACGGCTCGGGCGCTCGGGGCGCTGGATTTCGGACGCGCGGGCCCTGGCGAGGAAACTCTCGCAGACCCCCGATTTCCGACCTTTGAGGGAGGCCCTGATGTCTGGGCGGCTCTCGGTCTCGAAGGTCGAGGTCGTCCTGAAATTGCTCTCGGGGTTGACCGAGCAGCCAGTCGCGCAGGTGGTCGAGGTCGCGCGGTTCCTCACGGTCAAGCAGCTTCGGGCGCTCACTCGCCTGCTCGAGGGGCGGTCGCGTGGCGACGGATTGGACGAAGACGCTGCCACGAAATCCTGGGTGACGCTCACCCGGAAGGTCGACCCTGTCGATTTGATGGCGTTCGAATATATCCTGAAGCTGATCTCCGGAGTCTCGAATCTGCCTCATAGGGACGGCGGGGACACCTCGCGCGCCCAGGCGGTGGAATATGTCCTCGCCGAGGCGATGACGACGCTCATGCGATTTTCGAAGCTGGATTTGCCCTCGCTCGCGCCGGCCGAACCGGTCGAAGAGGCAGAAGCCGTAGAGTCTACGGGCTCGGGCTCGGGCGACACACAAGACTTGAGGCCGGCATCGAGGCCCGACCTCGACCCCGCGCTCGAGACCGAGTTCGTGTGGCCTGAAGGGATGGACCAGCTCGAACAGATCGACGCGCAGCTCGCGAGTCTCTCTCAGGCGCTCGCGAGGCGGGACCTCGACATCGGTGTTCTCGGTCAGCAGTGTTGTTCGGCAGGCGTCCACCTCGAAGCCGGATTTGACAATTTCGATGATTATTGCCGCGAGATTTTGCAAATCTCGCCGACCTCGATGGCGTCGCGGGTGGCGCTCGCCAACCGGTTGTGGCGCCTCGAGCCCATCGAGGCGGCGCTCATCGAGGGGCGTATTGGCTACGAGGCCGCGTCGTTGCTTGCGCGCGTGAGTCAGAAGGACGACGCGGACACCTGGGTCGAGAGGGCGGCGCGTCTCACGGTCAAGCAACTGCGCGAGGAGGTCGAGACCGCGAAGCTCTTCGGGCGGGTGTCCGATGAGGCGCCTCGCCCGCCGAGCCCGAGTCAGATGCGCGAGGCGGAGGAGTTCGAGCGCGCGGTGTACTCGACGCTGATTGGGCGGATGGAGCCCGAGCCCGACATGGGTCAGAGTCAGATATCCGGGGAGAAGGTCGAGATGGTCCCGCTCCGCCTGAGCCTGCCCGTCGGCCTGGCGGTATTCTGGCGCGAGCTCGAGGCGGAACATCGTGAGCATGTGGGCGGCGAGTTCGTACCTTTCCTCGTCAGTACAGTGCTTGGACATTGGCGGGGCGCGTTCTCGGAACTCTCGAAAATCGAGTATTCCGATGTCTACCAGCGCGACCGCTGGAGGTGTCAGAACCCGAGGTGTACGAGCCGCCATGTGACCCCTCACCACATCGTCTTTCGCAGCGCCGGCGGTGGAGAGGACAGGTCGAATCTATTGAGCTTGTGTGCGATTTGCCATCTCGAGCTCGTCCACGGCAAGACGGCGAGGGGAGCGACGCTGCGGGTCTCGGGGCTCGCTCCGGATGAGTTGAGTTGGAGCATGGGCTGAGTTCGGCCGCGCATCACGAGCGGTTCGCAAGACCTCGGGCTTATTGTTTGATTGCCGAGATACTTGCTTTCCGTGATATGTGCTTTTATACGACCCAACGCCCCAGACAAACACAATTCAGTTCAATCACATAGCGCCACACCCCTCCGCGCGGCCGTGAAATCGACTCACAAGGCGGATCAAAAACAGCCCGAATGGGTACCTCCGTTGTGATGCTCGGCGACTCTGCCGAGCCTCGAGGGAGGGAGATGAGACACGATCAACTCTTCAGGGCTGTCTTTGGACAGCCGCAGCATGCCGCACAGCACGTCGCGACCTTCTTGCCCAAGGCCATCGTCGAGGGGCTCGACCTCGAGCGGCTCGAGGTCATGCCTGGCACCTTCATCGACGAGGAGCTCCAGGAGCGACGGGTCGACCTGCTCTTCTCGGTGCCTGTCAGGGGACACGAAGACAAGGTCCTTGCATATGTCCTCCTCGAGCATCAGCACGAGGTCGACCCGCTGATGCCGCTGCGGTTGATGCGCTATATGCTCCGAATCTGGGACGCGTGGCTCGCCGACCGACACGACGCGAAGACCATCCCGCCCATCTTCCCGATGGTCCTCTACCAAGGGCGAGGCGCATGGACCGCACCGCGCCCTGATGTCGTGGGAGAAGTTCCGAGAGGACCTCGTCCGCGCGCTCGAAGAGCCTCAATGGTTGTGGGTCATCGGTGTGCTCATGGTATACTTGGCGGGCGCATCGGAACTCGACAGGGAGAGCGTCCTGAAAACCCTCAAGACAATCGTCGGCAAAGACCGCGAGGAGAAGGTCATGAACGCTGGTGAGCGATGGGAACAGAGTGTCTTCAATCGGGGTCTCGAGCAGGGACTCATCACGGGACTCGAGCAGGGACTCGAGCAGGGGCGTGAGCGGGAGCGCCGAGAGCTGTGTCTGAGACTCCTCGAGCGTCGGTTCGGAACTCTATCGCTCAAGGCGCGCCGCAGCCTCGAAACCGCCTCCGCGGAGACACTGCAGCTCTGGTTGGACCGGGCTGTGACCTCGTCCAGCATTGAAGAGGTGTTTGTGCAGAGTTGATTCGCACGCGCAGGGTCGAGCAGAGGGATACTGGGGGGCGGCCTGAAAAATGCCCCTCCGACACGAGCGCAATGGATCGGCGGACGACGTTGCACCGATTGTGGGAATGGTGAGACTGTGTCACTCCTTTGCCCAGCATGCTTGCACCAAACCGACTCCCGCTCATCGTCGCCCTTGCCGGACTTGTCGGCCTCATGTCGAGTCGCCCCGCGCTCGCCGAACCCGCGCCCCTGACAGTGCGGTTCGTCTACCTCGTGTCGGCGGACCGGCCAGTGCGAAAAGACTTCAAGAGGGCGATCGCCGAGGCGGCCGTTGAGATCCAGCGATTCTATGGAAGCCAGCTTGGAGGCCCGACCTTCCGTCTGAATGACCCGATCGTCGAGGTCGCCCGCTCCGACAAGCCCGCCGACTGGTTCTACGGCCATGACAGCGGGAATAAGAAAGACAACTGGGGCTTCGACAACGGGCTCGCCGAAGCCCGCCGATTGCTCGGCGCGGGCTTCAATCAAAAGCACGTCTGGGTCATCTACTCCGATGGCCCAGGCAACAGCGGGCGGGGCACCTCCGGGGTGACCGTCATGCCCGAGGATGACCTGCTCGGTCTCGTCGGCGAACACCCCAGACAAAAAGACCCGCGTCGCTGGGTCTACGGCATGGCCCACGAGCTCGGCCATGCGTTGGGTCTTGGCCACCCGGCCGACCTCAACGCGGTCCCGAACGCCATCATGGGCCGGGGCTTCTACACCTGCTTTCCGGACGCCTGCGAACTCCTGCCCGACGACCTCGACACCCTGCGCGAAAGCCCGTTCATCGGAAACTCGAAACCCGATCAGGTGCTCTCCTATCCGGGGGGCCGCTTCATGCGCTTCGACGGCCGAGAGGGTGCCCGATGGATCGAAGTCTCCGACAAAGACCAGGATATCTTCACCTTCGTCGAAAAAGAGGGCGAAGACGAATATCTTCTACATGACACCACCCGCGATTTCTGGGTCCGCCTCCCGAAAAGTGGCGGTCAGAGTCGACTCTCCGGAGATTCTGGCGAGACCTGGCGCAAACTCTATTTCGTCACTGCGGAGGCCCTATGAACCGGCTCATTTCCCTGTTCGCAGGACTCTCTGCACTCGCCTCGATCACCGCGCATGCAGCCCCGCCCGAGGACGTCTCCAGATGGCGCGAGGCGCTCGCCCCCACCGTGCCAGGGGCTTGCATCGAGGTCCTCGAACGCTTCCTCACCCCAGCGGGAGACCCGTATATCCCTCCCCCAGGTCAGCAGGTCGACCGTAACTCTCCGCCCTCCGACCCGACCATCTTGTCCCGTCTAAATGTCCAGGGCGGCCTGCCCTATTACAGTCCCAATGGCAAATTCGTGCGATATTCGTCGGAATATGACGATGCGAGTCGCACCTGGACCCCGCGGAACAAGACTGGAGTCACCAATCGGGGGATTTTCGAGCTCCAACTTCCCGGCCATCGGCTCATAGGGTTCGACCACATCGCGAGCCCCATCACCTCGGCGACGACGCTCTGGGAAGACCGCGGTCGTGTCACATTGCTCGCGCATTTTCCGGGCGAAATCGAGACTGTGGAAGACAGGCCCGACCGCGTCGTCCTGCATGTCACCGACAACATGAACGCCATCGGCGTCGAGTGGGAAAAAAAGACCTCCAAGCTCATCGGAACCTGCCTCATCGATACGAGGGCCGCCGCGGCTTCCCCCGAGCCCATCGACCTCCTCGGCACACTCCCTACCGCCTTCGAGGCGAAGCGCAAGGCCTCCCTGTATCTGCAAAACCCCATGGGAGAGCCCGAGGCCCCCTACATTATCGGCAAGGTCATGCCTCGCACCAAGGGCTTCGTCCTCTTCGAGCGGGCCAACCGCTGGGTGCTCGTCCTCGTGCCCCTCGCCGACCGCTCGCCCCAGGCGAAGCTCTTTCAGGAGCTCCCCCAGCGGACCTGGACCGTGGCCTGGCTTGCCCCTGACACGCATTGACCGGGACACAGACCCCAGCTAGGGTCTCTCAATGATTCCGTCTCTTACAAAGCCCGGGACCGCCGCTGCATACCTGCAGCGCGACCTCCAGATCTGGCGCTGGCGCATCTTCGTGTCGACCTGGCTCTGCTATGTCGGCTTCTATTTCTGTCGCAAGCCCTACTCGATCGTGAAGGCCGAGCTCGGCGACCAACTCCACTTCACAGCCCTCGACCTCGGCTACATATACGCCGCCTACCTCATTGCGTACTCGATCGGGCAATTCGTCGCTGGCGCGGTCGGGCCTCGCCTCGGTCCGCGCCTGTTGCTGCTCGCGGGCATGGCCATCTCCATCGGGGCCTCCCTCCTGTTCGCGGTCGTCGACACCGTCGCCTGGTTCACGGTCCTCATGGTCATCAACGGTCTCGCCCAGGCGACTGGCTGGAGCAGCTGTGTCGGCACCATGGCCGCCTGGACCCACCGCGGCGAGCGCGGCACGATCATGGGATTCTGGTCGACGAATTTCCAATTCGGCGGCATTGCCGCCAACGCGCTCGCCTCCTACATGCTCGTTCAGGCGGGCTATCAATGGGCCTTCGCATCAGGCGCCATGGTGCTTGTCGGAGTCTGGGTCTTCTTCTATTTCAATCAGGCCAACCGACCGGAGGACAAGGGCTTTCCCCCCATCGAAGAGCCTGGCACGACCCCATCCCAGAGAGACGAACGCGAGGTCCGCTGGTCCCGCGACGTCTGGATGACCGTGCTCCTGATCGGTGGGGCCTATTTCGGGATGAAATTCATCCGATATGCCATCTGGAGCTGGGCGCCCTTTGTCCTGAAATTCAATTTCCATCTCGAGGGCGATGACGCGGGCTATGTATCGACCGTCTTCGATGTCTGCGGCATCGTCGGGGTCATCGCGACTGGCTGGGCGAGTGACCGAATCTTCGGCGGCAAACGCGCCAAGACCTCACTCCTCATGATCCTCGGGTGCGTCGCGTCCACCATCCTCCTCGTCACCATCGGCGCGGACGATGTCGTGACCTTCGCGGTCTGCATCGGGCTCGTCGGCTTTACCCTCTTCGGTCCCGACGCACTGCTCACTGGAGCGACCGCCCAGGACATCGGTTCGGGGCGCAGCGCGGTCCGTGCAGCAGCCATCATCTCGGGTCTCGGCAGCGCCGGCTCGGTCGTGCAAGAGCTCGTCATCGGCAAGATGTACACCTCTGCGGACGGAGACATCGGCCCCATCCTCGGGACCTTGCTCGGCTCGGCGATCTTCTCTGCCCTCTGTATCTCGGTCATCCTGCTGCGAAACCGCGCTGGTCGGAGCAGCATCTGACCCCCCGAGGTTCTCGCCTTTTCGAGAAGCAGCGAGCCGTAAAAAACGGCTAAACTAACTCCACTTTGCAATGCAAAATGGAGCTATGCCTGCCAAATCCCCGACAAAGGCCCCTCCCATAGACAGTGAGAAAGCCACTATCCCGACACTGCGAACGCTGTTGGAATAGGACCCCGAAATCACGACCTTCAAGATTCTCGATTTTCAAGATACTCAGAAAGCGTAGCTCAGGTTCACGGCACGCGCACAGTTGTAGGGCTGGCCGGGCTCGGCGGTGGTACAGGTGGCGCCCGTCGGACAGTTCGAGGTAATCTTCAGGCGACCATCGATACGCCCTGTCGTCCTCCGAGCGGTGTTGAGGATCGACTTCGAGACGTTGAAGGTCTCGGTCTTGTAGCCGCAGGCGACGTCGGTCGCGGTGCGCGTCGTCGTGCCGACACGGACCCACTGGTCGCCCTGAGCGATCTCGATGGCGAGCTCAGAGGGTGTGTTAGATGCACAGGCCATGACCGACCACTCGAGGACGATCTTGCCGTCCTCAACTGCGAGAGGCGCCGCTTGAAGAGAGAACTCGCGCCAGTCGGGGGCGGCATTGCAGCTGCCCCAGGTCGAGTCGAAGGTGGTCGCGTCGTAGGTCCCGACGGAGGCTTCGCAGGGCGGGTTCGGGGCGCCCGGGGTGCCAGCGTCCCTGCCAGAGGCGGCCTCGACCGGGGCTGTGCACCAGGCGTCGAGGAAGTCGTTGAAGCCCGCGTCACCAAAGCTCGGGTCGAGGCTCAGACTCTTGCCGCTACGGACCTGGTCCTGGTCCCACGTCATCATGTCGATAAAGGCCCCGCCGCACGTGACGGCGAGGGCGTCGCCATCATTGGACAGGCTGACCGACGTCCAGACCGCGTCGGGGACGAAGCCCGGGTTCGCGCTGCGCGCCACGACAGCATGGTCGAGGGGCCCGATGACGAAGGCCTCGGGGAAGGTCCAGGCCTCGTTCATGTCGGACTCGAGGAGGCAGCCCGAGAGGTCGAAGCTCTTCGTCGGGCTCGGGTTCCAGAGCTCGACCCATTCTCCGAGATTGTCGCTCTGGACGTTCGCGTCGATCATCAGCTCGGTGATGACGATGTCCCCCTCGGTCGGCGCGTTGGACTCGACCCAGGGGGTCCCAGGCGTCGGCAGGGTGACGATGAAGTCCGCGCTATTGTTGTCGGTGTCCACCGCCACCCCATCGCGAAACACCCGCGCGAGACTCTCGTCGTCCTCGGTCGCCGCGGAGGCAGAGCCCTCGCCGCGGAAGGCATCCCGCCCCGAGAAGACGCCGTAACCGACGGCGTCGAGGGTGGTGTCGCCCCACTTCAGGAGCAGATTGTCGGGCCCATTCTGGAGGTCGGCGAAGGTCGAGAGCTGGTCGGCCCAATCGAAGATGGACGGCTCTGCGAGCGGGTGCGCGACCACGAACAGACCGCTGCTGTCTAGACCACCGGTCAGCGTGAGGCGACCATAGGTCTGTCCATCGCTGCCGTTGACAGCGACGAGCTCGGCGCCAGCGAGGCTCGTCCCCGGGGGTCCGGAGAGTTCGATATAGACATCCTCGTCGGGGCCGCTGCTGCGATAGAGGAGCTCTGAGATCTTGACCCCGGTCGGTGGGGAAAGCGGCGAACACACGCCGGCATTGCAGGACTCGGTCGTCTTGCAGGCGAGCGGAGTGCCGCGATCTTTACAGGTGTCACCGTCGAAATCGCCACAAGGGACGGAGGCGTTGCCATCACAGGTGGCGCCGCTGCATTCGTCAGCGCATTGAGACGCGCAGGCCCCATTCGCGCAGACCATCCCGTTCGCTGCGCAGTCGGTATCGAGGGTCCACTCGAGGCAGGGATCGTGGTCGGAGTTCGCGCAGACCTCTACTTCGGAGGCGCTCCCGATGCGGCACTGGCGACTCCCCGCGGTGCACTCGTCGACGCACTCGGTCCGGCATTCGCCGAGCGAGCAGGTCTCGCTCGCGGCACAGGCCGCGACTTCGGCGAACTCGAGGCAGGGGTCGGCGTCGTACTGACCGCAGCGGACGACGGCGTGCCCGCTGCTGTCGCAGTCGGTCGCGCCTTCGGCGGTGCACTCGTCCTCGCACATCGACGAGCAGCTTCCAGCGCTGCAGGTCTCACCCGCCGCGCATTGGACGGGCAGACTCCAGTCACGGCAGGCGTCACCGTCAAACTGGCCACAGACGAGAGACCCGCCAGCCTCACAGGTGCGCTCGCCCTCCTGGCATTCGTTCTCGCACTCGGCCGAGCAACGGCCGGATGAACACGTGGTCCCCTCTGGGCATGTGAGAGATGCAACCCAGCGGAAGCAGCCATCGACCTCGCGACAGGTCTCGACCCCGGCGCCGTCGCAGCGCGTGAGCCCCTCGGCGGCGCATTCGTTCACGCAGGTGGCGACACAGGCCCCGAGCGCACAGCTCGCCTCGCATGTGGTCTTTCCACCCCACTCGAGGCAGCCGTCCTTGTCGTGGTCGGAACAGGAGACGACCGCGTCGCCCTCGCACCGGACAAAGCCCGCCGCACACTCGTCCGTGCAGGTCCCGCCGCAACGCCCCTGGTTACAGATCGCCTCGTTCTCGCACGTCCCGTCCGCCTCCCAGCCAAAACATCCGTCGCCATCGGAGTCCGCACAGCGCTCGAGCGCGCGCGCGTCCCCCGGCGCGCAGCGGCGGGCCTCGGGCGTGTCACAAGTCGCCTCGGGACAGGCGGGGCGACAGACGCCTTCGCCGCACGTCTCGTTCGGGGGGCAGGATACAGGCGCCCCCCACGTAAGGCAGCCTCCGATTTCCCGGCAGGTCCGAACCCCCGACCCTGCGCAGGTCACGGTCCCCTCCTCGGCGCAGCGATCAGGCGAAGGCAAGCAGAGGACTGCGCCAGAAGGCTGGCCGACCTGCGCGATCGCTTCGGAGGGCGTTTGCTCGCAGCCGAGGAGGCCGAAGACCACCGAAATCACCGCGTAACCGCCGGTTATTCTTGATGAAATATCCATATCCGTCTCCGCAGAGGGGGCGGGACCATAGAGAAGACTCGCGCGCGTGTAAACTCTTTGGTTCGATTCCGCCTGGACGCGCCTCGCTCCGTGCTTATCGCCCGATTCGCCATGCCTGAGGGCGACACGATCCACACCATCGCGCGGGTACTCGGACCAGACCTCGTCGGCGAGGCGCTCGTCCTCGTAGAAATCGAACAACGGGTCGAGAACTGGGGCTCGGGCGCAACCGTGACGGCTTGTGAAGCCATCGGCAAACACCTCGTCATCGCCTTTGCCGGAGAGGACGCGCGCACGCTGAGGGTCCACCTCGGCATGAAGGGGAGCTGGCACCGCTACCGGCCGGGTGAGGCCTGGCGACGACGACCAGAGACGCGAAGGGTGGTGCTGCAGACAAAGGGTTGGCTCTTCGTCTGCTTTGGTCCGAAGGACGTCGAAGTTACGACTGTCGGTTCGTTCAGGCGCCCTGGGACCGGCCACCTCGGACCCGACCTGCTGCAAAACTTCTCGCTCGAGGAGACGCTCGTGCGGGCGCGGGCCCCCGAGCGCGCGTCCATGGCGGTCGCCGACCTGCTGCTCACCCAGTCGGTCGCCTCGGGGATCGGTAACGTCTACAAGTCCGAGCTCCTCCATCTCGAGCGGATCCACCCGTGGCGACCGGTCTCGGCGCTCGAAGATGATGCGCTCGCGGCGATTTACAAACGCGCCGAGAAGCTCATGGCGGACAACCTCGAGACGGGCGGCTGGCGGATCACGACGACGCGCGACGCGACGGCCGACAACCTTTCACGCCACTGGGTCTATCGCCGGTCGAGGCGGCCGTGCTTTACCTGCGGGACGCTCGTGAAGAGCCGCCTGCAGGGGCCGATGGCGCGGATGACCTACTGGTGCCCGACCTGTCAGGCGGGCTGAGGGGTATCCCCGAATGGTGGCGCGCGACGCGCAGGTGTGGCCTCATCGGTGTCGACCATTGACGACGGGCGCATCCGCGGTGCAGATTCAGGGGGCGCCGCGCAGGATGCGGCAAGGACGGTAAGCGCCATGAAGAAGATCGAGGCCATCATCAAGCCCTTCAAGCTCGACGAGGTGAAGGAGGCGCTCGCGGAGATCGGCATCGAAGGTATGACCGTGAGCGACGTCAAGGGCTTTGGCCGCACGGGCGGCAAGCGTGAGGTCTATCGCGGGGCGGAGTACATCGTCGACTTCGTCCCGAAGACGAAGCTCGAGATCGTGGTCCGGGACGAGCAGGTCCGCCTCGTGGTCGAGACCATCGAGCGCGCGGCGAAGACGGGCAAGATCGGCGACGGCAAGATCTTCGTCCTCGGCGTCGAGCAGGCGGTGCGCATCCGCACGGGTGAGACGGACGCCGACGCGATCTGAATCGCTGAGGGGAGGTCTCGTGGTCCGAGGACGAAACGCTCGAATTTCGAGGTATCTCCCCGGGTGGGCCAAGGTCTCGTTCGGCGGAGGCCTTTTTGGCCTCGTATGCCCATTCGCGGACGGTTGCACGGCTCGCGTCGAGCCAAACCCCGTGGTCGACGTGGTGGGTATCGAGACCCCAGCGCCGCCTTTTCTCGCAGAGCTGAAGCGTGACACATCGGGCGTGAAGGTCGTCGTCTCGGCCTCAGGCCGGCTCGGCGGGCATTTCCGGGTCGAGACCGCGACAGGAGCTGTGAACGCGCTGCCCGCGAGCGGGGGAACGGTTCGACTCGATTCACACGCGACCGAAAGGCCCGAGGTGGTTGTCACCTGGCAGGACCCACGCGGGGTCATGGGGGCTCGTGCAGTGCTCCGCGAGACGCCAGGGGTCGAGCCCGCCCCGGAGTGGCAGCGGTTGCCCTCGCCGGCCGGCCGCATCATCGAGGCCATCCCGGTGCGCCACCCCAACGGAGGCCCGTGATGGGTGCACCCGAGAACTATCGCGTCCTGACCGCTCCGGCCTTTCTCCCCGAACCCGAGGAGGAGGTCACTCACGAGGGGGTGGAAGAGGCCCTCGCCGACTCGGCGCCACCGCCTGCAGAGGCCGTCCCACCAGGGGCCCCACTCGCGGACCTCGTGGCCGAAGGGCTCGGACGGCGGGGCTGGCATATCGACTATCGATGGACGACCTTTGACGGCTACGCGATGGACGCGCGACGCGCCGACAACCGCTACGACGTCGAAATCAAGCTCCTCGATACGCCGCACGAGGAGGGCCGCGGCCTCTGGCGCATCACGGCGAAGCGCCGCACGGGCTTCTTTTCGCGATGGCTCCCGGGCCGCTCCGACCCGGCCGAACATGCGCTCCTGAGGACCCACATCGACGAGACGCTCGCCTCGGATCCACGGTCCCAGGAGAGCGACGCGCCCGCATCCTGGACCTCGGAGGAGCCGAAATGACGCGCTTCTGCGTCCGTTGCGGCAGCGCCACAGCGCTGAGCATCCCGGAGGGCGACAATCGCGAGCGCCATGTCTGCAGCGCCTGCGGAGCCATCGATTACCAGAACCCGAGGCTCGTCGTCGGGACGGTCGTCGAACATGACGACACCGTCATCCTGTGCCGCCGGGCGATCGAGCCCCGCCGCGGCTTCTGGACCTTGCCTGCGGGCTTCCTCGAGCTCGGTGAGCCGGCGAGCGATGGGGCCGCCCGCGAGACCTTCGAGGAGACGGGCGTGAGGGCGCATATCGAGGCGCCTCTCGTCCACTTCGACCTGCCAGCCATCGGGCAAATCTACCTCCTATTTCGGGCAACCCCGGTCGATCTGAGCCTGCTCGGTCACCCCGAGACGCTCAGCGAGAGCCTCGAGGTCAGAGCGTTCGGCTGGGAGACGCTTCCTTGGGACGAGCTCGCCTTCGACGCGGTGAGGCTCACCCTCGAGCTTCGGAAAAAAGACCGGCAGGACGGGGTCGACCGGCTCCACTACGGCGCGCTACGGCGTTTGCCCGAGGTCTCGACGATCGGCCCCCATAGCCACCGCCTCGAGGACCACCTCGCTCTTCGCGTGGGGCGTTGACCTCGACCGCATTCCGGGTGAACCTCCCCCCTGCCTGCATCGAGGAGGGCGAGGAGGAACCACGCCCCGCAGGCCCCCTGTGAGGAGCCACCGATGTCGTTGTTGACCTTCCCGGAAGACGGCGCCCGCCCGCCCGTCGGCGAGGATCTACAGGGCGTGACCCTCGACGGCCGCTACCGTATCGACTCGAAGCTCGACGCAATCGCAAGCCGCTCCCTCTGGCAGGCGACCGACCTGCAAAAGGAAAGACAGGTCACACTCCAGGTTTTCTCGCGCGACGCAGCGCCCGCTGAACGGCTGCTCACCACGGCGCTCTTGAGGCAGCCCGAGGGCGTCCACCCAGCCTTCATCGCGAGCGAGGCCTGTGGACGCACCCCCGATGGGGCGACCTACTCGGTCCATGCGCGCCTCGACGGTCTCTACTTCGACTCCTGGATTGCCACCCACTCGCTGCCCGCACACGACATGGCGGAGCTCGCGATCGACCTCGTCAACGCGCTCGCGGCGCTTCACAAGAGTGGGCAGATCCACGGCCGTCTCGGGCCACAGATGGTCTTCCTCGAGGCGAGTCCCTCGGGCTCGTCGCTCCGCCTCTTCGACGCGGGCATCGAGTCCGTACCTGCCGTCCCTCGCGGCTCTGCCATCCGCGGCGAGATGGTCCACGTCGGAGCCCTGCTAGAGCGGCTCGCGATCGCCACGGACACGTTCGACCCCGCGCCGCACACAACCGAAATCCTCGCGGGGATGAGGGCGCTCCTCGAGCGGACCCACGAGGTCGCGGTCGAGCCCCTCCCCGACCTCGACACGCTCGCGACCCGCTTGCGCGCATTGCCCGAACTGACCGCGCGCGAACGAGAGCGAGGGACGCTACATCACATCCCGTGGCAACACTCTGGCGCTATGCCCCCGACCGAGAGCGCACCGGTCACGACCGCAGCCGGCCCCGAGACGGACGAGGTCGTCGAGGCCGTCGCGCTCGTCACCGAAGCGGCCCCACCGACGGACTTCTCCGGCCTGATCGCTCTCCCTGGTCAGAAGCCAGCCACCCCCGTGGAGCCCGAAGCGCTCCTTCCGGAGCTCGCCTTCCCCCTGCCGCCCCCGCCACCGAAAGTCGAGGCGGAGGCGCCCCCCATGCCGACGCGGCATGTGAAGGTGACGGTGAAGAAGCCGACTCCTGCGGCGCCGTTCGTCGTCACAGGCCTCCTCGTGGCAGCCGTCGGGGGCTTCGCCGTCCTCATGACCTCCGAGCCCCAGCCCGCGACCCCGATCGACGTCATCATGCCGACGCAGGTCCCTGCGGAGCCTCAGGCGGAAGCACAGACGGCCGATGTCGTGGCCGCACAGCGCCCCGACACCGCGGCCGACGCGGGGCCGAGCGGGGACATTGCAGCGGACGTCGTCGACGCCGTTTCGGCTGACACCACAACCGCGGATACGGCAGACACCGCTTCAGACCTCGTCGACACGAACACGGCCGACACCGCAGTCGACACCGCGCCTCTCGATACGGCTACCCCAGATACTGCCGTCGCAGACACCGCTACCCCTGATACTGCCGTTGCAGACACCGCTACCCCTGATACTGCCGCCGCAGAAACCGCCACGGACGACGTTTCGGTGTCACCTGCGGACGCTGGTCAAGGGGCGGGCGTACCGATTTCCGCCGACATCCCGGACCCCGCCCTGCCCTTCGAACAGCTGCCGACGACGCGCGCGGAGATCGGGAAGGTGCTCGACGAAATCGAGCGGGTGATCATCGCCGCGCGCCCCGACAAAAAGGGTTCTGGCGTCCTCCGCCCCCTGCGCGAGAAACTCCTCGCGAGCCATGTCGACGGCAAGCCACACAAGCTCGAGCCCCAGGTCATCTACTTCTTCGTCATGAAGCAGCTCAACCGCGGGCTCTCGATTACAGACACGGCCGACATGGTCCTCAGCGCCCACCTGAAGGGCAAGCTCTGACGCGTTCAGCGCCTCGTCCCAAATGTCCTGCTCTTCGAGAGCATCAGGAGGCGTCCACCTCGATAGTCGCTCGGATGGGCTCGTGGTCGGACATCGGCGCGAGGTGATCGACAAGGACCTCGACGGACTTCGCGCGAAGCTGGACGGGGTGCCCGCTCTCGCGGCCATTGCGCAGGTAGATGCGGTCGAAGCGATGGTTCTCGCGGCCGCCGACGTAGGGGTTCTGGTGCCGATAGGTCGGCTCGGGATGGTCGACCGTCAGGGACGCATCGATGAAGCCATGCCGCTCGAGGTGGCGCTCGGCTGCACGGTCTTCCGCAGCGGCCTGGTAGAAGTTGAAATCACCGCACAGGATGACGGGCATCGACACCCTGTCGAGGGACTCGAGGACCTCGTCGAGCTGGTATCGGCGAATGAGACCGAGCCTCTCGCCCGCCTGCAGATGGGTGTTGACGACGGCCACCCGATGAGGTCCGGCATCGACCCCGAGCCCGAGGAGCCCCTTCGTCTTGACGCGGTCCCAGCCGCGGTGGACCGAGAATGACCGCACCACCTCTGAGACCGCGGAGGCACCAGCTCGTAGTCCGTCGCGCACGCGAAACCCGAGCCCCGATTGCTGCATGCGGAGGTCGCGACCGACCTGAACCTCCTCGCCCGCCCAAGGGAGATGCCGGTCGCCATGCGCATGATGCCCGGTCAGGAGGTCGCGTGCACCGCGCCAAAGCTCTTGCAGCGCGACGACGTCGTAGGAATGCGTGTCGAGATGGCGGGCAATGCGAAGGAAGCGCTGGCTGCGATGCCGAGCGAGAGGCCAGGCAAAGCCCCAGGTGTTCAGACTGAAAAGTTCGATGAGGCTCGACATGGCATGGGCTCGCAGGGTTCACGTCGTAGGCCTGCAGACGAGGACACGGCGGAGAGTCGAAGGTAGACAACGCAAGGCCCCGATTCCAGCATCGGGCTGTCAAAGTTGCGCAAACCATCCCTCATCCTCGTCGCGATGCTGAGGCTTTTGAGGGTGCTAAACCCTCCACACCCCCCTCTATTCGGGGTAACTTGCCGCCCGACACGTGTGTGCTAGCCTGCTGACCCCGGCCACCCTGCCGACCATTTCGCCCCCTGAGCCCAGAGTGCCCACGATGAGCGATGCCATCTGCGCCCAACAGTCCCTCGACGTCGGTGAGCCCCTCTTTGGCACCGCGATAAGCGGCGTCGAGCGCTGGCTCCTCCTCGAACACGACGGCCAGTGGGACCGCGACGCACTCGCCTCGGAAGGCCTGCCAACGGCCGCCCGCGCGCACCTCGACGCCTTCCTGCGCGCCCACCCCGACACCCGCTTCCAGCTCATCCGTGACGAGCGCAGCGAACAGACACGCCGCCTCTTCGCCGTGCAATCCTCCGAGGGGCGCTACTTCACTCGCCGCTTCGACCTCGCAACCCTCGAAGACCTCGAACGCCTCGACCTCGCGTCGCTCTTCGGAGAGGCGCCCCCAGCACACACCGAGGACCACACTCCGATTGTCCTCGTCTGTACCCACGGGCGCCGCGACCCCTGCTGCGCGCGCTTCGGCGTGCCCGTCTACCGTGAACTCGCGAAGGACTGTGGCCGAGACGGCTCGCCCCAAATCTTTCAGACGACCCACGTCGGCGGCCACCGCTTCGCCGCCAACATCGTCCTCCTCCCCCACGGCTATCACTTCGGCCGCCTCGACGTCGCGGCCGCCCGTCGCGTCGTCCGCGGATACTCCCAAGGGCGCCTCACGGACCTCGACCGCCTCCGCGGCCGTAGCTGCTACCCTGCTGAGGTCCAGGCCGCCGAGTTCTGGTTGAGGCAGGGGGCGGGACGCTACGGCCTCGGCGGTCTCGAGTTGCGCCGCCACGAGGCCTCGGGCGAACAGACCGCCCGGTCAGGCCGCTTCGAGGTCACCTTCTGGGATGCCGAGCGCGACGAATTGCACGAGCTGACGGTCCTGCGCGAGACGACCCACGACCACGCAAGCCCGTCGTGCGGAGAGGCGATGAAGCCCGTCGCCCGGCACCGGCTCGAAAGTTACCGACACATCCACGGGGCGACCCGCGGCTGATTCTGAGCGCGCTCCGACGCGCGAGGAGGACGATATGATGACAGATAAGCAGCGCTATTCTTTGGCCGGTCGACTCTCGCTGAGCTCGCTCGCGCGACTCCTGCTCGCCTTCCTGCTCGTGAGCTGCGGAGGCGACAAGGTCGTCTTCGAGAACCTCGTCTTGAAGGTCAGCTCGGAGCCTTCGACGGGTGGCCGAATCGAGACGCTCACCTTTTTCCTTAAGCAGGGCGAGAGACAATATCCCAACGAGGCGAGTGGTCTCGTCCAAGCGCTCGCAGCGGGTCAGGACCCGACGCTGACTCCCATCGAGGTCGGCATCCAATATGAGGGCACGACCTTCGAAGGACCCAATGTCGACCTGCTCGTCCTTGGCAAATCGGGCACGGCGCCTGTCGTGCGCTTCGAAGGAAAGATCGATCTGTCCGAGAAGCGCTATCTCGAGGTCAGATTGCTCGCGCTGCCAGCGAACTGCGACGCCGATGCGGATGGATTTCTCGACTGTCAGACGGACGGTTGCTGTATCGGCGCATCGACGTTCAGCGACTGCGACAACACTTCTTCTGCGATCAACAGCTGGCAGTCCGAGGGATGTGAGCTTTGCGGGGATGGCGTCGACCAGAACTGCGACGGCAACGACCGAGCCTGTACCGGAGAAGCCGATGCCGACAATGATGGTATCGTCGACTGCAAAGAGACCGAGTGCGGTCTCGACAACCCGAATATCGGACCTGGACTCCCAGAGACCTGTGACAATGTCGACAATGACTGCGATGGACAGACCGACGAGGGATTGACACCTGTCAAAGGGGAGAGCTGTGGCGTCGGGGCCTGTGCAGGTGGCACATTCGTCTGTGCGGTCGATGGTTCGGTGATTTGCTCGAAATTGCCGACGGGCGACGAGGAATGTGACAATTCCATCGACGATGACTGCGATGGAAGCACCGACGAGGGCTGCGTCGTCGCCGAGGACCGCGATGGCGATGGTCGCTCGGGGGCCGATGACTGCAACGACAACGACTCGAACATCTATGTCGGTCGCCCGAACGAGCCTTGCTGTAACGAGCCCGAGGGGGCAGATGGCACACTCGCAAAATGCGACCTCGACTGCTCTGGAAATGTCACTTTCTGCGAGGCAGGTGACGGCGATGGCGACGGCGTGACGGTCGAGGAGGGCGACTGCGACGATACGGATCCGCTTGTCGCACCGGGTCTGCCCGAAAAGTGCGGAGACGGCAAAGACCAGGACTGCAGTGGCGCCGACCTGGAATGCACGAATGTGACCGACGCCGACGGAGACGGCTGGTCCCCGCCATCCGATTGCAATGACAATGACGAGGATATCCGCCCCGACGCGAGCGAGACGTGTAACGCCGTCGACGATGACTGCGACGGGGTCACCGACGATGGCAACCCGGGAGGTGGAGCCTCTTGTGGTACGGACGAGGGGGCATGTGTCGCAGGCCTCGAGGTGTGCACGCGAAATAGCAATACCGCGAGCGTCGAATGTGCTGGGCAGGTCGAGGGCTCGACCGAAAAATGTGACGACATCGACAACGACTGTGATGGCGACACGGACGAGGGCTTCACCTACGAAGCCGCGGCGGTCGGAGATGCCTGCGATGGCGTCGGGGCTTGCGGCGCGGGCCTCGTCGAGTGCGCAGACCCGGACACGGCGACCTGCAGCACAAACCCGAATGGGTCGAGCGCGGAGGACACCGCCGAGGCGTGTGACGAGGTCGACAACGATTGCGACGGAGAGGTCAACGAAGACTTGACCGATGTCGCCGATTCGACCTGCAATAAGGCGGGACTGTGTGGCGAAAATTCCAATGCGATTGTGGCCAAGTGCGAGGTCGATGGTACCTGGTCCTGTGATTATGATGATGTGCCAGGCTACGAGGAAGGGCTCGAGACCCTCTGCGACGGCAAGGACAACGACTGCGACGGCACTTTCGACGAAGACCTGAGCTTTGTCGAGGTCGGCGGCGACACGCGACCATTTGGCGGCGGATGCGATGGTTCGGATGTGGACACCTGTGCGAATGGTATCGTCCGATGCGACCCGGCAAATTCGACCCGAACGATCTGCGACGAGTCTGGTGGCGCGAAACCGGAGCTATGCGACAGCGAGGACAACGACTGCGACGGACAGACCGACGAGGATTTCGGCGCGGGCGGAAATGTCAAATTCGATGGCGGACCATTTTCCGGTGATGCGAACAAGCACAAGGGTCAGGGCTGCGGGACGGGCGTCTGCGCGGGCGGTACGGTCGTGTGTGGCTCGACCTCCGCGCTCACCTGCAGCACCTTGACATCTGTCGGAACCGAGAGCTGCAACGGTTCGGATGACGACTGCGATGGTGCCACGGACGAAGGTTTTACGAACACGGACAACGATGCTCAGGCCGACTGCGTCGATACCGATGACGACGGAGACGGGGTCCTCGACGGACAGGACAGGTGCGCGACGGGCGCGACCGGATGGCTCTCGAACGCCGGGACGGACTACGACGGAGACGGCTGTCGCGACTCCGACGAGGACACGGACGACGATGGTGATAATCTCGGCGACACCGACGACAAGTGCGACCCCGACAACCTGCCTCAGGACGGGGCCCAGTCATCGGCCAGCGGCTGGACCTCTGCCGAACTCAACGGGGCCGCACCAGGGACGGACTATGACCGCGATGGATGCCGCGACTCCGACGAGGACAGCGACGACGACGGCGACGGTATTTCAGACGGAAGTGACAAATGCGACCCCGACGCCGCCGACGGCGCGACGACCTCCAACAAGGGATGGACCTCGGACGGGGGCGCCGGTTCGCCAGGCACGGACTATGACAATGACGGCTGCCGCGACGCTGGCGAAGACACCGACGATGATGCCGACGGGGTCTCTGATACGACCGACAAGTGCGACCCCGATAACCTCGACGGAGACGCGGCGCTCGCGTCGGTCAAGGGTTGGACCTCCGACAATGGTACGGGCTCGCCAGGCCTCGACTACGACGCCGACGGCTGCAAGGACTCGGAGAATGAAGACCTCGATGACGACGGCGACGGCGTCGCGGATTCGACCGACAAATGCGACCCTGATAATCCGCCGGGCGGTGGTGATAATGTGTCGGCCTCGGTCAAGGGTTGGACATCGACCGTAAGCGTTGGCGCGGCGCCAGGGACCGATTATGACGCTGATGGGTGTAAGGACTCCGAGAGCGAAGACTCGGACGACGACGGCGACGGCGTCGATGACGGTGCCGACAAGTGCGACCCCGACGCCGCCGACGGTGCGTCTTTGAGCGACACGGGCTGGACCTCGGCGGTAGGGTCGGGGCAGATTCCGGGGACCGATTACGACGCCGATGGTTGTCGCGACGCAGGCAGCGAGGACAGTGACGACGACAATGACGGAGTCGCCGATACGTCCGACAGATGCGACCCGGATGACGGTGGCGGCAGCGACCCCATCAGCGCGTCCGACAAGGGCTGGACGTCGACACTTCTCGACGGTGCCACCCCTGGGACCGACTACGACGGCGACGGCTGCCGGGATTCGGACGAGGACACCGATGACGACGGGGACAACATCTCGGACGGAAGTGACAAATGCGATCCCGATAATGCCGATGGCATATTGACCTCGACGAAGGGATGGACCTCCGATCTCGGCACGGGAAGTCCCGGCCTCGATTACGACAACGACGGCTGCAAGGACGACCAGAGCGAGGACAGCGACGATGACGGGGATGGCATTTCCGATGTGACCGACAAATGCGACCCCGACAATCTCGTGGGTGACGCGGTCTCTGCGAGC
>VFQT010002307.1_pt1 | contig 19950 bp, 12 predicted proteins | sample 3512381 | NCBI WGS metagenome assembly VFQT01 (sample SAMN10412376, study PRJNA504923) | tailings metagenome | isolation source: Relicate 2 Philex TSF3 active mining site | place: Philippines: Tuba, Benguet | collected 2017-08-29
AGCCGACCTCGAACGTCGCTCAAAGATTGACGACGAAGACGAGCGACGCTGACGGTTTTGCTCATTTACCACATAGATTCGCAGTGTAAGCATCGAATCCACATCGGCGGGGTTCACGGCGATCGAGTAGATGTTCCATGAGATGCGTTGTACCTGCACAGATGCGCTCGCGGATATGACTTTCCAGCTACCGTGAATCAGGATGAAGTCGCGCAGCCTCTGGCTGGATTCAGGCTATTGCCAGCCGCGCGGCCCCTTCAGTCACTTGACGCAGTCGACAGCTGATAAGACACTGCCCCGGCAGTCTTCCACTGTAAACTTGGCCACCTGCAGATGCTGTGTCAATCCAGCGTTCTCTCAAGGAAATACACATGCGAATTGTGGTTGTTGGTGATGTTGTTGTGGATCACCATGTGTACGAGGGTGAACGAAGTACTCCGGCCGCGACACAGTCTCGCGGGGTTCAGGTCGTTCGAGAGAACGGTGGAGCCTACTCACTTTTTCGATTGCTCTCGGCCGTCTTCGCAGCGCGCCGAAAAGAGGTGCAAACGGCCGAAGCCCAGAGCCAGCAGGAGAATACTCAGCCGACACCGATCGCAGCGGCTGATGTGGAATTCGGGCTGACACTTCCGGATCCTCATGGACAACCCTGCGGGCATCATGCTCTGGCGGTGTTTCGCCAATATCCAAAGTATGCACAGCATGCTGATCCGGAGGAGGCGAAGAAGAAGGTCTGGCGAGCTGACTTGCTGCTCGGATACGGACACGACTCGATGCGATCGAGCGATGCGACCGTGCCAGCAGAGAACTGCGTGTGGTTCGAACCAAAGTCAGTGCCCATGAATCCTCCGGATATTCTGATTCTGGATGACGCAGGATTCGTCTTTCGAAACTCTCCCAATTGCTGGATGTTGCCGGAGGATCCCACGAAGGGACCACGATGGATTATTCTGAAGATGTCTCGTCCTGTTTGTCGCGGTGGACTGTGGCAGGCACTACAGCCTTTTCTTGATCGACTGATTGTGGTTGTGAGTGCTGCGGAGCTGAGGCACGAATCGGCTGCGGTCAGTATGGGGCTCTCCTGGGAGCGAACCGTAGAAGACCTCGCGGTTGCGATTCAATCGGACCCGATATTGTCTCAGCTCAGCCGTTGTCGACATCTGGTCGTCAACTTCTCTGCGGACGGAGCGTTGTGGATTGATAATGCATCAACATTCGGAGGTGACAATCCAGCGAAGACGAGAACAGAACTGATCTATGACGCTGGCAGTATTGAGGGTCAGTGGTCTGAGCAGACTCAGGGAGAAGTTTTTGGTTACATGTCCTGCATGGTCGCTGCGCTTACGGCCGCGGTGGTGCGTCAAGAGACTGTTCCGGACCGGCCTGCGGACAATCTGTATTCCAATGCATCCGAGCGGCCTGGCCTTGACCTTTCGTCCGCGATCGGCAACGGTCTGGCCGCAATGAGGAATCTTCGTCTGCTTGGTCACGGCGACGTCAAGTCAACCAGTCCGACGGGATACCCGGTCACAAGGCTCTCAGAAGTTCTCAGGACTACGGCTCGCGAGTTTTCTCGCTGCGGTGTTCCGTGGAGCCATCTCATGGAGAGACGCTGTGGCAGTCACAAACCCTGGTCGATCGCTGTCCAGTCTCAGTTGGCTTCTGAAGAAGGACTTGTCCCGGTGCCATTAAGCGGACTGGCCTATCAGGTCGTTCAGCGGGGACAGCGCATGCTGAACCATTTGCCTCACGCAAGATTTGGCAACCTGTTTTCGATCGATCGCAGTGAAATCGAAACGCTCCGCACGCTGCGGAAGCTGATGCAGAATTATAAGAAGGCGTGCAGTGCTGGCGGTGCCGTCGGGAAACCTTTGTCTGTAGGCGTCTTCGGACCTCCGGGAGCTGGCAAGTCATTTGGCGTGAAACAGATTGCCAATGAGATCTTTGGGAAGGCCGCATGGCTGGAATTTAACCTGTCGCAGTTTGCAGACTCCGATCTGATCGGAGCCCTGCATCAGGTCCGCGACAAAGTTCTGGAAGTCGGAATCCCGGTCGTCTTCTGGGACGAATTTGATGCTCGGCAGTATCACTGGCTGCAGTATCTGCTCGCGCCAATGCAGGACGGCCGATTTCAGGAGGGACAGCTCAGTCATCCGATTGGGCATTGTGTGTTCATTTTTGCCGGTGCCACAAGCCACACATTTCAGCAGTTCGGTCCACCTCGCCTGACCGCAACTTCAACGACGGAGCAGAAAGAAGCGTGGAACAAATATGTCCTTGCCAAGGGGCCGGATTTCCTGAGTCGACTTGATGGTTACTACAACGTTCTCGGGCCAAATCCACGCAAGGTGATGGATGCGAGCGGCCATGTTTCGGATGATCCAACGGACAGCTCTGCGCCTGTTCGACGAGCACTTCTGCTTCGGCAGTTCTTCTGTGGCAGCCAGAGCCATCGACTCAATATTGATGCTGGTCTGCTGCGTGCTTTGCTGGAGGTACCATTTTATCGCAACGGGGCACGTTCTCTGGAGAAGCTGGCGTTAAGTCTGAGACCCGGCGAGCCAACGGCTCCCATCCGTCGTTCCTCACTGGGGTCACCGGAGCAACTGGCGATGTTTGTGGATTTCCCAGCCGACACTTCGGTCAGTCAGATGAAACCCGGAGCGTCAGACGGTCTCACTCCGTCAGAAATCTACTGTCGATTTATCCAACTCTGTCGCCAACATGAACCGTTTCAGTCGCCGGAGATTATTGAATATCTCGCCGCATCTGTGCATGGATACTATCAGAAGCGAGCGACTCAGCCGGGGATGTCGATCCAGGAAATTAACAACCGGGAATACGCTCTGCTTACTGAGGACTCGAAAGAATCCAACCGTGCTGCCGCACGACGAATCTTTCAAGTGCTGGCGGTTGCCGGGCTGAAACTCATCAAGCAGTCCGAAGCTTCGCGGCTGGCTGCAGATCACGATGTGATCATCGCAGCACACCTTGAACAGCATCTTGAGAACATGGCCGAGCTTGAGCATGATCTCTGGTGTGAGGAACGCCAGAGCCAGGGCTGGCGACAAGGTTCTCCGCGAGACAACGCTCGGAAGATTCATCCGCTGCTGATCCCGTATATGGAGTTGCCGGAAAACGAAAAGGACAAGGATCGAAATCAGATCCGCAGTTATCCGGGAATCGTCGCTGGAGCAGGACTGCGAATTACATTCGCGAGGTAATTCTAACCGTGACCCATCGGGCATCTATGCCTTTGCGACCGCTTCGGCGACATGTTCCCCGGCCTGCAGGTTCTGCCTACTGGATTGAAGAGCAGATTTGATGAAGAACTCCGTGCCGCAAAATAGCTCATGGCAAGTGAGGCCTGTATTCATCAGTTCAACGTTTAAGGATATGCAGGCCGAACGCACCTGTCTGCAGCATGTTGTGTTTCCGCGACTGGACGAGGAGTTGCGCAAAGGGCGGATTCTTCTGGAGCCCATTGACTTGCGTCAGGGCGTCGAAACGGCCGACCTCGCCAATGAGGCGGATCGCGAACAGTTGGTATTGAAGGTGGTTCTGGAGGAAGTCAACCGGAGTCATCCGTTTCTGATCGTACTTTTAGGCGACCGCTATGGCTGGGTGCCGCCGGAAGAACGCATGGCGGCGGCGACTCTGGAAATGGGATTCCATACTGACATCCGCGACAAGAGTGTTACCGCTCTGGAGATTGAATTCGGCATCTTCCAACGGAGCCCCGAGCAGCGTCGCCGCAGCTTCTTCTATTTCCGCGAACCGCTGCCATATGACCAGATGCCGCCTGATACAGCGGCCCTCTTCAGCGACTTATACTCCACGGATCCGCTGACACGCGACCGACACGCACGATTAGCGGCACTGAAGCAGTTGCTTACTGACGATCCGGAACTGGCTTCTCGAGTTCACCACTACCACGCCGACTGGGATACGTCGAAGTGTGAGGTGACTGGTCTGGAAGCCTGGGGTGAGGTGGTCTATCAGCATTTGCTTCACGAACTGCAGGAAGAAATTGCTGCTGTGGCCAGCCAGCCGCCTCAGACGTGGGAAGACCAGGAACGAGCCGCACTGGCCGAGTTCATCGACCATCGCCGTCGCGACTTCACAGGCCGCAAACAACTGCTGGATGACCTCAGAAATATCGCGCTGTCTCCGTCTCCGGCAGATGCAGTGTTCGCGCTCTCGTCGGGAATCACGTGGGGTGCGTGCGTGACCGGCGAACCAGGTTCCGGAAAGAGTGCCCTCTTCGCGGAATTGGTCGCGCGGCTTAGCGAGAACGAGTCCGGTCGTCGAATTCGTGAGACAGCGAATGACTCAGTCTTGCTGCTCACCAACGCCGCCGGTGCGACTCCACGCGGATCGCAGGTAGAGGCGATGCTGGACCGCTTCATTCTGGAACTCGCCGATGCGCTGGGCATCGCCAATCCGCTTCCGGAGAAGGCGACTCCCGATGATGTCGATGCCACGTTCGCCTCGCTGCTCGGTCGCGTCGCAGTGAAGCGTCGTGTGGTGGTTCTGCTGGATGCTCTCAATCAGTTTGATGCCACTCCGCGTGCCCGGCATATGACATGGCTTCGTCCAAAACTCTGGCCTGCGAATGCTCGAATCATTGCCACGGGATTAGTCAGTGATGCTACGGAAGCATTGTCGCAATGGGCAGGAATGGAGAAGCTCAATGTTCCACCGCTGACGATCACGGACGACGACACCGACGACGTGACCGCCATTGCTCAGGCGGTTTGGAAACGCTATCACCGACAGATGAATCCCTCTGTCTTGCGAGTCCTGAAGGAGAAGCGTTTGCCGGACGGCGGTTTCGCAGCAGGCAATCCGCTGTGGCTGACGCTGGCCCTCGAGCAGATCAATTTGCTGGATGCTGACGACTTTGCCCGAGCTGACCGGGACTTTGCCGACCGCCCCGCACACGAACGAGTGACCGCGCTGTTGATCGATACAGCCCAGCGAATGCCGCCGACTGTGGCGGAGCTGTATGACTTACTGCTCGCGCAGTCGGAACGCCTCTTTGGCTTCGCCGCAGCCCGCGCGTTCGCGGCGGAGATTGCGGTTAGTCGTTTCGGTTGGCGAGAAACGGACTTGCTGTCGCTCATTCCGGCTGCCGCCAGAGTACTGTGTCCCGATGAGCCTGTTCCCGCACTTGATGAACTGCGCCTCGCCGCATTACGCCGCAGCTTCCGCGCCCACCTGTCCCGCCGTGGTTCGCTGGGGCAGCTCGACTTTTTTCACGCACAGATGCGTTACGCCATCGAGCGGCGGACTTTGAGCGATCCCCAACAAGTGCAGGCCCTGCACCGCGTCGTCGCAGACCACCTGGAATCGCTATCCCACGGCGACCCGCTCCACGACCGGGAATTGATGCATCACTTAGTCGGCGCCAGAGATTCAGCAAGAGCTTCCAGGTATTATGCTGGTGAACTTAGTGCGGTTGCAATTTCGGCCGCGACGGAATCGCTTGCTTCACATATTCTGTTGAGTCAACCTCAGGAGCAGCCCTTCGCAATTGAGTGGGTGTACTCACTTGCAATACTGGAGAATTCATCACACTTTGAGCAAGGAATCCTGATCGACCGTCTCAGCACAAGGGTCTCCGTTGGGCTGGAGAATACAGGCACGCTTTCACTGCGACTGGCGTTTACTCAAGGGCTCCATGAGATAATCATTGCTCGACAGCAGAAAAAACCAGACGATCTCGATACGCTGGAGGAGGTATGTACCAGCCAACGCCGAATTGGAGATCTGTTGTGCAATTCAGGCGACGCGGAACGCGCGATGGATTCTTATGCGGCGGCGCGGGCCACACTTCAATCGATTGTTTCCGCTGGACGTGGGACTTCGACGCTTCATCTGTCTCTTGCGAAGAGTTTAGCTGGTCTGGGGCGTTTGCTATCGGCGCGCATGGATAGCGAAGGCGCATTGCGAGCCTGTCGAGCAGCACTCCAGATCTACGACAGAATTCAGTTCCCGGGCATGAGTTTCTGGGAAAATGACAAATCCGCGGTGCTCATTCTGCTTGGCAATATCTTCATGGTGCGGCGTGAGCCTGACCTCGCGAAATCGTGCTATCAGGAGAGCCTGTCGCTCATTCGTAGCGCATCGAACGCAGCCGAGGGAGATCCGTCAATACAGTGTAACATAGCAGCCAGTTTGAGTGGTCTGGCAGGGGCGCTCAGCGCTCAGCACGACATCGACGAAGCAGTTAAACATTATAGGTCTGCTTTATCCATTCTGGAACGGCTTGTACGTCACGATCCCCGGCATCAAAAGTGGTTAAGGACCTTCGGTATTTGTAATTCGCAGTTTGGCGACGCGCTCCTGGCCAATGGGGATCTGGACGGCGCCTTGAATGCCTATGAAGAGTTTCACTCCGTGGCCAAACGACTGGCCAGACTTGATCCTGACAACGCAGAGTTTAAGCGGGACCTCTCCGTGGCACTGGAAAGGATGGGAAATGTCTTGTTCATTCGAGGTGCCTTTAATCAGGCTCTGGAGAAATATGTGGAGTGCGCCAACATCCGTGCAGAACTCGCATCTCAGTCGTCTGATAGTCCGGAGCCATCATACGCGTTGGCCATGGCCAGGATGAAGATTGGTGATGCGCTTGCTGTGACAGGTAATTGCAACGGTGCCATTCAGGCTTACAAGGATGCTTTGACGGCCTACACAGCAATCGACGTTGGGGACCGGGAAAACCTGGATGCCATTGAGACACGCGCATTGATTTATGAGCGACTGGGGGATCAATATGAAGCTTCCGATGAATCCTCCTATGCGGTAGAAGCCTACGATAAGTCTGTCAGAATCTGGAGAGACAGGTGCGGGGCTCAACCATTGGAATCTTCGTCACACAATCAACTGGTTACTAATCTATTCAAGTTAGCGTCGGCGCACCACCTCGCCGGCGATATCGATTCCGCCCGGGCATTTGAAAGTGAATGCTACGGTCAAATAAGGGCAATGATGGCTGCCGGAATCCCGCTGACTGCGAGTGGGGCCAAGCTTTTTCGGGCGATCGAGCGGCAATTTCAAGATTCCTATAGCCCATTGAACGGAACCACTCTCTGCAATGCGAGTTTGGACGCTGGTAAACTCAATTCCCTGGCTCAAGAAGCATCGGATGCAGAAGATCGCGGTGAAACCGCACGAGCGATGGATCTTTACCAGGCGGCTGAGAAACTCGCCCGTCAAATGGGGAAAATGATCATGCTCCAGACGGTGGTTGGAAATATCGGTAATATCCACTTTTCCGAAGGAGCGTTCGAGAAAGCGCTGGATTGCTACCGTGAACAGGAATTACTTTCGAGGCAGGAAAAGTATACAGATGGGCTCGCTCGTGCGCTGTACAACCAGGCGCTCGCGGTTTCTCAAGGACTGGGCCTCTATTCTAAGTCGATGGATTTGGCCCAGGAGGCGATGATACTTGCACAGAACCACTCGATTGTTGATCTTCAGATGGAAATTCCCCATTTCATTTCCTGGCTCGAAGAGATGAAAAAGTCGTAGAGGAATTCCTCTCGGGATAAGCGACTCGCGGTGTGGCTGGAAGTGAACAAATGGCTGAAGCCACTGCAAGGGTCTTCCGTAGAGGTAAATCATCTCTGACAGCCGTCTTGTCTCTCACTGCCGTCATCAATGGAACACGTTGTCAGCTCTGACTCTGCAGAACGCCCCGTAGCTCAGTTTCCGTAATTGATTCACGCAGGCATTCGCAAAACGTCTCGTTCCGCATTCGGCAGTGCAATTCCTCGATGTCGCGAGGGACTCGCATGGACTGATAGCCCGGCGAGTCGGGAGGTGCGAGCAGCAGGAAGATGAGATCAACTGGTTCAGCATCAATGCTGTCGAAATCGACCGGAGGGCGGCAGAGCCCGAGAATGCCGAGGCGACGGCTGATGGCCGGATGTTTTGTGTGCGGAATGGCGATGCCTCTGCCGATCCCGGTTGAGGCCAATGCCTCCCGTCGCATGACTCCATCCAGAACCGAGAGCACGCTGGCCTGGTACAGTTGCCCGTCCGCAGCAAGCTGCAACAACAGTTGATGGATCACATCTTTCTTATCAAACGATCTGCTGTCTTCCAGAATCGCCGTACCGACAAACAGATCAGATAATGACATCAACGCAGCTCCACCTGACAGTCTGCCGCTTTTCTTTCATCCAATGAACAACAAAGTGTACGATGCGGAAACGCGTCCGGACAATCATTCGCTCGATTAGCTTGAGTTGCAACGAGCAGTGGCTCGTTCCTCCATTTCCACCCCGCTGTTGGCCTTATTTCATAAAGCTGAAAAACGGTAGTCGAGCCGCCTTTTCTGCAACTGTCCGGCTTCCTCATCATATTGGCGAAGATTCGTTGATCTCAACAATGAGTCGGCATAGATCCATAGGGTTACGGATCCAGTTGGAAGAAGCAGATGTACCCGTCCCTGAGCCCCACGGCGATCCGTGACGGCGACAGCGGTGACCGGGGGGCGTCGCAGGGAAACAGGGCGATGCCGCGGCCCGTCTCAATGTCCCACAGTCGCACTGTCTCGTCACCGCTCCCTGAGACGACGTCCCCACCGTGCGGCGAGAACACCCCGCTGGTTACAGCCTAATCGTGACCCCACAGCCGTCGCAACTCAGTCCCCGACCTCACATCCCATAACCGCACTGACGCGTCGATTGATAAACGGTTAGAGCCTGCCACCGAGACGATCTGACAGCCGTCCGGCGAGAACGCCACACAGTCAATATCGTCCCAATGTCCCACCAACCGTCGTACTTCGGCCCTCGTCCCCGCGTCCCATCGTCGCATTGTCGCGTCACCGTTCCCAGAGACGACCTGCCCACCATCCGGCGAGAACGCACACTCCATACCCTGTCCGTGTGTCCCTTCAGCCGCAAGAGTTCCCGGCCGGTTCTCGCCTCCCACAGCCGCACCGTCTTGTCCCAACTTCCCGAGACGACCTGTCCACAATTCGCGAGAACGCCAAGCTGGTCCGCGGGAGGCACATCGCTCCGAGTGAAGACTCCGTTGCGACTCGAATGACGCTCTTGTTCGGCGATTTCGTCGAGCGACCTAGCACCATGGTGATACTTCTCAATACGCAGAGATGCTTCGAGCAGACCATGGTCGATATTGAGTGTCTCACTGGGCTTGAGCCCTAACTGGACTCGCAGCAGAAGGGCTCGACGAACCGGCCAGGTCAGATCGACGGCGCGCGAACTATTTCGGTTGGGGCCGAGAACATTGATATACCCCGCCAGTCGGCTCTTAAAGTCCGGCCCGTTCTTTGCCGCCAAGTCACCTCTCCACGTTGGCCGCTTTTCTTCATCGGTCATTGTGACCGGAGGGTCGCCAAAGTCTTCAAAGCGATATCTCGTACCCCCAGCAAGGACGAAGACACACTTTCCAATCGGGTGCGTGATCTACCCTTCCCGAAATGTGCCGTCCTGCATCGGAGCGAGGAACTATTGCAGCCAGTAACGCTCGCCTGAATCAAACTGATCTCAGAACACGATCGGCAGCTTTCCGTAAAGGACTGCATCACGAATCTCGTGAAATAATCCATTCAAAGCCGCAGCGTCGGTGAATTGCGACAGATTGAACTCCAAGAGCACCGTATCTTCGAAGAGGGCATTCGCGAGCTGCTTCACTCCAAATGACTTACCCGATCCCGGCTGGCCAAACACTGCAGTCGAGAGCGGTTTGGTGGCTTTGTGGTCGTTGCTATAGTTCGTCAACAGCCGCTCCAAAGTGCGCCGGATTTCCATTCCGAACCGGTCAATTGAGAACAGTTTTCCGAATTGCAGATAGCGAGTCGTTCTCAGTTGCTCAAGTCCGAAGAGCGCCACCTGTCGCTCCAGCCCGCAGAGTGGGCGTGTCGGAGTTCCTCCGATGACAGTCCAGTTCGGATCCGGTGCAATGGGAACAGCAACGGCTCCAAACCTCCATCTGGGGATTCAATTTCGCTGGCCACTTCACTGGATGAAAACCCCGGAACGATCTCCGGCGACACGGTTCCATGACCATGATGCAGAAGGCGTCGAGCGGCCGAGAGACCAGCCGCAGCACCCCGAAGAATTGAATCGCTCGCATTGGGAGCATCCGGTGCTGCGCCGTTCGCAGCTAATCGATGAACGATTGCCGCTGTGAAGACAGTGTGGCAGCCGAGGACTTTCCCCAGCGGAGGATACTGCCTGGCGAATGCCCCCTCGGTTCCGCCAGGATCGAACAAAAGCGTGGCCGCTGCGTCATCGACAACACTCGGGTTGTCGATGGCAACGAAGCCATCCAGTTGAAATCGGACAACCAGACAGCGAACCTGCAGTAGCTCCCTGAGACGTGGGTGCACTGAGAGTTCCCGCAGCAGTTGCACGGCCGCCCTGTCCCACGATAACTGACCATCGACGCGGATTCCGTCCAGCCGCAGGTCGTCGATCGTCGTGACCAGAATCGTTCGTTCAGCCAGATTGCCGATCCGGATCTGCGGCGGAACGGCCTTTTCTGATTCATGCTGTGTCTCGCCCGAGATGATCGTGTGCCACAAATTGCCCGCCGCCAACGGGGCCGCTGATTTGAGGACGATCCAGTCCGGCAGCGAGTTGCCTGCCGCTTGTTCGGGCGACTCAGGACGAAGGCAACTCGGCCAGGCGGCGCGGTTCACCCAGCGACGAAAGCCCAGATTGGCATCGTCGATCACCATAATGTCGTGGCGTTCATCCAGAGCTGTATTCGCCTGTGCCGACGGATCACCAATTGCGGCGGCCGCTGGAAGCTCGACTCCAATTGGCTAAGTCAGTCGCTACACCTGAGTGTTTGCATTGCGTTTTGTCACAGCACAAGGCTGCATCACGAGGAAGCTGACGGAGGTTGCATCCGCCAGGTTCTGAGCCTGACCCGCCAGAACCTCGCACGGGCCGACGGGTGAAAGCGCCAGTGCGTTCAATACGTATGCCAGCAGGCCGGCGGCCCCCGGCACACTCTGCGAAGTGGCTCCCACACGGACACTCGATCCGAGCAGAGATTGCTGTGCTTCGTACAGCTAGTGATCGACAACCACATCACCGGTGACGAGGACTCGACGAGACATAGGATTGCGCTCCATTCGATACGAGTGCCGGAAGGGATGAGCAGGAATCACCAATCGCCGAATGCCGAATCATTGCCCCCACAACTCCTGCCGCCATTCGTGGTCAGGAGACTGAATCAACAGAATAGGCATTGCGTGGGGGATTGGGATCTTCAGGGCTTCCTGCATTTCGATTCTCAACTTCTCCGCCAGTAAACAGCGGATTGTCTGACAATGCGACACAATCAACAGCGTGCCCGATGATTGCTGCAGACACTCCGTGAACCCCCGCGAGGCCCGCACAGTGACTTCAGCCAGAGATTCTCCTCCCGGAGCCTTCTGCTTATAGTCGGCTCGAAATCGATTGAGGGACGGATCATCTCGATAGTGCGGGTACTCTGAAAATACGTCGCTTTCCGTTCGCCCTTCAAAGACCCCGAGTGACCGTTCGTTGAAGGCGGCCATTGCCGGCAGGATTGCCGGTGGAGTACGCAGCCGGGAAAGAATGAGTTCCAGCGTTTCCTGTGCTCGACCGAGTGCTGAACTGACAGCGTATTCGATGTTGTAACGACCTGGAGCGGCCAGTTGCTTCCCGATCTCCAGAGCTTGGCGGCGACCATGATCGGTCAGTGGCGTTTCAAGTTGTCCGCAAAACACCGATTCCTGCCGCTGTCGAGCATTCAACTCTGATTCTCCATGCCGCACCAGAATGACCCTTCGCATAGTCGCTGATACTTTCAAATCTGCCCTTGGACCTGGAATCGAGATCATGCTACGTGATTCGCAAGCGAACGGGAATTTGCAACCCGTTGCACGTGCCCCCTTGGGGGTCCGTTCGATCGCCGCTTCCGCCTGCATGCACCTGCGCCGAATTCACAATGGACACTTCGGCATTCAGGTGTCCCCGAAGATTCAACTGTTGCAGGAGTTGAGAATTCAGTTGCTGCCTGGACCCGCTTCCGGGCCCTGTTTCAGACGCATCCGCGCCTTTTCTCCGCTGCAGCCAGGTTCTATGGGGACATCCTTCCAGCGACAGCCGACCGTTAGCACAAACCAGATCACACTGAGCACCGTGCGGTTGTCAATTCGCGGCCGACCTCCCTAACAAATTGTCTTCAGTTGCTCCGGCAGCAGGTTGACCACACAATGAAAGTACTCGTTCGGCAGTGGTGCATCCATGGCCTGCGTGTCTCCTTAATTCATCGTCGATAACAAATCAATGGTACCTGTTTACCGCAACCAGAAGTGATCTTGCATTGAGTCAGGAGGATATGTGATGTTTCGCGGATCATGGAAGATCGTCGACCGACATATGAAGAGCTGGCAGCGGAGAATGCGTCGCTGAGATCGCAGGTCGCGAAGCTGACGGCAATGGTTGGCACGTTGACGGCGCGTGTTGAGCAGTTGACGAAGCTGCTTGAAGAAAAGAATCGGGCCGGGAAGAAGCAGGCTGCTCCGTTTTCGAAAGGTGAGCCGAAGAAGAATCCTGAAAAGCCCGGACGCAAACCTGGTGAGAAACATGGCTCGCATGTTCGCCGGGATACTCCCGATCATGTCGATGAAGTTCACGCGGTGCCACTGCCGGATTGCTGTCCGTGCTGTCGGTCGAAGCAGCTGCTGATTGACCACACGGTGACTCAGTGGCAGACGGATATTCCGCAAAAGGTCATTGTCCGGCAGTTTGATATTCAGTGCGGCCACTGTGAAGACTGCGGCGCGAAGGTGCGTGGTCGACATGAGCTGCAGACATCCGATGCGGTCGGTGCGGCCGCAAGCCAGTTGGGTCCGAATGCCCATGCGGCGATCGCGGTGCTGAATAAAGAAGTCGGACTGACTCACGGCAAGCTGACGCGAGTGATGAAGATCCTGTTTGGTCTGAGAATTGGCCGCGCCACATCGTGTCGCTCCATGCTCCGAACATCGAAGAAGTGCGAACCGGCATACGCTCAGATCATTGAAGAGGTCCGCGGATCACCGCTGGTCAAATCGATGAGACGGGCTGGAAGGTGAATGGACTGGGACACTGGCTGCATGTGTTCGTCACGGAACGAGCGGTACTCTATCGACTTGATCGCCGCCGTAGCCATGAGGTGCCTGCGGAGATTCTGGGACTGGACTATGACGGTACGATGGTGCACGATGGTCTGGCCAGCTACGGCCGGTTTCTGGAAGCGATTCATCAGCAGTGTAACTTTCATCTGCTGACTCGATGCCGCGACCTTCTGGAGATCGCGAAGGGTGGCGCCGCGCGTTTTCCTCTGCAGGTGAAGAGCCTGCTGCTGCACGGCTTGTCGATTCGCGATCGATTTCTGTCACAGGAAATCACCGAACGCGGTCTGGCGATTCTGCGAGGCAAGCTGCTGGTGTCGTTCGAAAAGGTGCTGAATGCCTCCATTCAGCACGCGTGCAACGCACGTCTGCAGAAGTTTCTGATCAACCACAACGATGAAATCTTCTGGTACCTCGAATGTCCTGAAGCCATTTCGGCGACGAACAACGAATCGGAGTCGGAACTCCGCCCCAACGTGATCGCCCGCAAACTCTCCGGCGGCAACCGCAGCGATTCCGGACGTCAGGCGCAACAGATCATTCCCTCCATCACTCGCACCTGCCACAAGCTGAATCTCGACGCTTTCGATTGGATCAAACACTTGCTCTGCAGCACGTCTCCCCAAATACTCTTCACTTGACGGACGGTAAACAGGTACAATCAATGTGCGGATCCCTTGTCAATTGCCGCCCGTTTTCTTATTCAATCGCCGATCGGTTTCTTGTCAGCTCCTAAGCAATGCTTCACCTTCGTTTTAGGTCTTGCGGGACACAAATGTATTCCCGCTTTGCTAAGGATACGAGAGGGATAATTCAATGTCCGACGTAGAATACCCTTCTCGCCGCCAACCAATCATTCGGGTCTTTATCAGTTCCACATTCAACGATCTTAAGCAGGAGCGAGATGCGTTGCAGAGGGACGTCTTCCCGGGCATTGAAGAATACTGCCAGAAGAACGGATGTCAGTTTCAGGCGATTGATCTGCGCTGGGGTGTCTCGGGCGAAGCCGGACTCCAGCATCGAGCGATGCAGATCTGTTTTGAAGAATTGCGGCGGTCACAGGATGTTTCACCCAAACCCAATTTTCTGATTCTGCTCGGCAATCGATATGGCTGGCGACCATTGCCGGAAGCGATCTCGAGGAGTGAGTACGTTCTTCTCGCTGACGCGGCAGCAGCATCCGTTTCAAATCAGCAGCCGATGATAGAAGGGGTCCATGGCAAGACAGCGTTGCAGATTCTTAATGACTGGTACCGGTTGGATAAGAACGTTTTGATACCGCAGTTTTGGGGGACAAACTCAAACTGCGAACCGCTCAACTATTTCCTGCAGCCTCGAACGCAGAATCTGAACGATGGCCTGGACTATACGAGGACTCAGGATCAGCCTCCGAAAGACAGGCCAGAGTGGCTTGCTGTTCAGGAAGTGCTCTGGAAAGTCATCAACGTGGTGTTCTCAGACAAGGGTTCCGGGAAGAAGCCTGCTCGTTTCGAAGGACGCTTCCGCCATACTGACTGGCAGCAGCATCTCTCCGAAGTTCATGCTGATGAGAATCCTAAACGAGCTGTCCCGCAGATCGCTCGATTTCAGGGGTCCGCCACCGAACAGGAGATCTGGTGCGGAGCATTGAGTGCGAAGGATGCAGACAAACACGTATTCGCGTTCTTTCGTGAACTCGATCCGCAACAGGAGATCAGAGATGTTGAGGTGCTGCGTGACTTTTTCGATGGCCAGGCAGATGCCAGCAGACCCGCAATTCCACGAGAAGAGCCGGCGTTGAGCGAACTGAAACGAGTTCTCAGGGAACGACTCGGACCAAACGCTTTGACCCTGAGTCCGCCCGCGAAGTTGAGTCCAGCCGTTGATGCAAACGGCCGCAGGACCGCCACAGTATCGGAGGAGCATATCGCACAACTCTGTAATGAAGTCAGATCGAGACTGAAAGCGATAATTGATGAAGAGATCACTTCGTATCGCGATCTGAAGAAAACGGAATCTCGCGAGGGAGCGTCAGAAAAGCTCGCGGCGATGACAACCGAACGGGAGATGGAGATCGAGCGAGACGCACATCGACGCTTTGCTGAAGAACGTGGTTCTCGTAACGATTTTGTCGGTCGTGAAGTGCTTCTCAGGGCCATCGAACGGTATCTGTCGAATGACTCGCAATTGCCGTTTGTGGTTTATGGCCCATCCGGCAGCGGAAAGTCAGCGCTGTTTGCCCGGGCCATGCAAGACGTTCCCGCAGAATCACAGGCGATCATTCGATTTCTCGGTGTGACGCCGAGATCGTCGGACCTCCGTTCGCTGCTCACCAATCTCTGCATGGAATTCCGCAAACGGTTTCCGCTGAGTACTCCGGTGTCCTCGGATATCCGCGAACTGAGCGAGGAATTCCGCAAACAGTTGTCACAGGCCACTGAATCACAGCCTGTCGTTTTGTTCCTTGATGCTTTAGATCAACTGGCAGAATTGGACAACGCATTGCGACTGTTTTGGATTCCGTTTGGGGAACTTCCCACGAATGTGAAGCTCGTTGTCTCCTGTCTTTCCGACCGCGATGCGACGGACCCGGCTGGATTTCCATTTGCAGCACTGCAGGGCCGCAGGCTGCCCCCGGAAAACTGGCAGAGCCTCGATCCACTACATCCGGAAGAGGCCCGGCGATTACTCTTTGACACCTGGCTGCCTGCTGCGGGCCGCACGATGTCTGAGTCCCCGGAACAACAGCAAAGGATTGAAAAACACCTGAGACTGAAAGCCGCAGATCAGCACGTAGCTGATGAGTTCTTCCGTCATCCCTTGTACCTCAAACTGCTGTTCGAAGAGATTCGACACTGGCGATCAAATGACACGAATATCGAACTGCCGCAGGCGGTATCGCCACGGAAACCGATTGAAGCCCTGCTGCAACATTTTTTCGATCGGCTCAAGCAGGAATCGAATCACGGACACTTACTTGTCTCTCGTGCCCTGGGTTATCTCGCCGCCGCGCGCCGAGGTCTCAAGGAAACAGAACTTCTGGAAGTCCTCTTCAAAGACGAAGAGTTTCAGCAGCATCTGGAACGCCAGAGAAAACTAACCGGGCATCAGGTCCCGACCGAGCCGCCTCGAATTCCCATTGCGATCTGGTCGAGGTTACGTTTCGACCTGGCTCCGTATCTGACGGAACGGGCGGCCCCTGGTGGAACGGTGATTACCTTCTATCACCGTCAGGTGGCCGAATGGGTGAAGGCCAGATTTCTGGACGAAGCCGCCTGGCATCTGGACGCAGAGCCATCGAATAACGCAGTCGATCCGAGCGATTATCATCCCCACGCACGACTAGCCCGACATTTCCAGAATCCGAAGAACTTTGAAGACCAGAAGTATTTCCTGGAGACATTGGAGGAACAACGAACCCGTGCGAAAAGGCTGCCGCCAACTCCGCGAATCGTCAACATCCGCATGGTGGATGAACTGCCATTTCAATTGCTTCAGGTCGCCAAACTCTTCGGCAAAGATGATCCCAGATCTCCGCACTGGGACAGGATCGCAGATCTATTTACTGACATCCACTTTCTGGAAGCGAAAGCGGAGGCAGCGGAGTGATTTACGACCTTGCCAAAGACTGCGCCGATGTGCTGGAATCATTCCCTCATGAGCATCCACGATATCGCATTTTGAAATTGCTCAATGAAGCGGTCCGCCGGGATGTCCACTTCATCGACCGGCATCCGACAACGCTTTTTCAGTGCCTGTGGAACACCTGCTGGTGGTACGACTGTCCAGCGATGCCACGACATTTAACGGGGCCGGATGGAGGCTGGGAGAACCCGTTGCCGTGGGAGGGAACCGGAGAAAAACTATATGACCTCCTGGAAGATTGGCGACGACATAAACACAGCGGATTCTGGCTGCGTTCGATGCGACCACCGCCGATACCGCTTGGAACGGCGCAGATCGCAGTTTTACACGGCCACAAAACGATCACCAATGGGATCACGCTGGCAGATGAAAAAGGGATCACTTCAGTTGTGATCTCACCGGATGGTATGCGGATTGCAAGTGGCTCCGTGGACGGAACTGTCCGCCTGTGGGACGCGGAAAGCGGAGCACAGCTGCAATGTCTAAGTCATGGAATAGGGCATTCCGCCAGAGTTACGAGTGTGTCGTTCTCCCGAGACGGCCGGCAAATCTTCAGCACAGAATCCGGCAGTGTCCACGTGTGGGATTCTGCGAGTGGGACCGAAGTCGCTAGTTTGAAGACAAATAAAAACGATCATTTTCGTACACCCCTCGGAACAGAACACTGCTGCATTGCCATCGGCACACACTACAAAACTGCGCGAGTGTGGGATGTGATTACTGGTGCCGAACTGCATAGCTTCCTTTATGGAGAGCCTGTGGACAGTGTTGCCATCTCGGTCGATTGTCGGCGATTTGCCGTTGGCTTGAGTGACGGCAACGTATACGTGCGGGACGCCGCGAGCGGAGCGGAATTAACGCGATTCACGGTGGAAAGAACTCGAACGTGGGTTCAAAGTCTGGCATTTTCGAACAATGGTCAGCGAATTGCCAGCGCGTCGGCCAATAACGTGCGAGTATGGGACTTAGCGAGCGGAGATGAGATTGCGTGCCTCGAAGGTCACGAAGACGTGGTGACAAGCGTTTCCTTTTCGCCAGATGACAGACTCATCGTCAGCGGCTCCGAGGACCAGACTGCGCGGATTTGGGACTGTGCGAGCTGGACTCAGGTGAATTGTCTGAGGGGACACCACGAAGAGGTGACTTGCGCTGCCTTTTTCCCGAACAGCAGGCGTATCGTGACGGGATCGAAAGACAACACCGTGCGAATTTGGGACGTGCACAACCGAGCGGAGTGGCCGCAACTTAAGAGGCATGTGAGCACAGTAACGAGTGTGGTCTTTTCTCCAGATGGCGAACGAATCGCCACTGGTTGCGGCAACGGACGACCAATCGACACTTCCGTCAGCGTGCTGGATGCGGACACCGGTGAAGAGCGAACCCGACTGGAGGGCCATAGTGCTCCAGTAACGACAGTGATCTTTTCTCCAGACAGTCGACGGATAGCCACCAGCTCAATGGACTACACCGTCAGGGAATGGAACACCGTAAATGGTTCTGAGCGGAACTGTTTCCGGGGTCATACTTCCACAATCAACTCCATTACCTTTTCACCAGATGGTCGGCGAATTGCAAGTGGCTCGGACGACGGAACCGTACGAGTGTGGGACACAATAAACGGCGTGGAGAAGTTCTGTTTCAATGGACATTCGCCGAGCAGAGTGTATTGCGTGACGTTTTCACCTGACGGGAAGTGCATCGCGAGCGGCGGAAGGGACCGCATCGTGCGCATCTGGAATGCCGCGGACGGCAGTGACCTAAGACACTGCGTTGGCCACGAAGACTCCGTGCACACAGTTGCGTTCACTCAAGACGGCAAGCGCATCGTCAGCTCAGCATTTGCAGACCACTGGGATTCAACCACGCAACGATGCACGAAGCGATCAAAGGTGCGTGTCTGGGATGCCTTGAGTGGGGCATCTCTCAAAGTCATCGACGATTGCAATGACCTGGACGAGATTGTCTCTGGCAAGAACACAAGTCGGCTTCGTGCCTCGGCACGTGCGGAGGAGACGATCATTGAAGATCGACAATCCGGCAGAAGCGTGAATTGGTTCCCAATACCGTTCTTCGTAAAGGCAACACACCCGAGCGGCAGACGCTGGGCCGCAGCGGAATCGGCTAACGTATTCGTCGTTCAGTTGGAAGGCGATGTCGACCAACTGGGCGACCATGAAGAACGAGCGTTAAACGATGAAAAAAGCGAAACGGACGATGAAGATTTTGAACCGGGTCCGATCGGAACATTCAACGAACATCTGCAAGAGGCCTACCGACTCAGCATTTTGCCAGCACTTCTCTTTCTTACGATAGCTGTTGCGACCGCATTCGGAATACTCCCAGGTTCAGGATCTGGCTGGTTAGCATCTCCCGGTGTAGCATTAGCATTGAGTTACCCACTATGGTTGTACCAACTTTGGAAATTTGCCAAACCGGCGATGCACCATAATGAACGACCGTGGTTCGTCGTCATTGGGGTCGTCGCCGTTCCAGCGGGCGTTATCGGTCTCGGACTGCTATTCGGAAAACTTGACAGTCTGCTCAATAGCGTCGTCCCATGGTCGGTTCCGGCCTCGTTTGGGGAAATTGTATCGCGGGGCGTCCTCGTGTTTGCCGCTTCTGCAATTGCTATTGTCATTGCGTTTCGTAGGCAACTGTTCACAGGCATCACGAAACTCGATAAGCTGAATGGCACGCACAGGAGTGTCCGAGAAATAGCGTTATTCGCCTTACTCGTCGGCCTATGTTTTGCTTGTCCCCATCAAATTGGCGCACTACTGATTCTGTGTTCCGTTCTGCTGATTCTGACGCAGGCTGTATCTACGTGTCTTAAAGGTGTTCTGTAAAGTCAGGTGCGATAACGCGAGTGAACAATTCTGGTTCAACTGTTTGAACCGCAATGTTGCAGGACGTCATGACTGGCCGATGGCAAACTGTCCGCGTCTTTATCAGCAGCACGTTCCGCGACATGCATGCGGAGCGGGATCATCTCGTGGAGGTGGTGTTTCCCAGCCTGCGTGAGAAGCTGGAACCACATCGGATTTATCTGGTTGATATTGATTTGCGCTGGCGTGCGACCAAAGAACAGGGTGATGGGAACAGCACATTCGTTGCTGCCAATTTCAGCAGCGAGGCGACCTCCAGCGGTTGAGGCCTGTTTCCTTCCCTGCAGCTCCTGCGACAGCTTGTTT